>Ga0081540_1002184_pt1 | contig 16178 bp, 15 predicted proteins | sample TabmetS2T1R1_FD_71024 | JGI IMG/M metagenome (GOLD analysis project Ga0081540, IMG submission 71024) | Tabebuia heterophylla rhizosphere microbial communities from the University of Puerto Rico - S2T1R1 | ecosystem: Host-associated > Plants > Roots > Rhizosphere ... | reverse complement strand
GGGGGGGCCCCCCCTCCCCCAGCACAGCGGCGGCGCCGCCCTCGGCTGCCGCGGCGGGGTGGCTGCGCCAGCCGGGGAGGCACCCCGGCACCGATGAGTTCCGGCGGCTCGATGGGTCAACCAGGATCGAGACCAATCGGAGGTGCAGGGGCGTGCGAAAGATCGTTGCGTACGAGTTGTTGTCTCTCGACGGGGTCGCCGAGGACCCGGACAGTTTCTGGGCCGACTGGGACGACGTGATGGACGCCAACCTTGCCGCGGTGATCGCGACCCAGGACGCGGTCATTCTCGGTCGCCGCAGCTACACGGAGTGGGCGCAGTTCTGGCCGAGCAGCCAGATCCAGCCGTTCGCGGCATTCATCAACGGGGTCACGAAGTATGTCGCGACATCCACACCGCTGGACCGGGACTGGGCGAATGCGACGGCGCTCGACGGCGGCCTGGTCGAATTCGTCCGGGACCTCAAGCAGCGACCCGGAGGGGACGTCGGCATCCACGCGAGCATCTCGGTCGCGCAGGCGCTGCTCGCCGCCGGCGTTGTCGACGAGCTCAGGCTCGTGATAGCGCCGAAGATCGCCGGCCGCGGGCGGCGACTCCTCGACGGCCTGCCATCGATCCAGCTCGAATCGATCCGAAGCGAGACCTCACCGACCGGTTATCTGCTTGCCGACTATCGCGTCGTCCGTTAGCGCCAGGCCCGGGCAGCACGCCCGGGTCAGGGCTTGCGGGCGACCGCGGCGAGCATCGCGATGCGCTGCGGGTCGGCGCCCCCGTCGGCCAGTTCGCCGGGGCGCCACTGGGAGACCCAGACCAGGCCCGGCTCGACCAGCTCCAGGCCGTCGAGGAACCGCGCGATCCCGGCCCGGTCGCGCAGCACGCCGCCGCGGGAGGTGCTTCGCTGGTACACGGCGCCGACGGTGTCGTACTGGTCCCGGTCGAAGGTCTCGATGGCGCGGGTGACAGTGCGACGTAGCTGCCGCTGGCCAGGGCGTCGACCAGTTCGGCGACGGCCGGGTAGGCGCCCTCGTCGGGTACGAACTGGAGCATGGACAGCAGCCGCAGGCCGACCGGGCGGCCGACGTCCACTGTGGACTGGAAGTCCGGGTGGTCCAGGATCGTCCGCGGCCGCGTCAGTCGCCCGCGATGGCTGTGGCGTCCGGGTTGCCGGCCAGGATGTGCTGGCTGTGCGCGACCGCGACCGGGTCGGTGTCGACGTAGGCCACCCGGGCCGGTGGATCGACCCGCCGCGCGATCTCGTGCACGTTGCCGACGGTCGGGATGCCGGAGCCGACGTCGAGGAACTGGCGGATGCCCCGGTCCATCAGGTACACGACGGAGTCGCGGAGGAACGCGCGGTTGGCGGCGGCGATCTCCCGCACGTTCGGGATCGCGGCGATCACCTGCTCGGCCGCCGCCCGGTCCACCGCGAAGTTGTGCGAACCGCCCAGATAGTAGTCATACATCCGGGCCGGGCTCGGACGCTCGACGTCGACGCCCCGGGCCCAATCCTCATCCACCACGAGACGGTTCTACAGGATCACTCGGGCCTGAGCCAGAGCACACCCAACGGGGGTACCCGCAGGGTCGCCGACGCGGGCAGCCCGTGCGACGGTACCGGCTGCGCCTCGACCGCCCCGAGGTTGCCGACGCCCGAGCCGCCGTAGGTGCCCGCGTCGGTGTTGAGCACCTCGACCCAACGTCCTGCGCTCGGCAGCCCGATCCGGTACCCGTCGTGCGGCGTGGCGGAGAAGTTGGCCACGCACACCAGGCTGGTGCCGTCCGAGCCGAAGCGGGCGAAGGCGGCGGTGTTGTTGCCGGCGTCGTCGCCGACGATCCAGCGGAACCCCTCCGGCGTGATGTCCTGCGTCCACAGCGCGGGGTTCGCCCGGTAGGCCCGGTTGAGGTCGCCGACCATCCGCATGAGCCCGTCCCGGGCCGGGTCCTGCAGCAGGCCCCAGTCCAACCCGCGATCCTCGCTCCACTCCCGGTCGTCGCCCAGTTCGCAGCCCATGAACAGCAGTTGCTTGCCGGGGTGCGCCCACATGTAGGCCAGCAGCGCGCGGGTGTTGGCCAGCTTCTGCCAGGTGTCGCCGGGCATCTTGCCGAACAGCGAACCCTTGCCGTGCACCACCTCGTCGTGGCTGATCGGCAGCACGTAGTTCTCGCTCCAGGCGTAGACCAGCGAGAACGTGAGCTGGTTGTGGTGGTGCTGGCGGTAGATCGGGTCCTTCGACATGTAGAGCAGGGTGTCGTGCATCCAGCCCATGTTCCACTTGAAGCCGAAGCCGAGCCCACCGTCCGAAGTGGACCGTGTGACGCCGGGCCAGGCGGTGGACTCCTCGGCGATCATCGCGATGCCGGGGTGCAGCTTGTAGGCGGTCGCGTTGGCCTCCTGCAGCATGCCGATCGCTTCCAGGTTCTCCCGCCCGCCGTACCGGTTGGGCGCCCACTCGCCCTCGTTGCGCGAGTAGTCGAGGTAGAGCATGGAGGCGACGGCGTCCACCCGTAGACCGTCCACATGGAACTCGTCGAGCCAGTAGAGGGCGCTGGCGACGAGGAAGTTGCGCACCTCGGTGCGGCCGTAGTCGAAGACGTAGGTGCCCCAGTCGGGGTGCTCGCCGCGTCGCGGGTCGGGATGCTCGTAGAGCGGGGTGCCGTCGAACCGCGCCAGGGCCCAGTCGTCGCGCGGGAAGTGCGCCGGTACCCAGTCCAGCAGCACGCCGATTCCGGCCTGGTGCAAGGTGTCCACGAGGTACCGGAAGTCGTCGGGCGAACCGAAGCGGGCGGTCGGCGCGAAGTATCCGGTCACCTGGTAGCCCCAGGAGCCGCCGAACGGGTGCTCCATCACCGGCAGGAACTCGACGTGGGTGAAGCCCAGCTCCACCACGTACTCGGTGAGCTGCTGCGCGAGGTCCAGATAGGACAGTCCGGGGCGCCACGAGCCGAGGTGCACCTCGTAGACGCTCATCGGCTCCTCGTGCGGCGCCCGGCCCGGCCGCGCGGCCAGCCACTGCGAGTCACCCCACTGGTAGGTGGACTCGAAGACCACGGAGGCGGTCCGCGGCGGTACCTCGGTGTGCCGGGCGAGCGGGTCGGCCTTGTCCCGCCAGGCGCCGTCAGGTCCCAGGACGCGGTACTTGTAGCGGTCGCCGGAGGAGGCTCCGGGCACGAACAGCTCCCAGATCCCGCTGCCGCCCATCGAGCGCATCGGCCAGCCGTCGTACGGTCCCCAGCCGGTGAAGTCGCCGATCACCCGGACCGCGCGGGCGTTGGGCGCCCAGACCGCGAACGCCACGCCGTCCTTCTGCGGCCGGGCGCCGAGCGCGGTCCACAGCCGCTCGTGCCGCCCCTCCGCGATCAGGTGCAGATCCAGCTCGCCGACCGTCGGCGGGTACCGGTAGGGGTCGTCGACCCGCTGGCCGTCCACCTCGAGGGCGTAGTCCAGGACGGTTCCGGGCACGGTCGCCTCGAAGATGCCGACCTCGTGCACCCGTTCCATCGGGTACCGGTCGGATCCGGCGAGCACCGCGACGGTGCCGGCGCCGCGCCGGTAGGCCCGGATGACCGTGTTGTCCCCGCTCGGGTGCGCGCCGAGCAGCGCGTGCGGGTCGTGCGCCTCGCCCGAGGCGAGCTGTTCGACGGTCATGTCACAGGCTCCCGAAGCGGTGCACGGTGAAGACGTGTGCCGGCTGCTCGTAGGGGTCCAGCCGCACCGCGTTGCGCTGGCCCCAGTCGAAGGTCTGCCCGGTCAGCTCGTCCCGGACGGTGAACCGGTCCGGCCAGTCCAGGCCGAGGGCCGGCAGGTCCAGTGTGGTGTTGGCCCACTGCGTGTGCGCCGGATCGAACGAGCAGATCACGAGCACGGTGTTGCCGGAGGCCGGGTCCCGCTTGGACCAGCACAGCATCTCAGGGTTGTCGATGTCGTGGAAGCGCAGGTTGCGCAGCCGGTGCAGGGCCGGGTTCTCGCGCCGGATCCGGTTCAGCTCGGTGATGAACGGCGCCATCGACCGGCCGGCCGCCTCGGCGCCCGCCCAGTCGCGCGGGCGCAGCTGGTATTTCTCGTTGTCCAGGTATTCCTCGGCGCCCGGTCGGGCAACGTGCTCGTACAGCTCGTACCCGGCGTACACGCCCCAGGACGGTGACAGCAGGCTGGCCAGCACGGCGCGGATGTGGAACATCGGCGGTCCGCCGTACTGCAGCGTCTCGTGCAGGATGTCCGGCGTGTTCGGCCAGAAGTTGGGCCGCATCCAGTCGACGCCGGCGACCAGCTCCTCGCAGTAGGCCCGCATGTCCGCCGCCGTGGTGCGCCAGGTGAAGTAGGTGTAGGACTGGGTGAAGCCGGCCTTGCCGAGCCCGTTCATCATTCTCGGCTTGGTGAACGCCTCGGCCAGGAAGATCACGTCGGGGTCGACCTTCTTCACCTCGGCGATCAGCCAGTGCCAGAAGCCGACCGGCTTGGTGTGCGGGTTGTCCACCCGGAACGCCCTGATCCCCATGCCGACCCAGTGCAGCGTGATCCGCAGCAGCTCCGCGCGAATGCCCTCCGGGTCGTTGTCGAAGTTGAGCGGGTAGATGTCCTGGTACTTCTTGGGCGGGTTCTCCGCGTACGCGATCGACCCGTCCGGCTTGTGGCTGAACCACTCCGGGTGCTCGGTCACCCACGGGTGGTCGGGCGCGCACTGGAAGGCCAGGTCCATGGCGATCTCGAGGCCGGCCTTCTCCGCGGCGGCGATGAAGTCGCGGAAGTCCGCCTCGGTGCCCAGGTCGGGGTGGATCGCGTCGTGCCCGCCCTCCTTCGCGCCGATCGCGAACGGCGAGCCGACATCGTCGGGTCCGGCGACCAGGGTGTTGTTCGGGCCCTTGCGGTTGACCCGGCCGATGGGGTGGATCGGCGGGATGTAGAGGATGTCGAAGCCCATCGCGGCGACCCCGGGCAGCCGGGACTTCGCGGTGGCGAACGTGCCGTGCCGGGGCTGCCTGCCCGGCTGGGCCGGAGCGACACCCTCAGAGCGCGGGAAGAACTCGTACCACGCGGAGAACAGCGCGCGCTCCCGGTCCACCCACAGCTCGTGCGGGTCGGACGCGGTGACCAGCTCACGCACCGGGTATGCCCACATCAGGTCGGCGAGGTCGAGCGCGGGGGAGATGCGGGCGAACAGCGGCAGGCTGTCGTCGGCCAGCCCGTCGGCCGCGCCGATCACCCGCTTGCGCTGATCCTCCGGTACCAGCGACGAGGCGCGGGTCAGGATGATCCGCCCCTCGGCCAGGTCGCTGGCCAGGTCGGTGACGCCCTGCCCGGCACCGATCTTCTTCTGCACGGCGTCGCGCCAGGTCAGGTACGGGTCGGAGAACGCCTCGACGCGGAAGGTCCAGGTGCCGACCGCGTCGGGCGCGATGGTGCCCTGCCAGCGGTCCTGGACCTGCGGGTCGGGCGCCATCCGGGTGAACGGCTGTCGAACGCTGGCCTGCGGCCGCTCCGACAAGCCGCGCGGCCGGCTCAGCCCGTCCGGGCCCTGCCAGACGACGTTGCAGCCCAGGGCGGCGTGGCCCTCGCGGTAGGCGGTGGCGGCCACCGGTACCAGCTCGCCCACCACCGCCTTCGCCGGGTACCGGCCGCACTCCACGCGCGGCGTGATGTCCTCGATGGGGAAGCGTCCCGTCACCGTCTCAACGTAAACCAGGCGCGCCGGGATCTCTCGGCAGACCGGTCCTAGGCCGGCCGGCCGAGCGCGTCCGAGTAGATCGCCATCGTCTGCTCGGCAATGCGTGACCAGGAGAAGTGCTCGACCGCGCGGCGCCGGCCGGCCCGGCCGAACTCGGCCGTCCGCTCCGGCTCGGCGATCAGCCGGTTCAGCGCCGCCGCGAAGTCCGCCACGAACCGGTCGGGATCCAGCGGGGTGCCGCTGCCGTCGGTGACCTGCTCGATGGGTACCAGCAGGCCGGTCTCCCCGTCCGCGACCACCTCGGGGATCCCGCCGGTCGCGGTCGCCACCACCGCGGTCTCGCACGCCATCGCCTCCAGGTTCACGATGCCCATCGGCTCGTAGATCGACGGGCAGGCGAACACGGTGCTGTGGCTGAGCACCTGGATGACCTCGTGTTTGGGCAGCATCTCCAGCACCCACACGACCCCCGAGCGGGTCGCCTTCAGCTCGGCGACCAGCCCCTCGACCTCGGCGGCGATCTCCGGGGTGTCGGGCGCGCCGGCCAGCAGCACGAGCTGCACCTCGGGCGGCAGCTCGCGGGCGGCGCGCAGCAGGTAGGGCAGCCCCTTCTGCCGGGTCACCCGGCCCACGTAGGTCACGCTCGGCCGCCGCGGGTCGACGCCCAGCCGGTCCAGCACACCGGTACCGGCGTCCGGCGCGTACTGCCGGGTGTCGATCCCGTTGTGCACCACCCGGATCTTGGCCGGGTTGACCTGCGGGTACGCGGTGAGCACGTCGCGCCGCATGCCCTCGGACACGGCGATGACCGCGTCGGCCGCCTCGATCGCGGTGCGCTCGCACCACGAGGACAACGCGTACCCGCCGCCGAGCTGCTCGGCCTTCCACGGCCGCATCGGCTCCAGGCTGTGCGTGGTCACCACGTGCGGCACGCCGAACAGCAGCTTCGCGACGTGACCGGCCAGGTTGGCATACCAGGTGTGGCTGTGCACCAGGTCGGTACCCGCGCAGCCGGCCGCCATCGCGAGGTCCACGCCCATCGTCCGCAGCGCCGGGTTGGCCCCGGCCAGCTGGGGCGGCTCGGGATAGCTGTAGACGCCGGGCTCCGACCGGGCCGCCCCGAACGCGTGTACCCGCAGGTCCGCGAGGTCGCGCAGGTGGCGGGCGAGGTACTCGACGTGGACCCCGCCACCGCCGTAGACCTCCGGCGGATACTCCCGGGTCAGCAGGTCGATCCGCGGCCGCGCCGAACTTGACGTCATGGTGCCCCAGACTAGACGAACGCCGACTGTAGCCCGCTCCGCTGGCGTCGCGGACTAGCGGCGACGGGGCAGGCTGGTTAGCGTCCCTGGCATGGGTAAGAAGGTGCTCGCCATCGTGCTGGCGGGGGGCGAGGGCAAGCGCCTGCTGCCCCTGACCGCGGACCGGGCCAAGCCGGCGGTCCCCTTCGGGGGGATCTACCGGATCATCGACTTCGTGCTGTCCAACCTGGCCAACGCCGGGTATCTGAAGATCGTCGTGCTCACCCAGTACAAGTCGCACTCGCTGGACCGGCACGTGAGCATGACCTGGCGGATGTCCAACCTGCTGGGCAACTACGTGGCTCCGGTACCGGCGCAGCAGCGCCTGGGCCCGCAGTGGTTCGCCGGCTCGGCCGACGCCATCTACCAGAGCCTCAACCTCGTCCACGACGAGAACCCCGACTACGTGATCGTCTTCGGTGCCGACCACATCTACCGGATGGACCCGCGCCAGATGCTCGAGGCGCACATCGACTCGGGGGCGGCGGCCACCGTGGCCGGCATCCGCCAGCCGCTGACCATGGCCGACCAGTTCGGCGTCATCGACGTCGCCGGCGACGGCCGCCGGATCGCGGCGTTCCGGGAGAAGCCGAAGGACGCGGTCGGGCTGCCGGACTCGCCGAGCGAGATCTTCGCCTCGATGGGCAACTACATCTTCACCGCCGACGCGCTGATCGACGCGGTCAGCCGGGACGCCAAGGACCCGCACAGCCGGCACGACATGGGCGGCAACATCATCCCGTCGTTCGTCGAGCGGGGCGAGGCGTGCGTCTACGACTTCGGGGACAACGAGGTGCCCGGGAGTACGGACCGGGATCGCGGGTACTGGCGGGACGTGGGAACGCTGGACTCTTACTACGAGGCCCACATGGACCTCATCGCCATCCACCCGGTATTCAACATGTACAACCACGAATGGCCCATCCTGACCGACTACCCGCCGTGGCCGCCGGCCAAGTTCGTGCACGGCTGGCAGGAGCGGGTCGGCCGGGCGGTCGGCTCGATGGTGTCGCCGGGCGTGGTGATCTCCGGTTCCCTGGTCGAGAACTCGGTCGTCTCGCCCAACGTGCGGGTCCACTCCTGGGCGCATGTGGAGGGGGCGGTGCTGATGGACGGCGTGGACATCGGCCGGCACGCCGTGGTGCGCAACGCGATCCTCGACAAGAACGTCCGGGTACCGGAGGGTGCCGAGATCGGCGTGGACCTGGAGCGGGACCGCTCCCGTTACACGGTGACCGAGCAGGGTGTCGTGGTGGTCGGCAAGAACCAGAAGGTGGAGCCCTGATGGCGGCGCATCCCCGGGCCGGGCAGCCGGCCCAGCCGGAGGACCTGGTCGACCTGTCCGCGCTGGTGGCCGCCTACCACGACGAGCACCCGGACCCGGCCGACCCGGCACAGCAGGTCACCTTCGGCACGTCCGGCCACCGCGGGTCGAGCCTCAAGAAGTCGTTCAACGAAGACCACATCGTGGCGATCAGCCAGGCGATCTGCGAGTACCGGCAGGGTCAGGGGTATGACGGTCCGCTGTTCCTCGGGCGGGACACGCACGGGCTGTCCGAGCCGGCCACCGCGAGCGCCCTGGAGGTGTTCGCGGCCAACGGGGTGCTGGTCATGCTGGACAGCCGGGACGGGTACACGCCGACCCCCGCGGTGTCGCACGCGATACTCGGGCACAACCGGGGCGGCGGCACCGGTACGGCCGATGGGGTGGTCGTCACTCCGTCGCACAACCCGCCGGAGGACGGCGGGTTCAAGTACAACCCGCCCAACGGCGGGCCGGCCGACACCGACGTGACGAAGTGGATCCAGGAGCGGGCCAACGCGCTGCTCACCGGGGGACTTCGCGAGGTGCGACGGGTACCGTACGCCGCGGCGGTCGCGGCGGAGACCACCAAGCGGTACGACTTCATGGCGTCCTATGTGGACGGTCTGCCGGCCGTCATCGACCTGGACGCGATCCGGTCGGCCGGGGTGCGCATCGGTGCCGACCCGCTGGGCGGTGCCAGCGTGGCCTACTGGGCGGCGATCGGCGAAAAATACGGGCTGGACCTGACGGTCGTGAACAAGGCCGTCGACCCGACCTGGTCGTTCATGACGCTGGACGGCGACGGTCGCATCCGCACCGACTGCTCCTCGCCCAACGCGATGGCCTCGCTCATCGCCCAGCGCCAGCAGTACCAGATCGCCACCGGCAACGACGCGGACGCCGACCGGCACGGCATCGTCACCCCGGACGCCGGCCTCCTCAACCCGAACCACTACCTGGCGGTCGCGATCTCCTACCTGTTCCGGCACCGGCCCGACTGGCCGGCGGGCGCGGCGATCGGCAAGACCCTGGTGTCCTCCACGATGATCGACCGGGTCGCCGACGACCTGGGCCGGCGCCTGATGGAGGTACCGGTCGGGTTCAAGTGGTTCGTGTCCGGCCTGCTGGACGGCTCGGTCGCCTTCGGCGGCGAGGAGAGCGCGGGAGCCTCGTTCCTGCGCCGCGACGGCGGACCGTGGAGCACCGACAAGGACGGCATCCTGCTGTGCCTGCTGGCCTCGGAGATCCTCGCGGTCACCGGTCGTACGCCCAGCGAGCACTACGCGGACCTGACCGCTCGCTTCGGGGACCCGGTGTACGCGCGCCTGGACGTACCGGCGGGCCGCGAGGAGAAGAAGGTGCTCTCCGGGCTGTCGGCCGACCAGGTGCGCGCCAAGGAGCTGGCCGGCGAGCCGATCACCGCGACGCTGACCACGGCGCCCAGCAACGGGGCGGCGATCGGTGGACTGAAGGTGTGCACGGAGTCGGGCTGGTTCGCGGCGCGGCCGTCGGGTACCGAGGAGGTCTACAAGATCTACGCCGAGTCGTTCCAGGGCCCGGACCACCTGGCCCGCATCCAGGAGGAGGCCCGCGCGGTCGTCTCGGACGCCCTGGGTGCTCACTAACCGCGTCTGGCGCCGTCCGGTATGGCGCCGTCGGGTGCGGGAGCGGCCGGTGCGGTACCGGCGGGCGCCTTCGTCATCTGGTCGAAGAAGCGCAGCAGCTCGACCGGGAACGGCATCACCAGGGTGCTGTTCTTCTCCGCCGCCACGTCGACGACCGTCTGCAGCAGCCGCAGTTGGAAGGCGCCCGGCGTCTGGGCCATGGCGCGGCCCGCGTCGGCCAGCCGGCGGGAAGCCTGGAACTCGCCGTCCGCGGCGATGACCCGTGCCCGCCGCTCCCGCTCGGCCTCGGCCTGCCGGGACATCGAGCGCTTCATGGAGTCGGGCAGGGACACGTCCTTGACCTCGACCCGCTCGATCAGCACGCCCCAGGGCTGCTCGGTCGGTGCGTCGATAGCCGACTTCAGCTCCGCGTTGACCCGTTCGCGGTCGGACAGCAGGGTGTCGAGGTCGGTGCGTCCGATCACGGAACGCAGCGCGGTCTGCGCCACCTGCAGCACCGCTGCGGTGTAGTCGCGCACGTTGATCAGCGACTTGACCGGATCGACCACGCGGAAGTAGACAACGGCGTCCACCGTCAGCGTGACGTTGTCGCGGGTGATCGCGCCCTGCGCCGGTACGCCGATCACGGTGGTCTGCAGGCTCACCTTCACCATGCGGTCGGCGATCGGGACGATCAGGCGCAGACCGGGCTGCCGCACCTCGTCCAGAACCCGACCGAAGCGGAAAACGATGCCGCGCTGGTACTGCTGGACCATGCGCAGGCTCAACGACAGCGCCAGCAGCAACAGGACGCCCACGACAATCACGACGACGATGAGGCCGACGGCGGCGGTACTCATGACACGCGCGCATACCCGTCCCCGGACGAACAATGCGCCGTCGGATGTACCGGGTCGTTGCCGGGCGGGACCGAGGCGGCCTGAGCGGTCAGTCGAGGAGGGCGTCGAGCAGGCGCGGCTTCTCGGCGGCCAGCCAGGCCTGGCGGCGACGGATCGCGTCGCCGACCCCCTCGTCCCACATCCGCGCCCAGCCGCCGCCCAGCGTCTGCGCTGAGGCCTTCATCCGCAGCCAGGTCACGTCCGCGCGCTCGACGCCCAGGTCCGGCAGGGCCAGCCGCTGCTCGCGCGTCAGCCCGTACCCGTCGGCGAAGGTCCGCAGCCGGGCCGCCTGGTCGATCCCGGCCCAGGTCGGCCACACGTCGACGTCCGGGCGCAGCGGCACCCAGTGCATCGCCGTGTTGTAGGCGTCCAGCAGTCGTGGAGCGGGGCCGGCGAGGTCGAAGTCGACCAGGCCCACGGCGAGGCCGTCGCGGACAACAGTGTTCTGCGGCGTGACGTCCAGATGCGTCACGATCTCCGGGGTCAGCTCCGGTACCGGCACAGTCAGCGGGACCGTGTCGCGCCGCCAGACGGTACCGGGCGGGGCGGCGAAGCCGCGATCCGCCAGGTACCCCTCTGATGCCTCGTGCAGGCGGCGCAGCAGCCGCCCCACGCTGGCCAGCAGCGCGTCGCTCGCGGCCCACGGGTCCGGCGGGTCGCCCGGCACCTGACCGTCGAGGTAGGTCAGCACGTCGCGGCCGCGGTCGTCCCGGCCGAGGTAGCGCGGGCTGCCGTCGAATCCGGCGCGTTCGAGGTGGTCGAGGTATCCGGCGACCGCCAGGCTCTGCGGCTGGTGCGGCCGGCGGACGGTACCCGCGACCCGGACCACACCCTCGGTCACGTCGCCGCGCGGAAGCTCGATCTCCGGCTCGGTCGAGAACTGCACGTAACGGCGCAACGCCGGATCGTCGGTCATCGGCGGAGCCTACCCGGCAAATCATCCGTTCGGCCATTGCGCCGGAAACCGTCGTGCGTGCTAGCCTCTGCCGGCTTTCGCCGCGGTCGATGCGGCGACCGGACAATCGGAAACGGGGTACCTATGGCGATTCGCCGTGCGACGCAGAAGAAGCAGGTCATCGAGAAGCTCACCGCGGTCGCTCCGCCCGGGGAGACCTTCATCGCCTGCGTGCATTGCGAGACCGGCCCGAGCCCGTGGCTGAACGCGATCTTCGACGAGGTGCCGTTCCTCGGCATGATCGTGGCGCTGACCCGCCAGTTCTACTTCATCACCCTGACCAACACCTCGCTGGTCATCAACTCCGCCAACCGGTTCACGAACCGGCCCGGCGACGTGGTCTACTCGTTCCCCCGCAACGCGATCCCGGTCACCAACGTGAAGCGGGCCGCGGTGTGGAGCACGCTGTACCTGCAGCTGCCGGACAAGCCGAAGCCGACCCGGCTGAACATCCACCGGTACTGGCGGGGCGAGTTCGACCAGGTCCTCTCGGCCTTCCCGGCCGCGCAGGTGCCGCCGCAGCAGGCGGGCGAGCCGGCAGCGGTCTGATCCGATCCGCACCTCCGGCCCGTGCCCGACCCCCAGGGGCGCGGGCCGGATGTGTCCCGGCGGACCTTTGGGCACCGGGTACCGTTCGGCAGGCTGCCCGATCGGGCTGGAGACGACGGTACCGGTGGGCATAGCGTCGGACGATGACGATGCCCGAGGGTGCCGAGATGTCACCGGACCGCCGCTGGTGGTGGGACGGCCAGGATTGGCAGCCCGTGGTCCCGGGGCAGTTCGAGCCCGAGCACGAGAAGCCGACGGCCGAGTTCATCTTCGACACCAACGGCCTGTGGGTCGACCCGGACAGCGACGACAACCCGGACAACCACGCGGTCCTGCACCATGACGCCGGCACCCAGGTGAGCTTCATCGTCTGGAACGCCGGACACGTCAAGGGCAGCGCGACCGTCACCATCTACGTGGACGACGTCGAGGTGCAGACGTGGGTCTCCGGGGAGGTCGAGCCGAGGCAGAGCGCCGGCATCGACGGCGACGGCTTCGTGCACGGCTGCGGCCGGCATCCTCACGGGCGGCACGTCTTCCGCGCCGACGTCCACCCGGGCCACCCGGGCGGCGGGGACAGCACCACCAACGAGATCGACATCAACTGACCTGCGGGGCCGGGCGGCCCGAGCCCTCCGCCAGTACCGGGACCGACCGCCACGCCGCCTCGTCGTCCACATCGGACGGTGCCTCCGCGCACAGCACGTACCAGTGCGGAGCCATCGCACTTTCGTTGCCCGGCAACGCCGCCACACACTCCCCGTGCAGCCGGACGAGGTCCACGGCGCCCGGGTCCGCCGGTACCACGTAACCCACCAGCCGGGAGTCCGGCAGCGACGCGAACACCGCGGCCGAACGCACCGACGGCAACCCGGCCAGCACCCGACGGGACTCGGACGGCCGGACCCAGCACAGATCGGTGAACACCCAGCCGGCGTCGCGCTCGGGAGCCGACACACCGGCCACAGTGGACAGTTCCGCCAGCGGTACCGTCCGGAGTGCCGCCGCCACCAGCAACCGCTCCAGGCCCGACAGGAACGCGGCGATCTCCGGCCGTGGCAGGTGCCGGGTGCTCGCCCACAGCGACAGTTCCGCGGTGCCGTCCATGCGGTGCACGAAGCACACGAACCTGGCCGGCGGCAGATCCTCGGCCGGAATCCAGAACAGCTCCGACCCGCGCAGCGCCCCGGCCAGATCCTCCGCCGTGCATGGCCGCAGGGCGCCGCTCACCGGCGGGCTGACGTTGTTGACCACCGTGTCCCGGGCATACTTTGTGCCCCGCGACAGGCCGACCGCGTCCAGCGTCGGCCACAGCTCGTCCGCGTCGTACTGGCTGTGCCGGTAACCGGTGAGGCTCGCGGCGCGCATCCGGCGCACCAGGTCGTCGAAGGTCTCGTCGGTCAGCGGCACGGACAGCAGCGCGTCCTGCGCCAGCGGGCCGAGGAAGTCCAGCAGTTCCGGCAGGAACCGGTTGGCCGTGGGCGCCGCGATCAGGCAGCGGTCCTGGCCGGTGCGCACCCCGACCAGCGCGGCGATCGCGGCCAGCAGTGCGGTGACCGGGCTGGTGCGGGTGCGCGCGGCGACCGCGGCGGCGGCGAGCGCGACGGCCGGCGAGCTGAACCGGGCGTGTGCGAAGGGTTCCCCGTCGGGCGGTGCGAGCGGCACCGCGAACATCGCCTGCGGGGAGCCGGTAACGGTGGTGCGCCAGAAGTCCAGCGCCGCCTCGTACCGCGCCAGCGCTGCCGGGGTGCGCTCGTGCTCGGCCTGGTCGATGGGTTGTCGGGTGGCGTGCGCGGTGGTCGGTGCCGCACCGGTGCGCAGCAGGGTGCCCAGGTCGCGCCGCAGCACCTCCAGGCTGCCCTGGTCGCAGGCGAGGTGGGACAGGGCGAGCAGCAGCCGCGCCGGGGCGCCGTCGCGGGTCACCACCGCGGCGCGCAGCGGAAGCTCGCCGGTCACGTCGAAGTGGGTGTCGAACAGGCTGCCGCGCAGCCCCTCGACCGTGGCCGCCATGTGCGCGCCGGCCTCGTGCACGCCGATGGCGAGCGTGCCGCTGCCCAGCACCCGCTGCCACATCTGGCCGTCCGCGAAGACGAACCGGCTGCGCAGCACCTCGTGCCGGACCATCAGCGCGCCGACGGCGGCGCCGACGCGGTCCAGCGCGGTGCCGCCCGGCACGGCCACACTCAGCCAGAGGTTCATCGTGTACCGGTCGGCGGCCTCCCGCAGCTCGCGCATCCGCTTGAGCATGTTGGCCTGCGCCATGGTCAGCGGCCCCTGGCGGGCCTGGCCGGTGAACGGCGCCTCGATGGCGGCCGTGCCGACGCCAGGATCCAGCGCCGTCACGCGGACTCCAGCTGGAGGCCTTGGCCGAGCAGATGGTCGGCGATGCCGTCCACAGTGTCCAAGAAGGACGGATCGTCGTCGATGCCGAGCGGCATGCCGAACTCCGTCTCCACCGCGTCGATGATGCGCAGGCTGGCCAGCGATCCCACGCCGATCAGCACGAGCGATCCGGCGCCGAGCACCTGGTCGGCGTCCACCTCGCCGTCGCACGCCGCGACCACGAGTTCGGCGATGCGGTCGCGCAGCGCCGCGCGGCTCAGCATCGGACCAGGTGCCGCATGAGCGCCGCCTCCAGCGCGTCGGCGGCGGCGACCGCCCCGCCCGCGGCGCGCATCTGCCCGCGCAGTTCCCGGACCCGCCGGGCGATCACCGGGTCGCTGGCCACCCGGCCGACGGCCTCCCGCAGCACCGCCGCGTCGATCCCGTCCGGCCGCAGGCACACCCCGAGACCCAGCTCGACGACCCGGGCCGCGTTCGACTCCTGCTCCATCGTGCGCGGCACGACCACGAGTGGTACCCCGTGGTAGAGCGCCTCCATGACGCTGTTGAGTCCGGCATGGCACACCAGGGCCGAGGCGTGGGCGAGGATGTCCGGCTGCGCGACCACCTGGTGGATCTCGACGTGTGCCGGGTGCGGCCGGAACACGGCCGGGTCGAGCCGCTGCCCGACGGCGAGCACGGCGTGCCACCCGGGCGCGGTGAACGCGTCGACGCACGCGCGGAAGAAGTCGGGGTGGCGGTTGTCGAGGGTACCCAGGGCGACGAGCACCACCGGGGTACCGGTGGGCGGGGGCGTCCAGGCGCCGGTACCCGTGGACGGTCGCGGGCAGGGTCCGACGAACCGGTACCGGTCGGAGAAGCGCTCGCCGCGGTACTGGAAGGAGCGCGGGTAGTAGCACAGCTCCAGTACCGGTTCGGGTTCGTTGAGGAAGTCCTGGGCGGAGATGGCCAGCCCGTGCGAGGACAGGAAGGCGCCCAGCTTCGCCAGGTACGTCACGAAGGTGGGGTGGTCGGTGTCGAACGGCGCGACGTCGCGGAACAGCGACCAGTGCTCGTTGGAGACCATCATTGGCCAGGACTGCACGCCCGGGATGCCGTGCTTGGCGGCGAACGTCCGGCCGGCGAAGCTGAGCCGGTCGTAGACCACGAGGTCCGGTGGGTCGCCGGCCAGCTGCGCCTCGACCTGCGGGAGGGTCAGCTCGGCCTCCTCCAGGAAGCTGAGCAGGCTGTGGGCGAGGTACTCGGCGCGGTCCGGCGCGGGGTCCCAGTTCTGGGTGTCGGTGGGGCGGGACGACTGGTAGCGCACCAGCGTCGCGCCGGCCCGTTCGATCATCGGCGCGCGGGCGTCGATCGAGGCGTAGCTGACCCGGTTGCCGCGCCGCTTCAGCTCGGCGACCACGGCCAGCGTCGGGTACATGTGCCCGAGCGCCGGGATGTTGAAGAAGGCGACGTGCCGGGTCATGACCCGACCCGGGTGGCGGCGGGCCGGCCCAGGCCGGACAGCCGGGTCTGCGGATCGGCGGCGGCGGCGCGCACCAGGGCCCCCAGCTCCCCCCCC
>Ga0081540_1002183_pt1 | contig 16180 bp, 24 predicted proteins | sample TabmetS2T1R1_FD_71024 | JGI IMG/M metagenome (GOLD analysis project Ga0081540, IMG submission 71024) | Tabebuia heterophylla rhizosphere microbial communities from the University of Puerto Rico - S2T1R1 | ecosystem: Host-associated > Plants > Roots > Rhizosphere ... | reverse complement strand
TCGCGCAGGGTGCGTTTGAGAAGGCCATGACCTTCGTGAAAGAACGCAAGCAGTTCGGTCGCCCCATCGCCGAATTCCAGGGCCTGCAGTGGATGCTGGCCGACATGGCGGTCGCGCTCAATGCGGCGAGGCTGTCGCTTCATCAGGCAGCGCTTAGCGCCGATCCTTTTCCGGATCCTCTTCTCGCCGCACAGGCGAAGATCATCGCTTCCGAGACGGCCAACACGGTCACGAACCAGGCGCTCCAACTGTTCGGCGCCAGGGGCTACTCGCGGGACTATCCGCTCGAACGGATGGTTCGGGATGCCCGCATGTTCACAATTGCTGGCGGCACGGCACAGGTGCTGAGGACACTGGTGGCCTCCAGGATTCTCGACACAAAATTCCCGCAGACCCGCAACGGATATTTGGAAGCGGTTCAGGCTCCGTCCCTCGCGGCGAAGTAAGTTCAGGCGAGCGGCTGCTTCGGCTTGCCGGACTAATCGGATAGACGTCACGGGCAACACTTTGAGAGTGCAACGCGTTTCTCACGCTGGCGGGTTTTTCGATAGCTGCAGTGATGCCGCGCACAACCTTAAATCGGCCCTAATCTTCTTCGCAGATCGTTGACCGGTGGGGTAGGCGTTCCTGCGTCTCAAAAATCAAAAGGGGAGAGACGCGATGGCGAACGCGCTGCAAATAAACTTTGCTCTCTGGGGGATGATTGCCTGCGCAGCATTCAAGTCTGTGCAGTTCGTCCAATATTTGAACTGATTAAGCAAGCAGCAGTTTCGCGACCTCAGCTGCGGCCCAACTGAACGCGGAGAGCCAACCGAGCATCGCGACGGCGGCTGCGGTCAGATAACAGGCTACTAAAACTCGCTGCTTCAATGTGGCTCTGCTCGCGGCAGCTGCTTCAATGGGCGTGATTTCGGGCTGGCTATGCATAATGCTACTCCCTTCGCGCGTCGGGCCATCTTTAGCCTGCGAACTAACCGGCGCGGTATGCGTCCAGCGCGTGAGCGGCGAAGATCACGACGCTAATTAGCGTGAGAATACCTGCTGTTGCCTCTATCATTGCCTGACGTCCCGCTGACCCATTGCGGCGAGGTAATTGCTACGTGACTGGTTCCAAATCAATTCGAAGAAAAACTGCATTTTGGCCATCCCCTGCTTGTTGGAGATGAAGATACCCAGCCCTTTGTTTCAGGGTGGTTTCGTCGGCTGCGGAAAACGGTTTCGTCCCACGGACCGGCTGCTCGAAGGTGACACCTTCGCGATCGTTCTCAAACAACGGCGCCAGCCTGCGGGGGATGACCGCAATCCTCTCCGCACTGGCATTTAAATGTATTTAACGACGGCTCCGCTATCAGATTTAACCATCGTTCCAACGAACGTTAGCTTTTCCCAGCAGAAGCGGCAGGTCTGGCCCGATTGGTCCTCAGCAGTGGCGATCTTTTCGGCCCGGAATAGCTCCATGGCGGCTCCGCCCCAAGTATGGGGGTAGGATACGGAGGATTGGTGTCGTCGACGCGTGATCCAGCGGTGGCCGCCACCAGCGGTTCCAACTTTAACCTCTAGCCGCAGCATCAATCTTAACACGCGAATTTCGTTGCTCTGGACCTCTGAGCCAATAGCCTGCAGTCGCCGGACGCGGGGCGCGCATACCCACCACTCCATGCTCGGCGACTTCAATGCCTGCATTGATGTCCGATCAGGCGAACAGCGAAACATGCTCTTTCAGGACTAGCATCGCATGACGACCGTGAACAATCGCCCGGAGACGTGGAGCTCAAAGCCTGCATGGGCGGAAATTTGGCACCTCTGGACAGTGATCATTCCAAGGCGATCAATTGCCGGCCGCCTGGTGCGCGGGCGCGTGTGGCGCCGACATGACGGGCGTCGCTGGCGATATAAAGAGTTCGTAGACAACCATCAGGGTCGGGATGGCACCGGGTCCTAATAACGATCGGCGATTAGTTGGCCGGACGCGCGTCGAGAAAGGCGCTCTGCTTTTCTTCAAGGGCCAACTCGGGGTCCGCGCCTGCGACGTCACCGATGTGACGAATCGTGGCGCAGGAATTCGGACGCACGATTTGTCCGTGTTGCCGACCAGCTTCGATCTGACCTTCGATAATTTTCGCACCGTCCGAAAATGCCGCCTAATTTGGCGTGAAGGTGATTTCCTCGGCTTGGCTTTCGAGAGCTAGCGGCACAAACGGCGTGGGGCGGCCTTAAGCGCGGCACGAGCGAGACAGCCCGCCGGCTCACGCCGGCGAGGTCCGGTACTGGTTTCTCCGGTTTCGGGATCTTGGCGCGGGTATTGCTATGCAACGCCTATAGGCCGCCAAATTTTCAAGGTGTGCCAAGCTCGACCATTTGGACGTCACAATATGAAACACCAGCGCCATCTTGGGAGTGTCAACGCCGTGCGGGAGGCGATCCAAGTAACCAACTTGATTGCCGATCTCTCCCGTATCGTTGATATCCTTAACGTAGATATTGCCTCCAGAGAACAGGAAACCGGAGTCACCGATCCTGCACGCCCAGAATACCCCGCCCTCGCCAGAGAACTGAGAGCACGTCGGGACAATCTGCTGGAAACTATCGACGCACTCCGGCAGCGGTTGGTTCAGCCAATCGAATTCGGTCATCGCATGTAGCCGCCCACAGGCGAACCTGCATGTCGGCAATAAAGAAGTTCGTAGGATACGATCTAGATCGAGAAATGACGCCGGGTCCCGATAACGATCCACGATTGCTCGGCAGAACACGCATCGGAAAAGGCGCGCTGCTGTTCAAAGATAAACCCGGGGCGCGCGGTTGCAAGTCGGCATTGACGGCCGATTAAAGGGGCGACACGCTACCATTTTAATGATATACCTTTTTAATATTATACCTTTTTAATGTTATATTACTTTAGGTGTAAAATGATCACTCGGGAACATTTGGTTCGGTTACAAACGCATCGCAATAACATTCAGCGCTACCGCGGGCTGTTGGAAACTAGCCTTACGGATTTTGAGCGCCAGTTCATCGAAAGGCGGCTTTCGGAAGAGCAGCTGTCGATCGAGAAACTTGGCTGCCACGATTGCAGCACCGCTGAATACTTAATCGCACCCGCACGGGGCCTAATCGAGCCAGCCTGATCTCACCAGCCCGTCATAGGGAATCCTTGGGATTGCGACACGCCGAGGATTTCGATGCTCAAAGATGGGTCTATTTATGTTAGCCGCATCACGCGCGAGCCGTTAGCGCACGGAGTGCCGAGCCGACGTTGAGGGCGCCGACCTTGATGATGCTGCCGCAAGGAGACCATGAATGCTGATCCCAATCAGGTAGCCGATCTGCATGCTCGTAGCGGCTGTGGCAGCCGTCACAACGACTGACCAGAAAGTGTACGCGCTTGTGACGCCGATCCCTACAGCAAGCGTCAGCACAGCTGCCACCGCAGGTATCAAGACCATGATTGTGAAGCGCTGCGCGAGAGCCGCCCCGACCAAAAAACTGACCGTTGAAAGTAAAAGCACGTTTGGTCTCCCTTACTTCAACGGCTTCGCTGCGGGTAGGTTGCTCCCGAATACGTTGATTCTTCGTGAAGGGGGTAGCCGATATACTACTGGGTTTGGTATCAAAATACCCGCTTTCATGCCGACAAATGGCCTTGGCCGCCGCATTTCGGCGGAATTCAAGCGCCGGTCGGTATCCGGATCTCGGGCGGCTCTCTTGCAGGCAGACTTTCTCTGGTCGGCCGATTCGGTTGCGTCGATCCAAAAGAGAAGTTGGTCGAAATGTCGCGACCAGAACGGCCAAACAAGCGCCGGGGACGGCGGTTCTACGGTTTTGGTAGTGTCAGTGCTGGACCAGAGGATATGCGCAGGGGCGCGCGCTAGGCGTCGACCAATCAGCCGCCGCTCGGTGGTTATCCGGCAACCATTCCTGGCCGGCGGCTTTTCCGCATTCCGCTATTCTCACCTCTTGCCGAAGGCGTTGAAGATCGAAGTATTGCCTAGCGAGCGTTCCGAAGGATGGTGCCGGCTTTGTCCCTCTCTTTTGTTTCGCTCTTGGAAAGGCAGTATCGATTGGCTGGCTCATTTTTGAACCCCTAGGTATCGACTGACTGAACAAAATGAAGCAACCGCCATGCCACTTACGACGTTCTGCTCAGCCCGTGGGACTGGCGGCTGCTCGTTAAGGTTCAAACCAGAAGCCCCGATCACGGGATTGTGTCTGGTTGCGCCCTTCTGTGATTTTCCCAACAAGCTCAGCTGCATCCGATCGTCCGAAGCCATTTCTGCCGAGGGAGGAGATCGATCTTACCCAAGAAATGAGTGGCTATTTTACAATTCTGAGCTTTGCCCGCCGGCTTGCAGGGGACCCTCGCGGTGGCTTCTCGAAGGTTACTCCCGCAACATTGTCCTCGCGCCAGATCGTTTTACAGACATGAACAGTTCTGAAATTGTCGAAGCTAAAATCGAACGTGTCCGGCAATTGGTCAGCTTCGAAGGTAAGCTCAATACAAAGACCGAAACCTGTAAGATTGTGAACGGTGCAATGGTGCACGGCCTCATCTTGAACCAATAGCTTGGCGGGGTGGTACGTCCTGGTGCGCTTTAATCGTCGGTTTTCCATCTGACGGTCCATTCGTTAAGGTCGGACTGCCGTAATCCAGCATCCAGTGCCCGACGCCCTTCCAGTGCGACGCCAGGCCTTTCACATATTGAAGCAGGAGTAGCCGAGCAGTGTTGGCAATTCGCTACCTGCCGATGGCTTTTCGTCGCATCATTTCAAATTAATGACCAAGACCGATAAAATCGAAGGCGAGGAAAGTTGCTTTCGGGCGGGGCAAGTCTGTCGGAAATCCGTCCTTAGCCCGTGGGCCCAGGACCGCGCCGCTTTCAGGCTACTTTGGGTCGAACCAAGCCGCAGCGTGCGCCTGGGACCGCTCGAGCTTGTTTGTACGATTGGAGTCGGCAGCAGATCGAGACGAATGCATTATCAAAGCAAGCCGCCGATTGAGTGCCCCAAACAAACACCGACTCTCGGGTCGAGCATGCTTGGTTGAAGAAGCTAGCGGTTGCGATATGCACCTTGGTAGGCGCCCGCTGCCACAAGGTCGCTGGCAAACCTGTCTTCGGTCGCCTACGCCCTTTGCCGCCGGCTAGTATTGTTCTTCTTCGATTCTACGTTTCCAATAACGAACTCGTCGATCGTGTGACCTGTCTTGAGAGCGGCAGTCAGCCACCGCGGCTGTTTGCCACGCCCTGACCAGGTCTCGGTAGGCTCGTTCGGATTTCGGTATTTTGGAAATACCCTCGGATATTTGCGTCGCTCGCGAGGCGCATCTCTCGCCTGACTGTCCGCCGACTCCGATTGACGCATTTCTTTCTCGCGACGAAGCTGCGCCAATCTCTTTTCGAGTTCGCGTTTCTCCGACGTCAACCGGATGGAAAGAACCGCGCTAATTTCCTCGTGCAACTGCCACATTTCGTCAATAGACATGGCATCAAGGTTGAATTTCTTGCTCATCCGGCGGCCTTCAGGAGTACTCGATTCGGCGGTAGATCATATAGACGTTATGTTGAGCCTTTCCAGAGCAAATATCGACGATGAACGATTTCAGAGGCAGTGAATATATACCTAAATACCTATGATTGTATATTATGGACAGCATATAAAATTCAAAACCAGCGGTTGAATCTCCCAACAACCTGAATGTTCAAACGGCGGCGGAGAAAGCCCGGTATCGCAACACTGAAAAGCCAGCTTGCTCAGTAGGCATTCCGCTTCCGCAAGATCTCAAAAAACGTCTTGATCAATATCTGGATGTCGAGCCAAAAACTCCAATTGTTGATGTACCACAGATCAAGCTTTACACGCTCTGCGATATGTTCGATCGACGGCGTCTCGCCTCTTGCTCCGTTGCATTGCGCCCAGCCGGTGATGCCCGGCTTGACGTGATGGCGAAAGGCGTAATCGCTCAGAATACTTTCGAAATAATTGTCGTGTGCCAGCGCATGTGGGCGCGGTCCAATCAGCGACATTTCACCCCTCAAAACATTCAGGATTTGGGGCAGCTCGTCGATACTTGCCGATCGCAGCAACCGTCCGATGGGTGTCACTCGCGCATCATCACGGGTCGCCTGTACAACGGCTGGTCCATTCTCCTGGACCGTCATAGTTCGAAATTTGAATATGACAAATTCCTTGCCGTTGAATCCCTTTCGGCTCTGCCGAAAAATTACCGGTCCCGGACCATCGAGTTTGATTGCGATGGCGGTAAGAACCATGAGAGGTAAGAAAAATATCAGGGCCAGAGCACCTACGAAGACGTCCATGATGCGCTTTGCGAAACGCTGGGCGCCACTGAGGGGCGCTCGCTGAATTTCGATCGCCAAGACACGCTGACGCGCCGACGACCTGAAATTCGTCAACGACCGAACCTGCGTATCCGGCAACAACCGCGCAGCGACGGGCAGAGCCTTGATTTGATCGCGGACGAACTCGATGCGGCTAGTATCACTCCAAGGCAACGCGAGCAGGATCTCTCGGCAATTATGGCGCCGCACAAAATTAGCGACGGAATTGATAATCCGAGTGTCCGACGACAAACGCTCTAGCGGATCATCATTTTCTCGGCTCAGCGTAAAGCGGTTGATCTCGCCTGCGCCAAAAAAGGCCAGCAAATCTCGGGACTCCAAGGCCGTAATTTCATTGAAATCGCCGATCATGACAACGTCGCGACGTCCGATCGTTCCTTTTGATATCGCAGCAGCCAGAGCAATCTTGGTGAGCCTGCGCACTCCGAGCAGGCCCGCGGCGGCGAGGAAATAAAAGACCACGAAGGCACCGCGGGAATAGTCGACGCCAACCTTGAGAAGGAACGCGAAGAATGCCAGCATCAATCCTGTCGTGAACCAGCAGACCAGTATTTCGCGGATCTCGACCCGCGGCTTGGCACTATCTGGAAAGTCATAGTAACTGTTCCCGCTCATTCGCAAAATGTAAATAATGCTTGCGAGCAAGCCGATAGCGCAATGCGGCAGGATATCGGGCATCGGATTGCCGACCGACAACTGGTAGGCAACCCCGCCCGCGATGCACGACAACAGAATGATGAATGCATCAGCTATCGGTAAAAAGTAAGGAATCGCGTCGCTGGAGAACCCCGCCCGCGGCTCGCTCGAGAAATCCTCAAGCTGAACCAATTTATCGCGAACATCCGAGCCGACCGACATAACCAAACCGCCAATTTCTCTTCAATATTTAATCTCAGGCACCGATTAATTAAATTGGCTTAGGTTTAATTAACGCTAATATAAGCTTAAGAAACTTGCGGTGCAACATTAATCTCTTGCGCAGAAACTTGAATTGCAGAAACTTAAATTGAAGCTGCTCGCGGGCAGCGGCGCACGCATTGCCCTTATCCCTACGTGGCAGAAGCGCTGTCTGGAAGTCGAAATGGCAGGGACATAGGCAGAATTGTCGCAGCCGTTCAGGGCTTCTTAACTAAGGTAGGGTGGTTTGGATTATTGCGCCGGATAACCGCGGCTTCCGATCGGACTGACACGATGTTTCAGCGCTTCATGCGGGCCAGCGCGCCCAACTTTTTTAGACGTCGCCAGGCGGATCAAGATTTCAAGGCGCGTTCAGCCGATCGCGACGCTGAAACCGATCGGTCGCGCGTGGGCTGCATCCTTGCGGCAATCGAAAATGCGCTTCATGCGGCCGAGCAGGAGCAGTCGGGCCTCAACGAGCGGGTTGAGGACGTCCTGGCGCGCGCCGCGGTGACGCTTGGAAACGGCACCGACGAATATCTGGAACGCGATGCGCGCGACAGCCACCATCAGGACTTGTTTTCAGCCGAGATTTCAAACGGTCAACGTCGCCTCAAGGAACTGGCCACGGCGATCCCGCATTTCAAGTTTTTGAAAACGGCAACGTTGAGCCGGTTTCCTGATTTCAAGCCGCCCCGCGCAGAGTGAGTAGTCTGCGCTTTTGCACATTTTCCTATCACTGAACGTCCCATTTGGCGGACTGCCCAATGATTTCGGGCTGTCCCTCAGAAATTCGTCGCTCCAATCGACAGACTATTCAGTGAATATGCTCGGGCCGTAGCTGCTGACTGCGTCCAGCCAGCGTCGTGAATTGGAATTCAATCCAAAATGATTCGTGCGCTGGAATCCCGCGAGCACGAGAACATGCGCTTGCCGTTCGCAGCCGTTGATTAATCGGTTCCGCAATTAACCTCCAGCCTCAGCATCAAGCTTAACGGGCGAGTTTCATTGCAATGCCTTACGGCCTAGTTATTGATTCTGCACCGGACAATGTCCCCGTTTCGGGGGGTCCTCATAGCAAAGCCGTAAGGAAATCATACCCTGCCGGCGGCTCTGTTCGACCCAGCGGCAACTCAACGGTTTTTCAAATGATTTCTGTACGTCGACGACCCACTTCAAAGTCTTCTACGCCGAAACGGTCTGTCGCGCCGGGCGATCTTGCCGAACGATTTTTTCAGGTGCAGCGACTGCGCAAACAGGTGCACGATCTCGAACAGCTGGCTGCGAGGGAAGATCAGCAGGCGTTCGCAGCCATGAGAGACGGGCGCCGAAACGAACGTACAGAGTAACGATGTGAGGCTGAGTTCGAAACCCGCGTGGGCAGAAGTCTGGCACCTTTGGCGCGTCATCATCCCGAGGCGGTCGATTTCGGGCAAGCTGGTTTGGGGACAGGTGTGGAGGCGTTGGGATGGCAGGCGGTGGTCGTACAAGAAATTCGTCGCGCATGTGGAGGGCAAAGCGAGCATAGGGAGCGCGACCGAGGCGTAGGGAGTTCAACCGTGCCGGTTTGCAAATAACGCCGAAGGCTGTTCTCGTAACTGACGCGCTAGACCGAACCGTGATGGTCTTGCCGGTGTCGGTATTGTGCCGCAGCCAACGTTTCCATTCTGATCGCTGGTGGCACCAGAACAAGTAATGCCCGCATCATTGACGGTGAGCTGCGCGAACATGCGGCCGGGGCTCACTCGTGCCGGCGCTGGCAAGTCATGCTTTCAGTCTAGCTGCGCCACTTCGGTTGCGCTTGGCGCTTGCGTGTTTGGAGCTTGTCCGAACGCGAACCGACGGCGGCACGCGGACGTTCCATTGGTGGAGAAATCTTGCGGGCACGACTTCGATACGGAACTCTTCCCATCGCGGGTTGCCGGGAGTAATCGAAATCAGATGCAGAAGACCGCCCGCCGCCAAAGCATCCTCCTCCTTCACTCCCTCGTTCGCCATCGCGACCAAATGCTTTGCGAGAGAGGGCCGCGCTACCTCTTCGGAAACTTTTTCACTCTGGGCAGACAGGTAATAACGTTCCCAGGCCCGAATAAAGGATCGGGCAAGAATCTTGGGAAGATCATCTTGGCGGGCAGACTCGAACATAGCGGGCCGTGCTCAGATTAAAAGAAATTATATCTGTTCGCCGATTGGTACAAAATAGAGGTGAAAGGTGGGCTAGAATTCGTCGGACATCGGAATTTCAACGTGACGTCCAAGAAAAGTTGACCTGCCAGCCCATCCCACCCAAGGCGCGCCAATCGGCGATCCAACGCTTGAAGGCGGTTTGTACCGGGCGGGTGAAGGGCCCTTCAATTTCCGATCGACAGGAAATCCGTAGGGGCGAGCGGAAGCTGATGCGGGACCAATGACGACGGTCTGAATCTGAGCGCCGCACCTGGCACGTCAGAACAATGGGCACGTATCGCCGCGATAGGATCACGCCTCTCGCTGCCGACAGCACTGCGGCGGCCCTCGCGGCACACATGCCGCGGCTCGTGGCGGCATTCGATATATCCCGTCCGGCACGGGAAGGCAGGGCGCGCAGATGGCACAGCTCGGGGAGGGATTGATCTCGTCGCATGCGCGGCGAATAGCCGGGTAATGAGAGTGGCGGAATGCACCTGGTCGGCATTCGGAAGAACGAATGACGGCCTCCCACCAGCGCGATTGTTTTACCAATTATTAACCATATCGAGGCAGCTTGATCCTGCGGATCCTTGTAGCTGATTACCGCTCGCAAAGTCCGAGCCCATGATCATGAAATGGTTGGTGTTATCGGTCGTGCTGGCCCTGTGCGGATGCAGCTCAAGCCAACAAGTCCAGGTCTCGCAACCTCATCGTTTCGCCTGGGATGGTCTTGGTCGTGATCCCAACCTGCCGGTGACGAAGCGAACACGCACAAAAGCCGACGAGCCAAGACCGGTAAGCCAAAACAGAGATGCCGAGTTAGCCAACCTTCGCCAATTTTCGCGGGAGTGGGTAACCTTGCTCCAGGCGATCGAAGCCGAAGATGACGCGCGGATTTCCAAACTTATGATCATTTGTAGGGGGTGTGAATTGGCGAGCCGCGAGGTCAGTCCGTCCCCATCGCTGAAATCGAACCAGCGAGTCACGGACGCCGTAAGATAGAGCGAAGAGCTAGCCTGCGGACCAGCCGAGCGAACGGGAGAGCTTTGCGCCTAGGCTTCCTTCCAAACAAAAGGCCGCCGACGTGAACCGGCCGGCCCGCCGGCCCGGAAAAGCCGGAGCGGCTTTTTGTTTTTGGCTCCATAATTAACCTGCGGCGCGAGCACAAAGCTCAATATATGCTGCCGATATTTTTAGGACTGCTAGGGCAGTTGAATTAATGCGGACAGTACCCCGCTCTGGAGATATTTGATGATCACTGTATTGCAAGCCGTATTTTTCGCTGCGATCGCGATCGCGATCGGTTGGTATGCCTGGCGTGGCATTGTGGCCGGCAAAATTATGATCGGCGTTCGGGGTATCGGCGAGTTTTGGTTTGATCGGCACCAAGACCCCTTTACGTTTTGGATCGTAATTTCATTTGTCGCCTTCCCGATGATTTTGGCCGCTATAATTGCTGTGAGAACGGTCCTGCAAAATTAGGGTTCGGTCAAAATCGAACTTGAAGGCCTGGAACGGTTGCAGGTGATCGTGAGTTTGTCGGACGCGAAGCGATCCAGGATTACCTGTCATCCGCATCGCTCGATTGCTGGTCGCGACGCAACGTTTATAGGGGCATTACGCCTGAAAGCTGAACAAGCACATTTGCCGGGTATGGGGCAACAGCGTTTCCGGCGTCGGTCATTTGCTGGCTTCGGGTCTTCCTCCAGCCAAAACGGCCGACCCTCATCAGCGGTTCTCTGAGGCTTGGCAGCCGCCGCGAATGCTCCGGAACATTGGCCGACAGGGCTCGCCAGGTAATCGGCGCCGACTCGAATGAGGATAAGCCCATCGCGGGCGATTGCCGCAGGTCTCAGAGCACGCTTTGATAGGGGTATTTCGTCCGGCGTTGCGATCGGTGTCGTGGCCAAGGACAAAAAGCACAAGTTTGGAAAAGAATATGGCGAACTTAGTTTCAATCGACTGGAGCATTGAAGAGTTTCGACGCTTGATTTCCGAGCAACCGAAATCCAGCGAGGCAGGATCTTCTATCGAGAAGACCGTCGATGTTCTGAACTGTGGACTTGCATCACCCTCCGAAACGATCGATCGGGTGCCGCCCATCGAAAATGCAAGTTCCCGTGAAGCCGAGGCCGCGAGCGAAAGATCGGGCCCAGATCAAGTCTTCACACAGAGCCAGGTCTTCACACAGAAAAAGGACAGATCGGTCGATTCGACAGTGGCCGATGTGATGGCATTGACGGCTTCCCGAGTAGCAGGCAGCGACAAGCCGATCGCATCACCGGAAGCTGATCGCGTCCGCGACATCGCCCTTGATATTCTCAATCCCGAAGTTTCTCAGCCATCCAGTATGCGGGATCGGCGGCCATCGAATGCGAAGAACGCAGCTGCGTCCGAAGTCAGGACCACGACGCCAGTTCCTGGAACCGAGGACAAAGGGACCGCTTCGGTGGTGCCTCTCAAATCCGACGTACAAGAAGCTGCCGAGGTGGCGCCACCGATGATCGCACCATCGGTTTTCGCTGAAGCACGCAAAGTGGAGCTAAGATCGCCGCTGCAAAAAGCCGTCGTTGAGCCTGACATCCATACCAGCAGGGCAGACCGCGAACGCGCCGTAGCACTCCGTTGGGTCCTACGGGATATTAACGGCAATCGCTTGAAATGGTCGCCGCCTCGCGAAGAAGACCTGAAAATTTTGATCGAGTTTGATCTCGTCGAAATGAAGAACGGCTTGCCTCAGCTGACGGTCGCTGGACTGGGTGCTATCGAACCGGCGCGCGGGTCTTAAATCAGGCAGATGCGGCGCCAACAATGAACTAACTTTCTTGGGCGGCGACCACGTGCATAGAGTATGGCAGAGGTAGCCTCATGGCGCGGTTCGGCAAACGGCTGACCAAGATTTGGTCTTCGCGGCTGTTTTGCTGGCACGTGGGCTGAGCGACTTTTCTTGGCGAGCTTCCTGTCGGATACCCGGAGAAGCAGAAACCGCAGTTGCATAAGACGTGTGAACGTCAGCTCGCGATCATAATGCCAACGATTTGCAGGACTGCCGGGCGCTCAATCGATGATGCACATCGGCGAATTGGTAGCGGCTTCCGAAATGATTCTATGCCAGCCGCGCGGGAGCAGGAGTCGGCCGGAATTTAACCGAGGTCGTGATCGCCCAAGCACATGACGTACCAGCCTGGAGAAAACGGAATGTACGGCCTCGAGCGATGGTTGTCGTTGGCAGCTTCCAAGGGATAAGGACTTGATGGCAAATGTGCTAAAAAGTCAGCCTCAGGCAGACACGCATCCGCCGTTTGCAGGGCATCTTTTGATTGATCAAACATACCCTCGCTCATCACACTCTCCGTGTCGACAAGCCCCGTCCTTCCCCCGGATACCTTCGTCCAGTTTGCCGCCCAAGTCAAATGACAAGCGATCTCTACCGGTTCGTCTTTCGATTAGGAATCCCTTGAGTAGCAGCGAACTCGCGGGACTGCACACGGGTTGTGCTCCATTAGGAAGCTCTAAGGAAACCCCGCAGGCTTGAAGGGCTGATCAAAGCCAACCCGACGAAGAAACTGCTCCATTCCGTCATCGAAATCGGGGAACGTAAGCAATATTCGCCGTAGCTGATCCGCGTGTCGACCGATCCTAAATTCTTCCGGCGACTGTTTCATTTCGGCGACGATGGTGGGTTCGGTTGCGACGCTAGTCATGACAAGGCCAAGGATATCACGTTGACACGATTCGGCCGTCACCGACACCGCCTCCAGAGCTTCGTAAGAAACGCGAAACGTGAAATCAGGATCGCCGGCGCTGGCCCATTGGAAGCGAGCTTCAAAGACGTCTTCGTGCGTGATTTTAAAGCCGGCTCGTCGCGCCGATGCACCTAATTCGTCAAATGATCCTCTTTGGCTGAACAGCCGAAAATACCGCATTTGCTTTGCAGCCGCTTCGGCGCGCTCCTGGAGCTTCGGTAAATTCAGCCAGCCAAGTACGCGGGTCCTGGCATGAAGAGAGACAATTTCCTCTATCGTCGGCGAAAGGCCTCGCACATGCTTGGCAGCTGCGTGCACGCGCTCCCGCAATTTCGATGATTTTAGCGAACGAAGCATGCGCCTCACCGGGGCCAAGGGAACAATTTCTCCAGCCTCCGGAACAACGAACCGCGCAAGTGTGGCGTGAAAACGGCAGTTTTTTTAAGTGGCAAAGAAGCCACACCGGAGACTCTCCCTTCGGACGCAATCTGAACCTTTATGTCGGCTAAGCGACATATGTTGATCGGCGGATCGTTTGCGACGTCCACTTTTCTGGTTGGAGTTCCAAATGTATCAAGTTCAGCAACGAATTGCGGTGTTGACCAAATCAAGGGCCAAGCTCCTCGCGGAGTTGCGCGAATTGGACCTGCTGCGGGAGCAGGTCAGGAAATGGGACCTCGGTGCCTGCGCTGGCGAGTTTCAACAGTCGCCCTCAAAAGATGCTCAAAATTGTGCTGCTGATCCTGGTCCGGCTGGTTTTGTGTTCTCGGAAGAGGTTGTGGCGCGTCTGGATGAGAACACAGACATCCCCTTGTTATCGAACCGGGACTAGGAAGTCGGTCCTTCGAGCACTTCAACCAAATCGAGGCTGTCCGCTGGTCGTTGCACGGTCGAGCGTGCAGGGTCCTCAAATTGCACTAAAGTAATGAATCTGGACTTCCGCCAAGGCGGAGGCGCGTAAGGCCACATTTGCATGTGCGATCCCTTGGCAGTTTCACGTCGCGGGACGGGTGATCGTGGAAGCCAATGGGTTTAAATCCAGAAAGGCCGGTTATCTCAGGAGGGGCGATGCTTGGCCGACCATAACCGCTGAGCAGCCCGCATGATCATGATGCCGGCTGCGCCGCCTGCCATTTTCTCCAGCGCATCGACCAACGTGCCGTGCCGATCCGGCGTCATGGTCTGCAAAATCTCCAGAAGCGCCGCGGCGCCGAACACGATGCCGAAAACAAGAATCGGGCGTCGCGGATAGGCGAAGCTGAAGAGGGCACCGAGCAGGGCAAATGCGATGACGTGCTCAAAATGAGCATAGGTTCGCATCGCCGGGCGCATCAAGAACGGCGACAGCTTGAAATAGATGGCATAGACGAAGTCGACATGCGTCAGCGTGGCATAGGCGATCGTGATGACCGCTATCCATGCCGCAGCCTTGGCAAGCCGGGAAATATGACTGTTCATTTTGTTGTTTTACACCGGCCCCAAACTTCTCCGAGGTGATACTATCCTTAACCTTACCTCCGACGGAGAGGGCTGCCACCCGGCACCTGCGGTGCCGGCGTCCGTGTGAAATTGGCGGACGTCGGCATCTCCTGCACCTCCCTTGATATCGGCCCCGCATGCGACGATGATTTCCGCCGGTGAAATCCGTCACGGCAGTTCCGGCCGGGTTTGAAAAGGGTCTTTCATGAGCGCTGAAATCAAACCCTATCGCATTTCGGTCGGCGACGATGTGCTACACGATCTCAAGTCGCGGCTGCGCAACACGCGCTGGCCGGAAGCCGAACTGGTCGAGGACTGGAGCCAGGGCGCGCCGCTGAAATGGATCAAGGACATCTGCCGCTATTGGGCGGAAGAGTATGATTGGCGCGGGCGCGAGGCGGGGCTCAATCGCTTTGCACAGTTCACCACCGAAATCGACGGGCTCGACATTCATTTCCTGCACGTCCGTTCGCCGCACGCGGACGCGATGCCGCTGGTCATCACGCATGGCTGGCCGGGTTCGGTGGTCGAGTTTCACAAGGTGATCGAGCCTTTGACCGATCCGACCGCGCACGGCGGCAACGCCGCCGACGCGTTTCACGTCGTTTGTCCCTCGCTGCCGGGCTTTGGCTTCTCTGCAAAGCCGAAGACGGCCGGCTGGGGCGTCGATCGTATTGCATCGAGCTGGGCGGTACTGATGGACCGCCTTGGCTATGGGCGGTACGGCGCGCAGGGCGGCGATTGGGGATCAGCGATCACGACTGCGATCGGCGCGCAGGACGCCGAACATTGCGTCGGCATTCACATCACGCTGGCGATGTCGATACGGCCCAATGTGGAGGGGCAGCCGACGCCTGAGGAAGCGCGCGCGTTGAAGGGCATCCAGTATTACGCCGACTGGGATTCCGGTTACTCCAAGCAGCAATCGACCCGGCCGCAGACGCTTGGTTACGCCTTGACGGATTCGCCGAGCGGGCAGGCGGCGTGGATCCTGGAAAAGTTCTGGGCATGGACTGACTGCGACGGACACCCCGAGAACATCCTCGGCCGGGACGAACTGCTCGACAATGTCATGCTCTATTGGGTGACCGCGACCGCCACCTCCTCGGCACGTCTTTACTGGGAGAGTTTTGCGCCCAAGCGCCGCACGCCTCACAAGGTGACGGTGCCGACTGGTGTTGCCGTTTTCCCCAGGGAGATTGTCACGCCGGTGCGAAAGTGGATGGAAGCGAGCTACACGAATATCCAGCACTGGAGCGAAATGCCGAAGGGCGGTCACTTCGCCGCTTTCGAGCAGCCGGACTCGTTCGTGCGGGAGGTGCGAAACTACTTCCGAACGCGGCGGGCGCCGCCCGTAAAGACAGCCGCCGAACTCCAGGCGGGTACGGGTGCGGTCGGGCACCCATAGTTCAACCATGCGTACGAATGTCTTCATCGGGACGCACCTGTCGCTACGCCGACATCAGCATCGGCGATTTGGCGACGGGATGTGCGAACAAATTGCAGGCAGGCTCCGCCCAAAGATCGTGC
>Ga0081540_1002182_pt1 | contig 16185 bp, 14 predicted proteins | sample TabmetS2T1R1_FD_71024 | JGI IMG/M metagenome (GOLD analysis project Ga0081540, IMG submission 71024) | Tabebuia heterophylla rhizosphere microbial communities from the University of Puerto Rico - S2T1R1 | ecosystem: Host-associated > Plants > Roots > Rhizosphere ... | reverse complement strand
CCACCCAGGGCGTGCCGATCAGCACGGCAGGACCACCGCCCGCGGTCTCGCGGGCGAGCGCCTCCACCGCCTCGCGACAGGCCGCCTGGAACGCCGGCTTGAGCACCAGATCTTCCGGCGGATAGCCGCAGATGAATAATTCCGGCAGCAGCAGGAAATCGGCGCCGTCGGCCTGCGCCCTCTCGCGCGCGGCGCGGGCCTTGGCGGCATTGCCGGCGACGTCGCCCACGGTCGGATTAAGCTGGGCAAGCGTGATCCGGAATTCAGCGGTCTTGTTCATGACGCGATGTTGCCCTGCACAAGAGCAAACTTCAATCGGCTGGTTCAGATCACGCCTATGCGTTCGGCGATGGCAAACAGCCAGAAGATGCCTGCCATGACCAGCGCCACGCCTACCGCGGCCGAGCCCATGTCCTTGACCCGCCCGATCTGCGGGTCGTGGGCTGTGGTGAGCCGGTCGGCGAGCTTTTCAATGGCGGTATTGAGCAGCTCGACCACAAGGACCAGCACCACGGCGGCCACCAGTTCCACCCGGCGCATGGTGGTGGCGCCGATCAGCCAGGCCAGCGGGATCGAGATAACAAGCCCAACCAGCTCCTCGCGGACAGCCTGCTCCGAGCGGATCGCAAAGGCGAGCCCGTTACGCGTGTTGATCGTGGCCCGCCACAGACGCAGCAAATCAGAGTCCCGCTGCGGCCGGCATCGGCGCTGCCCTGCCCGCACGCTCCTGCTTCAGGAGCTCGGCAATCAGGAAGGCCATGTCGATGGACTGTTCGGCGTTGAGGCGGGGATCGCAGACCGTGTGGTAGCGGTCGCTCAAATCCTCATGCGTGATGGCGCGCGCGCCGCCAAGGCATTCGGTGACGTCCTGCCCGGTCATCTCCAGGTGAATGCCGCCGGCATGGGTGCCCTCGGCCGCATGCACGCTGAAGAAGGTCTTCACCTCCGAGAGGATGCGGTCGAACGGCCGCGTCTTGTAGCCGGTGTTGGAGGTGATGGTATTGCCGTGCATGGGATCGCATGACCACACCACGATGCGGCCCTCGCGCTGGATGGCGCGGACCATACCGGGCAGATGCTCGCCGACCTTCTCGTTGCCGAAGCGCGTGATCAGGGTCAACCGACCCGGCTCGTTGTCCGGATTGAGCACCTCGACCAGCTTGAGCAGCTCGTCCGGCTTCAGCGACGGGCCGCATTTCAGGCCGATCGGATTCTTGATGCCGCGGAAATATTCGACATGGGCGTGATCGAGCTGGCGGGTGCGGTCGCCGATCCAGATCATGTGGCCTGACGTCGCGTACCAGTCGCCGGTCGTGGAATCGACGCGGGTGAAGGCCTGCTCATAGCCGAGCAGCAACGCCTCGTGGCTGGTGTAGAAGTCGGTGGCGCGCAGCTCCGGATGGGCTTCCAGATCGAGGCCGCAGGCGCGCATGAAATTCAGCGCCTCGGAGATGCGATCAGCCAGCTCCTTGTAGCGGCGGGACTGCGGGGAATCCTTGAGGAAGCCAAGCATCCACTGATGAACGCTCGCAAGATTGGCGTAACCGCCGGTCGCAAACGCGCGCAGCAGGTTCAGCGTCGCCGCCGACTGCCGGTAGGCCATCAGCTGGCGCTGCGGATCGGGCGTGCGCGCTTCCCGCGTAAAGGCGATATCGTTGATGATGTCGCCGCGATAGCTCGGCAGCTCCACCCCATTGACCATCTCGGTCGCAGACGAGCGCGGCTTGGCGAACTGGCCGGCGATGCGGCCGACCTTCACCACCGGCAGCGCGCCGGCATAGGTGAGCACGACCGCCATCTGCAGGAAGACGCGGAAGAAATCGCGGATGTTGTTGGCGCCGTGCTCGGCAAAGCTCTCCGCGCAGTCGCCGCCCTGCAGCAGGAAGGCCTCGCCCCTGGCGACGCGCGCCAGCGCCTTCTTCAGGTTGCGGGCTTCACCCGCAAACACCAGCGGCGGAAAGGTCGCAAGCTGCGCCTCGACGTCAGCCAGGGCACCGGCGTCGGGGTATTGCGGCATCTGCAGAACCGGTTTGCTGCGCCAGCTTTCCGGCGTCCACCGCTCGGCCATGGTCGTTAACTCCTGAGCAAAAACCGCCACTTAACTGCGGTTGCGAGGGCCGCGTTATACACAGGCCAACCAAACTCCGCCACAAGGATTTCCAGTTGTCAGGTCAAGCTCTTGCGGCAAAAGCTGAATTCGCATTTGTTAGGGGCAGCTTGAAGTTGCGGGGGAGTTGCGGTGGCGGACGCTGCGTTTGACGATGTCTTTGCCGACGACATCATCGTGCCAGCGGTCGACCGCTATCCGCTGGGGGCCACGCTGTTTCTGCCCCGCACCGGCAAGCGCAGCCATGCCGTGCTGATCAATTCGGCCACCGCCGTGCCGCGAAAGCTCTATCGCGGCTTTGCCACCTACCTCGCCCATCGCGGCTGCGCGGTGCTGACCTACGACTATCGCGGCACCGGCGATTCCAGGCAGAAGGCCGTGACCGGCTACAACCAGCCGCGCTCGCTGGTTGGCTTCAAAGCGTCGATGGCCGACTGGGCCGCCAAGGACATCGCGTCCACTGTGCAATGGATGCGCGAGCGCTACGGCAACATGCCGCTCACTTATGTCGGCCATTCCTTCGGCGGCCAGGCGCTGGGGCTACTGCCGAACAACAAGGAAATCTCGCGCGCGCTCTTCATCGCCGCCCAAGCTGGCTACTGGAAGATCATGGCCTCGCCCGAGCGTTATCGCGTCTATGCCATGCTCAACTTCGTCGGCGTGCCCCTGACAAAAATGTTGGGCTACATGCCGGGCTGGGCGGGCCTTGGCATCGACCTGCCGAAGGACGCCTTCCTGCAATGGGCGGGTTGGGTGATGAAGGAGCGCTATCTGTTCGGCGACTCCACGCTCGAGGCTCGCGCGAATTTTCACAACTACAAGGGGGCGCTGCGCGCGCTCTGCTTCGTCGACGACCCCTGGGCAACGCGCACCGCGGTCGAGCTGCTCTGCTCGGGCTTCACCGCGACCAAACCTGAGATCGTCAGCATCAGGCCAGCGGATGCAGGCGTAAAGAAGATCGGCCATTTCGGCTTCTTCCGCCCCGAGCATCTCGATACGCTGTGGCGCGGGGCGGCGGAGTGGCTGCAGGCGGAGCGGTAAGCCTGAGCGGTACCGTGCGTCAAATGCGGTCCCATGCGGGCTCCCCGCCAAAGCGGGCGATGAGGAAATCCACGAAGCTTCGCACCTTTGCCGAGAGATGCCGGCCGGGCGGGTAGAGCGCGTGCAGCCCCTGCTCCGGCGGCGGATAATCCGGCAGCAAGCGGACCAGCCGGCCCGCACGCAAGTCATCGCCAACGATGAAGGTCGGGATCAGGATGACCCCGCCACCGGCAATCGCCGTGGTACGCAGGACGTCGGCGTTGTTCGCGAGATAGCGGCCCGACACCGGCACTACGATCTCCTTGCCATCCGGATCGTGGAGACGCCATTCGCCGCGGCTTTCGAAATAGGTGTATTCAAGGCAGTTGTGGTTCGCGAGATCATTCGGCGTCCTCGGCGTGCCGTGCCGCGCGAGATAGTCGGGCGCCGCGCAAACCGCGAGTCGAATCGGCGCGATCTTCCGCGCGATCAGGCTGGAGTCGCGCAATCGGCCGATACGCACGCCTACGTCGAATTCGCCTTCGAGCAGGTCCACCAGCCGATCGTTCACCAGCATCTCCACGGAGACGTCAGGAAAGCGCTGAAGGAAGTCAGTGATTGCAGGCGCCAGATGAAGCAAGCCGAACGAGACCGGCGCGTTGATCCGCAACCTCCCGCGCGCCACCGTCTGCAACGCGCTGGCGGCATTTCTGGCCTCTTCGACGGCCTCAAGAATGCGCGCGGCACGCTCGTAGAAGGCGGTGCCGACCTCGGTGAGACTCAAGCGCCGGGTCGTGCGGTTGAGCAGCCGCGCCCCTAACCAGCTCTCCAGTTCCTGAATCTGCTTGGTGACCAGGGCCTGCGAGACCTGCATTTCGCGCGCCGCCGCGGAAAAACTCCCGGCCCCTACCACTTTCGTGAAAGCGGCCATGCTCGCCATGCGGTCCATGTGCGCCTCCCGCGATTAATCACGCTTCGTGAACTATCATATGCCGGCCGGCGGCCTTATTGCAGCGCCCTGCCGACAACACCTCCGCATCATGACGAGCAAACCGAGCGGCTGGAACCGCCGCTTCGCAGAGACAAGGAGAGTGTCATGATTACTACTGTGAACACAGTCGTCGTGGGCGGAGGGCAGGCTGGCCTTTCCGTCAGCCACTATTTGAAACAGCTGTCCGTGGACCATGTGGTGCTCGAACAGGCGGAAAAGCCGGGCGAAGCCTGGCGCAATCACCGCTGGGACTCCTTCACGCTCAACACGCCGCGATGGCAATCGCGATTGCCGGGCGTTCGTTACGGCGAAGACGATCCGGACGGCTTTATGCCGAGACAGGAAATCGTGGCGCATCTCGACGAGATGGCGCAACAGCTGCCGGTCCGCACCCGGGCGCGCGTCGTCGCCGTCACGCGCGATGCCGACAGTGGCGACTATGTCGTCTCGGTCGATGACGGCGGGAAGATAAGGGCACGCAACGTCGTCGTGGCAACGGGCCTTTATCAGACACCCAGGATTCCGGAGGTCGGCCGCGGTCTGCCCGCATGCATCACGCAACTTCACTCCGACGGCTATCGCAATCCGGAGCAGCTCGTCCCCGGCGCTGTATTGGTGGTCGGCAGCGCCCAGTCGGGCGCACAAATCGCAGAGGAGCTCTATGAGTCCGGACGAAAGGTCTATCTCGCCGTCAGCCGCGCCGGCCGCACCCCGCGGCGTTATCGCGGCTCGGACGCAAACTGGTGGTTTGCCCGAATGGGCCATTACGATCGCAAGGTAGGCGATCTGCCGTCGCCGCGCGCAAAATTTGCCAGCAAGCCGCACATCTCCGGCACCAAAGGCGGCCATACCCTCAACCTGCACCAATTCGCCCGCGACGGCGTCACCCTGCTTGGCCGCCTTGAGCGGATCGAAGGCGGCATTCTCAAGCTGAAGGGCGACCTGCACGACAATCTCGCGGCAGCCGACCGGGCCGAAGCGGAGTTCGTCAAAGCCGTGGATGCCTTTGTCGCCAGCAGTGGCATGTCGGCTCCGGCCGAAACGCTCCCGGTTCTTCGTGACGGCTTCGATCAGACCATCCTGACCGAACTCGATCTTGCGGCGGCCGGCATCACCAGCGTGATCTGGGCGACCGGCTATGCGTTCGACTTCTCGATGATCGCCCTTCCCGTGACCGACGGCGACGGCTTTCCGATCCAGACACGCGGAGTGAGCGCGTTTCCCGGATTGTTCTTTGTCGGACTGCAGTGGCTGCATAACGCCAAATCGGGTCTGATCTTCGGCGTCAGTGAGGACGCCCACTACATCGCCGATCGGATCGCCGCGCGATGCGACGAAAGCAGGGACCGGCGCGTACCCGCGCTGGTGCCGCAAGCGCACTCGCGGGCCCGCGCAAGGAAGCCGCGGCTCACCTGGGCAGACCGCGCGATGGCATTGATCTGGTGGTCCGCGATCTCGCTGATGCTGGACGGGTTCGCGACGCACGCGACGGGGCTCTACCCGACCGCCCGACACAACCCGCCCTCCCCGGCCGATTCCGCGGTCGCGCCCGGCGCCACTACGTCATCGCAAGAATGATGCCGCCTTTCGCGCGGACTACTCTTTCCAATGGAGATCGCAATGAAAGGGACATTTGCAGCAATTGCGGCCGTTGCCGCCACCGGGCTTTCGATCGCAGCAAGCCCTGCAAGCGACATCCCGTCACCGCCAAGGGTGGACCAAGTCGCAACGCCCGCACGCCAGCTCGAGCTCGGCATGACGGCTGAGCAGGTGCTTCGCATCATGGGCAAACCGGCGAAGACAGCGGCGTTCAGCCTGGATGGCGCCGATCAATGCAAGCTGGAATTTGCCGGCGCCGCTCCAGCCCAAATCATCCTCGCGGATGGAAAAATGTCGAGCGTCAAGCTCGATGTATTCCGCCCCGACAAGGCCAATCTGCCGGCTTTCGCCCGGGCTGCCTGGCCCGGTCTTGCCGAGAGCGCGGTGCGTCACGTGCTTGGAGAGCCCATCGAAGTTCACCACCTCAATCTGTCCGGCATCCATGTGGATCAATGGCTGTTTGTGCGAAATGGGCCAGCCGATCTCAGCGTGTTTTTTCGGGATGGGCACGTGATCGCGCGGTCGATCGGGCGCAAGGTCCCGAACGACCTCTTTCGCGTTGAATTGCCGTCACCGCCGGACGCCGAGGGCAAGGGCCGGTTGCCTGTGCCTCGCCTGGGGATGACAACCACCGACATCGGGCAGCTTTTCGGCCCGCCGCGCTATCGCGTCGACTACGTTTTCAACGGGCAACCGTCGTCGCACGTGGTCTACAAGGTCAGCGAAAAGGGAACGTTCACCGCCTTGACCTTCGTGGACGGTGTCGTAACCGGGCTCGAAGATCTCGGACGGATGCCGGACGACCCGTCCTTCAAGGGCCGATGATGGCCCGATGCGACACATCTGCCTCACCCTCGGGAGCGGACGTAACTCTTGGCGTCCGACCAGACGGGCAAGGTGGCGCCTGCCTTGAAGCTCGTTATGGTAGGGTTCAGGAAGTCCCGGGCCCTTTGCCCTCATGACAAGCGAACCAAGGGAGCAATCACATCATGAAACGCCGTACGTTCCTCACGGGCAGCGCGCTGGCCGGCGCGTCGACGCTCATTGCGGCGCCTGCGATCGCGCAAGGCTCGCCCGAGATCAAGTGGCGGCTGACCTCGAGCTTTCCAAAATCGCTCGATACCATCTTCGGCACGGCGCAGACTTTTTCGAAGTACGTGGCCGACGCCACCGACGGTAAGTTTCAGATACAGACCTTTGCGGCCGGCGAGATCGTGCCGGGCCTGCAGGCGCTCGACGCCGTGAGTTCGGCCACCGTCGAGATGGCGCAGACGCCGCTCTATTTCTATATCGGCAAGGAGCCGGCGCTGGCCTATGCCACCGGCGCGCCCTTCGGCATGAACCATCGCCACCAGCATTCCTGGTGGACCTTCGGCGGCGGCGCCGACCTTTGCAACGAGGCGCTGAAGCCGTTCAAGGCGCACGCCATCCTGTGCGGCAACTCCGGCACGCAGATGGGCGGCTGGTTCCGCAAGGAGATCAAGACGGTCGATGACTTAAAGGGCCTGAAATTCCGCATCGCCGGCCTGGGCGGCCATGTGCTTGCAAAGCTCGGCATCGTCCCGCAGCAGATTGCGGGCGGCGACGTCTATTCGGCGCTGGAGAAGGGCTCGATCGATGCCGCCGAATTCGTCGGCCCTTATGACGACGAGAAGCTCGGCTTCTACAAGGTGGCGAAGTACTACTACTTCCCCGGCTGGTGGGAAGGCGGCGCCATGCTGCACATGATCGTCAATGACGAAAAGTGGAACGCGCTGCCCAAGCAGTACCAGGCGATCCTGACCCAGGCCGGCACCGCGGCCGGCAGCTGGATGATCGAAAAATATGACAGCGTAAATCCTGCGGCCTTAAAGCGGCTTGTCGCCAACGGAACGGAGCTGAAGGCCTTCCCGCAACCGGTCATGGATGCCTGCTACCAGGCAACGCAAGACCATCTGAACGAAATTGCCGAGAAGAGCCCGCTGTTCAAGAAGACCAAGGAGAGCCACGACGCGTATATGAAGGAAGTGCTCTTCTACACGCAGATCGCAGAAAACTATTACGACAACTATCTGCTCAGCAAGATGCGCAAGGGGTGAGCGCGCGGCGTGGCCGACGTTCCTACCGGACGCTCACTCACGCAAGATGCGATCTTGCATTGCCTCGATGACCAAGCCGGTCACTTCGGTTGCCTTGATGCAGATCGTCGAGCAGGGCTGGTTTGGTCTTGACGATCCGGCTTGCCGGAGTTGAAGGCAGCGTGGCGACCTTACGAGGAGTATTTCACCGTGCAGCCATAGGCGCGCGTCGCGGGGGTTGAGACCGGCTTGCCCGCCTTCAGTTCGGCCAGCGCCGCATCGACGAAATTCTTCGCGTCCTTGACGTCTGCAGGGCGCGTCGTCGGCTTGTCGTCGATACCGCCCGCATAGGCAAGCGTGCCGTCCGGTTTGATGATGTACATGTGCGGCGTCACCGTCGCACCATAGGCCCGCGCGACCTGTTGCTTGGGATCGAGCAACACCGCCGTGGGCGACGCCTTGCGCTCAACCGTCAGAGAATTGGCCCGGGCGCCATCGGCAAAGCCTTCTTCACCTGGAGGCGACGAGATGACGGACAGCCAAACGATGCCCTGATCGGTCCATTTCTTCTGCAACGCCTGCATGTTGCCACTGCCGTAATGCTTGCGGACATACGGGCAGCCGTCGTTGGTCCACTCCAGCACGATCGTCTTGCCGCTGAAGTCGCTGAGCTTGACCGTCTTGCCTTCGCTGTTCACGGCCGAAAAGGCCGGCGCCGGCGCGCCGACCTTCGGCTCTGCCTGCGAGGGCGCGGTGGCCAGGAGCAAAATGGCGGCGGAAGAGGCAAACATCGTCGTGAACGCACGTCTATTCATCTTCTTTCTCCAATTGCGCTGCAATGCGGTTCAGATTTGCTTGAGTGCATCCAGTACGAGCGACTGCGTCAGGATCTGCGGCAATATGACGGGCTCGCTACCGCTGCGATATAGCACATAAAGCGGCACGCCGCTGCGACCGAACTTCTCAAGAAGGCGTGTGATTTCCGGATTGCGATTGGTCCAGTCGCCCTTCAGATAGGCGATGCGCTTGCCGGCAAGCGCCTCTCGTACGGCACCGGTCGACAGCGCAGTCCGCTCGTTGACGAGGCAGGTGATGCACCATGCGGCCGTCATGTTGACGAACACGGGCTGTCCGGAGGCAAGCAGCGCGTCAAGCTTCTGCTGGCTGAATGCCTCGGACGGCACTTTCGACGCAGCAGACTCGACATTCGCTCCCGCCAATCGATTGAGGTCAATCACCAGGACGAGCGCAACGACGCCGGCGATCGAGGCGGCGGCCATGCCCTTGGCGGCACGCGCCGAAACGTTGCTCAGTCCCAGCGATAGATTGAAGGCCCACGCTGCGAACGCAATCAGCACCAGCGCTGCCAATGCGCCCAGCAAGCCCGATGGGCTGACCTGGAAACTGAGGACCCAGATCAGCCAGGCCACCGTGGCATAGACGGGAAAAGCCAGAAACTGTTTTAGCGTTTCCATCCAGCGTCCCGGTCGCGGCAGCAGCCGCTGCAGGCCCGGCGCGAAGGCGAGGGCCATGAACGGAAGCGCCAGCCCCAGCCCGAGCGCAAGAAAGACCATAAGTCCAACAGCAAAGGGCTGAACCAATGCAAAGCCGATTGACGCTCCCATGAACGGCGCGGTGCAAGGCGTCGCCACCACGGTTGCCAGCACACCGGCGAAAAACGATCCCGACAGTCCGTCCCGCTGCAGGAGGCGGCTATCGCCGACACGCGTGAGCGACGTACCGATGGTCAGAATACCGGAGAGACTCAGTCCCAACGCGAACAGAACGAATGCAAGAGCCGCGACCATGAGCGGCGATTGCAATTGGAAGCCCCAGCCGATCTCGGCGCCGCCGGCCCGCAGCGCCTGGAGCACGCCTGCGAGAATGGTGAAGCTCGCAATTATCCCCAGCGCATAGGCCATGCCATGCAGCCGGACGCGGCGCGGCGTCTCTGCCCGGTGTTCGGTCAGATGCAGAATCTTGATCGACAGCACGGGAAATACGCAAGGCATGAAGTTCAGGATGACGCCGGCAAGCAGCGCCGAAATCACGGCATAGAACAGGTTCATGCCGCCCTCGCCCGCCGCAAACGCCGCCGACGGTGTCGCCTCGATCGCGAAAGCATGCGGGACGGTCTTGCCGCCGATATCTTCTTCCAGCAACAACACGCCGTCGATACGCGGCGGCATCGATTTTGCTATCTGGCTGCGCTCGATCGTCACCAGCGTCGTCTGCCCCTCCGTCCGCAGGACCTGCGGGGCAGCGTTATCGATCAGCGTATTGTCATGCGGAAAGAACGTCGCCGAACGGATGGTATCGCCGCGCAACGCGTCGGAGCGCAGGGAGAGCGTGATCGCCCTGGCATCGGCGCTGAAGGTCGCGTTCCAGGGCGAAGTCTGGGGCAGCTTGCTTCGTGCCGCATCGAACACGGCATTGCCTGGCGACGATGCGCCCGCCTCCGATACGGGAAGCGAAAGCGAGACCGATGCTTCACCTGGGATGCAAATCTTCTCGCAGACGAGATAGGCCACATCCGCGGCAAGATTGGCCGTTGTCCCGGACTTCAAGTCGCGCGGCGGGGTAACGCGCGCAAGCAGGATCGTCTCGCCTTCATAGCCGAAGTTCGCAGCCGGCCCGACCCGGATCAGCGACGGCGTCGGCCATTGGAGATCGCCAGCCGCAAAACGTCGCGGCAATTTCCATGTTACCCGCGTCGGCTCGCCGGAATCCCCGGGATTGCGCCAGTAGGTGTGCCAATGCTCCTTCATCGAGAGCTTGATGCCCACAGTAAACGGCTCGCCCGGCGCGATCGCGGCCGGCTCAGCGAGCAGCTCGACCTTGGCCAGATCGGCGGCATCCTGCGCCCGCGCGGATGCAAGCGCGAGCGTGAACACGCACAGGCAAGCGATCAGAGCGCGGCTAAGAATATCTGAGACCATGAACTTCGATACGAGGGGGCAGATCGGCGAACGGTTGAACGTATCACCCGCCCGTCGAAGAACCCCGCGACGCCGCAAACGCTAGCATCACAAGCCCGTGAGAAGAGCGGCAATTGCCGCGTCAACGCGGAAGCCGCTCGATCAGCGGGACCGACCTTGCTCGCTATCTTCCGGCGGTCTTGTGAGCGGTACCATGTTTGGTCGGTTGTTTGACCGCGCAGGCCGACCTGCTTGCGTCGCAGGTATCGCATCATCCCTTTTGTCGCTCCCACAACGAGGTTGCGCGTGGCGACGTGAGGATTGCCACGCGGCAACCGGCGGATAATTGCCACGCAGCAACTGGCGGATAGTGGGCAACGTCCCCCAACATCCGTTCCCGACGCGCGAAGGTGGCGCTTCCACTCATCCCGAGAACTTTGTTACGATGAATGTCAAGCCGCCCGGAGGCTCGTTGCCACCGATCAAACAAGCGGCGTGTAAACAGGGGAAGTGTCCATGAACAAGACCGCCGAAGTTGTCGCTACCGTAGGTGTTGCGGTGGTGGCGTTGACCGGATCCGCCAGCGCACAGAATTCACAAGGGAGCGCGATGATCGACTCAAGCTTGCGCGAGGCGATCGAGCGCAAGGACGTTCCTGGCGTGGTGGCGCTGGTCACCGATCGCGAGCGCGTGCTTTACCAGGGGGTCTTCGGCGTGGCCGATGTCTCGACTGGGCGGCCGCTCGCGAAAGACTCGATGTTTCGCATCGCCTCGATGACCAAGCCGATCACCTCGGCAGCCCTGATGCAGCTCGTCGAGCAGGGCAAGATCGGACTCGACGACCCCGCTTCAAAATATCTGCCGGAGCTGGCCGAATTGAAGGTGTTTGAATCCTTCGATGCCACGACCGGCACCTACAAGGTGCGGCCGGCGTCGCGACCGGCGACGGTCCGGCATTTCCTGACGCACACGTCGGGACTGGCCTATCCCTTCACCAGCGAAATCTGGCGCGACTTCAAGCCGCGCGCCGGCGAGACCTATCCGTTCGGCGGGCCGCTGCTGTTCGATCCCGGCGAGCGCTGGCACTACAGCACCAGCACCGATGTCGTCGGCAAGCTGGTCGAGGCCGTGTCGGGCAAAAAGCTCGAGGACTATTTCCGCGAGCACATCTTTGCGCCGCTCAAGATGAATGACACGTCCTACAACGTTCCGGAGGCCAAGGGACCGCGCCTCGTCGCGCAGCAGCAGCGCTCGGGCGAACGCATGGATGGCGCCATTGTGCTGCAACAGCCGCAGCTCGGACTGACAATCGCTGCACCGATCGGTGGCGGCGGCCTCGCCTCGACCGCCGACGACTACGGGCGCTTCATGCGCATGTGGCTCAACGGCGGCGAGCTCGAGGGGGCGCGCGTACTCAAGGCCGAGACGGTGGCGCTGATCGGCCAGAACCATATCGGCGCGACCTCGGTACCGGCGCTGAAGACCGCGCTGCCGCGCAGTGCCGACTTCACGTTCATCGCCGACAACAGAGACAAATGGGGGCTCGGCTTCCTCATCACGGTCGACCAGGTCGCCGGTAAACGCGCGCCGGGAAGCCTGAGCTGGGGCGGCATCAACAACACCTTCTTCTGGATTGATCCGACGCGTGGTATCGCCGGCACGATCATGATGCAGTATTTGCCGTTCGCCGATGCCAAGGCGCTCGCCGTCTACGACACTTTCGAGCGCGGCGCCTATCAGCTCGTAAGCGCCGGACGGTAGCAAGCGGCAGTCACCATCGCTCGACCCAGGGCCGGAGCACGATTTCGTACGCCCATGTCGAGCGATGCTGGCGGTGCAGCTGCAGATAGGTTTCGGCGATGTGGTCCGGATCGGCCATGTTGTCGTCGACAGTCGTTCCTGCCAGCCGGTGTGCGCGCGTGCCGTCTTCCTGGGTCCAGCCGATCGCGGCGTCGATCGGCACGTTCGCGACGTGGATGCCCTGCGGCATCAGCTCGCGCGCCATGCTCTGCGCCAGCCCGGACTTGGCATGACATGACATCGCGAACGCACCGCTCAACGGGAAGCCTTTGATCCCTGCGCTGGCGTTGGTGAAGATGATCGTTCCCCGCGCGCCGTTGGCGTCGGGCTTGTTGCCGAGCATGAGTTTTGCCGCCTGCTGGCCCACCAGAAACGCGCTGAACGCGGCGTTCCGGATTGTTTGGAACGCCATCGCCGGGTCGGCCTCGACGATGGTCTTCCGCAAAATGCCGGGAACGCGGCCATCGATGTTATGCACGACAAGCCGCGGCGTCCCGAGGTCGCGCACGACATTTGCGAACAATTGCTCGACGGCCGCCGGTTCGCTTGCATCGCAGGCGTATCTGGTCACGCCGTGCTTTTTCTCGAGAGTCTGGAGCACCGGCTTGTCCGGGTTCCTGGCAGCCACGGCGATACGCATGCCGCTTGCCGAAAACAGCCGGGCACAACTCGAGCTTATGCCTGGTCCGCCTCCGACAATGAGGGCAACGTCCCGTGTGGAAGGTTGGGCTCTGCGTTCGCTGGAGTCAGTCATGTTGCTTGTCCGGTTGTGATCTTGCGATATCGGTCATCCTCTGGTCCAGGCGAACAGCCCGACTATCAATCAGATGATAACCGTAATATCAATCGTCAAGGCCTTCCGGTTGACCCAAAATCTGGAAGTACACGCGTTTCCAAGCAAAGGCGGCGGCCCGCGCCGTCAACGGTTCCTCGCTATCGGACGATATCCTTTGCTCGGGCTTGCGCGCCGTCACCAACGACCCTGAGGTCGATCCGGTTGATCAATTCCGAACGAAGCAGTTCAGCGGCGCTGATGGCGGCCGTCGTTTGCTGCAGCGTGCTGACATTCGATCCGAGCGACACGATTCCGCCGAGCACGGCGGCCATCGATCCGATGGCGACAATCTGACCGGATCCCAACAGGCCGAGTATCGTAACAAGCAGCAATACGGCGCCGCCGGCGATTGCCGCCTTGGAAAAGAGAATGATCTTTCGGCACCGCTCGGAGACCTCGGCAAGATGCTCGAGCCGGGCTTCGATCATTGCAATCTCTTCGCTGGGGTCGTCCTCGTCGCTGGGATCGTCCTCGGCCATCAAATCTCTCCCCCACCGCTTCGATTGGCCGCCAGAACGCCGTCCCTACTCCGCCGCCTGCCGCACGTGACGCGCGCTGGGCGTGCGCATGGTGACGAGCTCTTCGGCCGCGGTCGGGTGCAACGCCATGGTGGCGTCGAAATCGGCCTTGGTCGCCTTCATCTTCACGGCAATCGCCACCGCCTGGATGATCTCGGCAGCGCTGTCGCCGACGATGTGACAGCCGAGCACGCGATCTGTGGTGCCGTCGACCACGAGCTTCATCAGCACGCGGGTGTCGCGGCCCGACATGGTCGCCTTGATCGGCTTGAAATCAGCCTTGTAGATGTCGACATGGCTGTACTTGGCGCGCGCGTCGGCCTCGCTCAAACCGACGGTGCCGATCTCGGGCTGCGAGAACACCGCGGTCGGGATGTTGCTGTGGTCGACCTCGACCGGCCGCTTGCCGAACACGGTGTCGGCAAAGGCATGGCCCTCCCGGATCGCGACCGGCGTCAGGTTGACACGATGGGTGACGTCGCCGATGGCGTAGATATGCGGCACCGAGGTCTTCGACCAATCGTCGGTCGCGATGCCGCCGTTCTTTGGATTGATGGCGACGCCCGCCTTCTCAAGGCCGAGATTGGCAACGTTGGGGTGGCGGCCGATCGCGAACATCACCTGGTCCGAGGCAAGGCTCGATCCGCCGGAGAGATGCGAGGTGAATTCGTTGCCGTGCTTTTCCACCTTGTCGATGGTGCAGCCGGTGATGACGGTGATGCCGCGCTTTTCGATCTCCTTGCGCACATGGGTGCGGATGTCGTCGTCGAAGCCGCGCAGGATGTTTTCGCCGCGATAGACCAGCGTCACGTCGCTGCCGTATCCGGCGAAGATGCAGGCGAATTCCAGCGCGATATAGCCGCCGCCCTGCACCACCACGCGCTTCGGCAATTGCTTGAGGTGGAACGCCTCGTCGGACGAGATGACGTGCTCGATGCCGGGGATCTCCGAGCCGTGGTTGGGCCGGCCGCCGGTCGCGATCAGCACATAGCGCGCGCTCACCTTCTTGCCGTCGGCAAGACGCAGCGTGTGCGGGTCCTCGAACACGGCGCGGGTCTTGACGATCTGCGCGCCTGATTTCTCCACGTTTGTCGTGTAGGCGGCCTCGAGGCGCGCGATCTCCTTGTCCTTGTTCGCAATCAGCGTCGGCCAGTCGAAGGTCGCCTGCGGGATGGTCCAGCCGAAACCGGCGGCGTCCTCGATCTCCTGATGGACATGCGAGCCGATCACGAACAGCTTTTTCGGCACGCAGCCGCGGATCACGCAGGTGCCGCCCATCCGATACTCTTCGGCGACCATCACCTTGGCGCCATGGTTGGCGGCGATGCGGGCGGCACGCACGCCGCCCGAGCCGCCTCCGATGACGAAGAGATCGACGTCGTACTCAGCCATGGCGGTCCTGCCCCTTCCTAGAGCTTCGGCTCTGATTGAATCAGAATCGAAGCTCTAGATTCCTGATTTGACGCGTTTTCTTGACGCGAACCGGTACCCACTTCGCTCGAAAACGCTCTAGCCGACTGGGATCAGATCGGCTTGTTGCGCTTCTTCATCTCCGCGCGGAACTCCTCGTTCACGGTTCCCGCGAACACCATTGCCCACTGGTTCATATAGGACATGCTGAACTGAATGGCGCGCGGCTCGGTCGCGAGCAGTTTTTGCCCCAACGGCGTCTTGTAGAAAGTGACGAGGTCCTTCAGCTCCTGCTCGGAGAACTCGTTGGCATAGATCTGCGCCATGCCCTCGCCGATCTCCTTTTCACGGCCAGCGAGATTCTTGGCGACGACGGGCGCGAGCTCAGTGAGATCCTTCTGGTAGTTCAGGTTCTGCTGGATCAGCGCGTTCTTGGTCTGCTCGACAATGTTCGGAACGGCCGCCTGATACATCGCGGCCGCGTTCTTCATGGCGAGGAGTTCCCTGGCCGCAGCGAGCGCTGCGGGCGAGGCCTGCTTGAGCGGCTGGGCGTCTTGTGCGGGCGCGCCCTGCTTCGACGTGCCCTGCTTCGGCGCGGCCTGCTGTGCCATGGCGGGAACGCCCACCAGCGCGAGGCCGGCCGCAAGACCAGCCGCCGACAAGATTCCCGAAATGCGCTTCATTCCAATTCTCCTCGATTTACGGCGTCAGCGCCGTTCAACAACACGAATTCCGTTTGCGCCCGCCAGGATCACCATGCTGGCGAGGCCGACGAAAAGTCCGCTCTCGACCACGCCCGGGATCGCATTCAACAGACCAGCCAGACGCGGGGCGTCCGCGATCCGGCCGAGATGGCCGTCGACGATCCAGTGGCCGCCATCGGTGACAAAAACGTGGCCGTCCTTGCCCTTCCGGAGCACCATTTGCCCG
>Ga0081540_1002181_pt1 | contig 16186 bp, 8 predicted proteins | sample TabmetS2T1R1_FD_71024 | JGI IMG/M metagenome (GOLD analysis project Ga0081540, IMG submission 71024) | Tabebuia heterophylla rhizosphere microbial communities from the University of Puerto Rico - S2T1R1 | ecosystem: Host-associated > Plants > Roots > Rhizosphere ... | reverse complement strand
GTCCCAGACTAGCGCGTTGCCGACATAGTCGTCCGCGGGGAAGGACCGGTCCTTGATGCCGAGGAGCTGATCGACGGTGCGCAACCACAGCACATGCAAGGGGTGACTAGCGTCGATCCCCTTGCGCGTGACGAACAGCGGCGTCTTCTCACCGCCGGCATACTGGCCAACGTCGAATTCGCGGAAGAACAGATTGTCCGAATCCAGGATGCAGACGCGCTGCTCGGGCGCGTTGAGGACGCCGGCGATCTTCAGGATCTGCTGGATGTGCCAGCCGTGCACGGGCGAGGACAGCAGCGACAGCCAGACCCTGCGGCTGCTGATGAACTGAAGCGCCGGCGGCAGCGCGAACAGCCATTTCGGCAAGTAACGCGAGGCCGGAACGATGACGCGCTTGTCGGACGCGAACCGTTCGAACAGCGGCACGTCCTCATCGTTAACAAGAACATAATGCCGCGTGTATCCCGTCAGCCAGGTGTCGATGCTTTCGCTGAGCAGCGAAAAGCGTTCGATATCCTTGGCATAGCTGGCAGTCAGCAGTGCAACGGAATGCATGGAGCGCGCCCGAATGGCCATCAGGCCGCAGTCATACAAGCGAGGCGAGACGTTGGAAACTTGGATTCGCAATCAAGGTAAAATGAAACGAATCGTTAGCCATCCGACGGCAGCCCCTGCTCTATGCCCCGAAAGCGCAGCGGCGCAAGCGCCGAGGCCCGCTGCCACCAGTCTGCGACGCGGTCGTCGAGCGCAGTCACGCCTCGGCCCTGGCCGGGAAAGATCCGGATCTGCTGCAGCGCCTCGGCTTCGAAGCCTTTGCCCCTGCGCGTGATCTTGATCGCGGCGCCTTCGCGGTCCCGCTGGGTCAACGGCACCAGCAGGCGGCCGCGCGGGCGAAGCGATTCGAGCCAGAGCGGATGCGGATGCGAGAAGCCGGCGTGGACGATGATGACGTCGGCCGGCTCGCGGATCTCCTCGCAACCGTCGCCATGAAACACGATGACGTTGTGATAGCGGCGAAGGAAGCTCGCAGCGCGATACGCCAGAAGCTTATCGCAATCGACCGCCATCACGCGCCCTTTCGGGCCGACCATCTTCGACAGTATCGCGGAGTAATAGCCGAGCCCGCAGCCGATCTGCACGACGCGGTCCTTCTCCTTGATGTCGAGCAGGTCGATGAAATGCGCCCACAGGCTCGGCAGGCCTACGTCCAGCTTGCGGCGCGCATCGATCGCGACCAGCACATTGTCATAGAGATGAACCGGATCGGCATCTGGCGTCAGCCGGTAGCTTCGTGCCGCCTCGCTCTTGATACGCCAAGGGCCTCTGGCCAGAAAATCCTCGCGCGGGACGGCAGCCAGCGCTTCGAGCAAGCGCGGCGAGGAAATCCGCTCGCGCTTCGCAATCATCGCGACGAAACGCGCACGCGCGGCGGCAAGGTCACTCATCGCACGGGATCGGCCGGTTCGCGCACGGCTACGTTCGCACCGAGCTCGTTGACGAGTTGCATCGCCTGCTTCAGGTCCGGCGTATAAAAGCCCTCGCTGAACTTGCCGACGATCGGCACCAGCAGGAGGCTTGCGTGCTCGCGCTTGCCGGCCTCGTGCGACAGGCGCGCGAGACTGACGGCGGTGCGGAGCTCCCAGGACAGCGCGCCCTGCTTGCGCGCGGTCTCCAGCGACAGCGCGAACAGATCCTCGGCCTCCTGCACCGAGGCCGGGTCGCGGTCCAGCAGCGTGATCTCGCCTTGCAGGCGATAGACCTCGGCGAGGTAGGAGTGGTCGCCGGTCCGCCGCGCGGTCGCGAGTGCGCCGTCCAGCGCGCGCAACGCGGCATCGCGCATCCCGACCTTGGCATAGGCTTCCGCCAGCAGACAGCGGAACCAGCAACCGGCGAGCCAGGAATCCATCGCCTCGTATTCGTCGAGGCCGAAGCGCATCTGGCTGATGCCTTCGTCGGCCTCGCCGAGCTGCGCCAGCGCCCAGCCGCGCAGGATCGCGGCCTGCTGCTTCCAGTGCAGGAAATTGTGCTCGGTGGCGATGATCATGGCGCGGTTGGCATAGTCGCGCGTGCCCTCGATGTCGCGCAGATGCTGGCAGAGATAGGCGCCGAACACGAGTGCGAAGGCGAGCGAGAACGGATGGCGGATCTTCTCCGCATGCAGGATCGCCTGCTCACTGTGCTGGCGCGCAGCATCCGGCCGGCCGAGGAACCACAGGAGATAGCCGAGATAGGACAGCGAGACGACGCCGGGATCGGTGCCGTGCCGCTCCATCAGATCGGAGTGCAGATCGGGGCTGTAGAGATTGATGCAGCGGTGCAGATGATGCTGGGACGCGGCAAAGCGGCCGCGATAGAGCATGGTCATCGCGATCGAGCGGTGCGCCTCGATCAGATAGCCGGTCTGCTGCGCCGGGTGGGTCCGGTCGTTGAGCCGCTCGCGCTTGGCGAATTTCAACAGCTCGACGCTGAGATCGTGCGCGCGGGTAAGGTCAGCACGGATGAAGTGACACACCCAGAGGCCGCGCGTGGCGGCGAAAGCCTTTTCCTCGTCGTCGAGCTGCTGGCCGAGCTCGAGCGCACGGGTGTAGTTCTCCTCGACCTCCTGCACCGCATAGCCCTTGGCCGCGATCAGCGCGTTGCCGAGCGCGATGCGCAGCTCGAGCTCCATCTCGTCGGCGCCCTGCATGCGCGCATTGGCCTGCACGACGCTGAGGCCGCGCCTGAGATGGCCGATCGCCTCCAGATTGGCCCCGCTCTTGGCCGCCTGCTTGCCGGCCTTGAGCCAGAAGCTGGCGGCGCCCTCGCTCTGGCCTGATTCGGTCAGGTGATGGGCGAGCAGCTCCGGCTCACGCTCGGTCTTCTCCGGATACATTTCGCCCAGCACCTGCGCGATGCGGGAATGCAGCTTGCGCCGCTCGCTGTGCAAGAGGCTCGCATGCGCGGCGTTCTGGATCATCACGTGCTTGAAGGAATAGAGCGCATCGGGCGGATGGCCGCGGCGCATGATCAGCCCCGCTTCCTCCAGATGATTGAGCGCGGCCTCGATCTGCTCGGCCGGCGTATTGGCGACCGCGTGCAGCGTCTCGTAGGAGAATTCGCGGCCGATGGTGGCGCCGATCTGCGCGATCCGCTTGAACGGTCCCATCCGGTCCAGCCGCGCCATCAGCGAGTCGGTCAGCGTTGCCGGGATCGCGAGCTGCCGCCACGGGCCCGACAGCACGTAGCGTCCGTGCCGTTCGGTCAACAGGTTGGATTCGAGGACAGTCTTGGTCAGCTCCTCCAGGAATAGCGGTACGCCATCGGTCTTGACGATGATCTCCTCGACGACCTCCTTGGGCAGCTCCCTGCCGGCGACGCGCTCGACCAGCGTCGTGCGGAGTTGCCGGCTCAGGCGGTTCAGCACCAGCGTCGTGATATGCGAATGCGCATTCCAGCTCGGCTGGAATTCGGAGCGCGCGGTGATGATGACCAGGATCGGCCGGTTCTGCGCCCGGTCGACCAGGAGGTCGATCACCTCGCGCGAGGTCGGATCGATCCAGTGCAGATCCTCGAACGCGATCACCAGCGGCATCTCGCGCGCAAGGCCAAGGAAGTGATTGACCAGCGCTGCGACCGTCGCGTCCTTCTGCTGCTGCGGCGACAGCTCGAGCGGGGGATAGCGGTCGCCGGTCGGAATCGACAGCAGCGCGGCGAACAGCGGCGTGACCTGCTCGATGTCGCCATGGGCGGCGGCGATCGCGGTCTCCAGGTTCGCCAGCGACAGCGCGGAGGTATCCTCGCGGTCAAGGCCGAGCGAGAATTTGAGCTGCTCGGCGAACGGATAGAACGCTGTGGAGGTGTAATAGGGCGAGCACTGGAACGAGACCTGGCCGTGGCGGTCGCCCGAGATACGCTCGAAGATCTCCTGGATGATCCGCGACTTGCCGATGCCGGGCTCGCCGAACTTGACCACCACCTGGCCGTCGCCGTCCTTGGCCTGCTGCCAGCGGCCCATCAACAGCGCGATCTCCTCCTCGCGGTTGACGAGCGGCGTCAGCCGGCCGCCCATGGCGGCGGCAAAGCGGGTCTCCACCCGCGTGGCGCGCACCACGTGCCAGGCCTGCGCCTTCTCCGAGATGCCCTTCAGGACATGGACGCCGAGATTGCGGTAGTCGAATTTCCCCTTCAGCAGCGACTGGGTCGAGGAGGAGATCACGACGCCATTGGGCGGCGCCAGGGCTTGCAGGCGCGCGGCGAGATTGACGGTCTCTCCGACTGCGGAGTCGCGCTCCTCGGTGCCCTGTCCGACGAGGTCGCCGACCACGACGAGGCCGGTCGCGATGCCGATGCGGACGGCGGGCGAGTGGCTGAGCGCCCCGCGCGGCTCGACCGCGCGCGCGGTCGAGAGCACGCGCACGATCTCGAGCCCGGCACGCACCGCGCGCTCGGCGTCGTCCTCATGCGCGGTCGGATAGCCGAAATAGACCAGGATTCCGTCGCCGACGAAGCGGGCGGCGAAACCTTCGTAATGCTTCACCACGCGGACGCAGGTCTCGCGAAAGCTCGCGATCATGTCGCGCACGTCTTCCGGATCGAACTGCACCGAGAGCGAGGTGGAATCCACCATGTCGCAGAACATGGTGGTGAGCTGGCGCCGCTCGGCGCCGACTTCCGTCCGGGTTTGCGGGCGCACCGCTGGCGCCGGCGTCTCCGCGGTCTCCGCCTTGAACAGCGCGGCCATCGCCCGCTGGAGCCGCTTGCGATCGCCGAGCGGCAAGCCGAGCTCGACCAGATCGGATTCGGTCAGGTCCGCCATGACATCGAGATCGAGGCGGTGCTGCGCGAAGAGATCGCTGTAATGGCCGAGGCCAATGGCCTCAAGCCAGCGCTTCAGCCCGCTTTCCGCCTCGGTGTCCGGCTCGTTCTCCAGCATGGTGATTTCTGCCCGACCCTCACTCCGTCGAAGGCCTTTGGACCCCTCAACCACAGATTTTGGGGCCCGAACTTCACCTCAGACTGGACGCCTTCCCTAAGTCTTGGGAAGAATAGCCCAATCAGATCAAAAGGGAATGGCGTTGTCCGACATTGCATCCGGAGCGGGAGAGGGATCGGACGGCGAAAGTGCCGAAACCGGAACCTTTGCCCATATCGGCGGTCTTCTCGCGCATTATGCACGGAAGATGCCGTCAGCACCGGCCCTCCTCGCCCCTGGCCGGCCGGCCCTCACCTATGGCGGACTGGACGAGCTGATCCGGCATCTGGTCCGCACGCTGCGCGGGTCTGGCATCGGCCCCGCCGACCGCATCGCCGTTGCACTGCCGCGCGGCGCCGACAGCGCGCTGGCGCTGATCGCGGTCGCATCAAGCTGCGCCTGCGTTCCCGTCAATCCCGATCTGACCGCGGACGAGCTGCAACGCTATTTCAGCGAGTTGGAGCTGACCGCGCTCGTCACCCGGGCCGACATGAACTCACCAAGTCGTGACGTCGCCAGGGCGCTCGATATCGCGGTGATCGATTTCGTGCCGGGACCAAAAGACGATCTCGGCGGCTGCGCATTCGTCGGCCCGACGATCGCTCCGGCCAGCAGCAGCGGCGCTTCGCGTGGCGACGACGATGCGTTCATTCTGCTCACGTCGGGCACGGCGGCGCGGCCGAAAATGGTGCCGCTGACGCAGCGCAATGTCTGCCTCTCCGCCCACAACGCCGGCCGCGTGCTGTCGCTCGCGCCCAACGACCGCCTGCTCAACGTCCTGCCGCTGTTTCACGCCCATGGCCTGATCTCCGGCCTGCTGACGGCGCTGGCCGCAGGCTCCAGCGTGATCTGCACCGAGGGCTTCGACGCCGCGTCGTTCTTCGGCTGGATGCGGGAGCTGCAACCGACCTGGTACACGGCGGTGCCGACCATCCATCGCGCGCTGCTGACGGCGGCGGAAGCCGACCCGGACCGCGCCCGCTCGTCGTCGCTGCGCGTGATCCGCTCTGCCTCGGCCTCGCTCGCGCCTGCGATCCTGAACGGATTGGAAGCCACGTTCGGCGTTCCCGTGCTCGAGACCTACGGCATGACCGAAGCGGCCTCGCAGATCGCGGCCAATCCGTTCGATCTGCGCAAGGTCGGATCGGTGGGGCGCGCCGCCGGCCCCGAGATCGCGATCATGGACGAGACCGGCCGGCCGCTTGCGAGCGGCGAGCGCGGCGAGATCATGCTGCGGGGCCCCAACATGAGCCGCGGCTATTATAATGACGAGGCGGCGACGCGGGCCGCGTTTCGCGATGACTGGTTCAGGACCGGCGATCTCGGCTATCTCGATGCCGACGGCTATCTCTTCATCGTCGGCCGCATCAAGGACGTCATCAACCGCGGCGGCCAGAAGATCTCGCCGCTGGAAGTGGAAGAGATCCTCTTGAGTCATCCTGCGGTGCTGGAGGCCGGCGTGTTCGCCGTCCCGCACCCAAAGCTCGGCGAGAACGTCGCCGCCGTCGTGGTGCTCCGGCCGAATTCCGAGGCGACCTCGGAGCAGCTGCGCCAGTTCGCGCGCAAACGCCTCGCCGCCTACAAGGTGCCGAGCCTGATCCGCAGCGTGGCAGCGCTGCCAAAAGGCGCCAGCGGCAAGGTCAAGCGCAATGCGCTAGCCGAGCTGATCGCGACGGCGAAGGACGCCGACGAGGAGCAACTGCCGCGCAACACGCTGGAGACCCAGCTCGCAGAGATCTGGGCTGGCCTGTTGGAGTTGCCGCAAGTCGGAATCGATCAGGACGTCTTCGCGCTCGGCGCGGACTCGCTTGCGGTGACGCAGATGCGCTCGCGCCTGCGCGAACGCTTCAATGTCGACTTCTCGTTCGAGGACATCTTCGATTGCGCCACGGTCACTGCGCTTGCGGCGCGGATCGAGACCGCCGCAAGCCATCGTGAAGCGGCACTGCCGGCCTGGCGCCAGGCCAGAGAAACCGACGCACCGCTGTCATTCCAGCAGCAACGGATGTACGTGCTCTCGCGGCTCGATTCGACGCGTTACAACTATAATGTCGTCGAAGTCGCGCTGCTGAAGGGGAAGGTCGACGTCGCCGCGCTTTCTGCGGGCCTCGCCGCGATCTGCGCGCACCACGAGGCGCTGCGCTCGGTCTTCGTCGAACGACAGGGCGAGCCGGCACAGCGGGTGCTGCGATCGCCCCCTCGATTCGACCGGATCAAGCTCAAGCCTTGCCCTGCCGGCAAGCAGGCCGCGGTCGTCAGGCGCGAGGCGCTCAAGCTGGCGCAATATCCGTTCGATCTGTCGCGCGAGCCGCCGCTGAAGGTCACGTTGCTGTCGTTCGACAGATCCAGCCACGCGCTGGTGGTCAATGTGCATCATCTCGTCACCGACGGCTGGTCGCAGCGGCTGTTCTGGGAAGAGCTTGCCGCCCATTACGCCGCGGCGCGCAAGAAGAGCGTGGCCCTACTGCCTTCGCCCGCCTTCCAGTATCGCGACTTCGCGCTGTGGCAGCAGAGCTGGGCGCAAACGCCGGCGGCAAAACAGCAGCTCGATTACTGGAAGACCCAGCTCGACGGCGTCACCACGCTGCCGCTGCGGACCGACCGGCCGCGACCGGAGGTCTGGAGCGGTCACGGCGCCCGTCATTATTTCGAGTTCTCCACGCCGCTGTCGGGCGATATCCGCGCGCTGAGCCAGGACCAGGGCGTCACGCCGTTCATGACGCTGCTCGCGGCGTTCCAGTGCCTATTGTTCCGCCACACCGGGCATGAGGATGTCGCGACGGGGTCGCTGATCGCCAACCGCAACCAGATCGAGAGCGAGCGCCTGATCGGGCTGTTCGCCAACACGCTGATCCTGCGCAACGATTTCGGCGGCGATCCGAGCTTTGGCGAGGTGCTGCGGCGGGTGCGGCAGGTCACGCTCGACGCCTACCGCAACCAGGACCTTCCGATCGAGGAGGTGCTGCGCGCCTTGCAGGTGGCGCGAAGGACGGACGGCAATCCGCTGTTCCGGATCATGTTCATCCTCCAGAACGCCTCGATCGAGGCGGCGCGTTTCTCCGGCCTGTCGACGCGGCGGATCGAGATCGACCCGAAAGTCGCGCGCTTCGACATCACGCTCGAGCTGGTCGAGGCCGACGGCCGCTTCACCGGCTTCTTCGAATACGCCACCGATCTGTTCGACGCGGCGACGATCGAAGGCATGGCGGCGCAGTTCAAGACCCTGCTCAAGGCCGCCATCGCCAATCCGGAGCAGCACATCTCGCGCCTGCCGCTGCTGACCGCGGCCGAACGCCGGCAGTTGCTGGCGCAAGGCCGCGGAGCCCGCGTCAATTTTGGCAAGCGCGGCAACCTCAGCGAACGCTTCGACGCCCAGGCGAAGAAGACACCGAATGCGATCGCGGTGTCGGACGGCCACGCGTCCCTGACTTATCGCGAGCTGGCGCGCCGCAGCGAGGCGGTGGCGGGCTGGCTGGCGCGCGAAGGCGTCGGTGCCGAGAGCGTGGTTGCCCTGCTTGCAGAGCGAGGGCCCGACCTGCTCGCCGCGATGATCGGCGTGCAACGCGCCGGCGCGGCGTTCCTGAATCTCGATCCCGAACAGCCGCCGGCGCGGCTCGCGACCATCTTGGGATCGAGCTGCGCCCGGGTACTGCTGGCCGGTCGCGCGCAGTCGTCCATGGTCGAGGCGCTGCTCGAACCGCTGGTCGCGCGCATCCATGTCGCCGAGCTCGAAGACGCGATCGCGCCAGGTGCGACCAAGCCGGCTCGCGCCGCGCGGCGCGATGCCGCGTGCCTCGCTTATCTCATCTACACGTCCGGCTCCTCCGGCGCGCCGAAGGGCGTCATGATCGAGCAGCGCGGACTGTCGAATCATCTGGCGTCGCTCATCTCCGAGCTCGGCCTCACGGCCAGGGACGTGATCGCCCAGACCGCACCACAGAGTTTCGTCATCTCGGTCTGGCAGTTCCTCGCCGGCCCCATGGTCGGCGCGCGCGTTCACATCTGCGCCAACGAGGTCGTGCAGGATCCGATCCGGCTCGCGCAGGAGATCGCGCGCGAGGGCATCACAGTCCTGGAGATCGTGCCCTCGCTGCTGCGCGTGATCCTCGATCGCATGGACGAGCCCCAGATCCGGCGCGCCTTCGCAAAACTGCGGCTGCTGATCTCGACCGGCGAGCCGCTGCCGGTCGATCTCTGCCACGCCTGGTTCGCCCGTTGCCCGAAAGTGCCGCTGATCAACGCCTATGGCGCGTCGGAATGCTCCGACGACGTCTCCCTGCATCGCCTGACCAGGCCGCCGGCGACCGCGACAAGCAACGTCCCGGTCGGCGCGCCGCTGCCGAACACCCAGCTTTACGTGCTCGACGCAAACCTCCAGCCGCAGCCGGTCGGCGTGGTCGGGGAGCTCTGCATCGGCGGCGCCGGCGTCGGCCGCTTCTATGTCAACGATCCCGCGCAAAGCCGGCAGCGCTTCCTGCCCGATCCGTTTGCGCGCCAGGCCGGCAGCCGTCTCTACCGGACCGGCGACCTTGCCCGCCGCCGCATTGACGGCACGATCGAATGCCTCGGCCGCGCCGACCATCAGGTCAAGGTCCGCGGCTACCGTATCGAGCTCAAGGAAATCGAGAACGCGCTGGCCGAGCATCCGGCGGTGCGCGCCGGCATCGTCGAGCCGCGCCGCGAGGCCGGCGGCGATGTCAGGCTGATCGCCCATATTGTCGCAAAACCGGGCAGCCGGAGCAGCGCCAGCGAGCTGCGCGAGTTCCTGAAGAGCCGGCTACCGGTCCACGCCATTCCGTCGGCGTTCCTGTTCCTGGAGCAGGTGCCGCTCAATGCCCACGGCAAGATCGACCGGTCGGCGCTGCTGGCGCCCGCCCAGGTGGACGCGGCCGGGCCAGATGCGGTCGTGCCGGCGCGGCGCTTCACCGAAAAGGTGCTGTCGGACATCTGGACCGATTTGCTCAAGGTCGAGAGCATCGGCGTCACCGACAATTTCTTCGACCTCGGCGGCCATTCGCTGCTCGCGGGCCAGGCGATGGCGCGCGTCGCCCGTGCGCTCGGCGTGTCGCTGCCGATCAAGACCATCTTCGAGGCACCGACGATCGAAGAGCTCGCCCGGCGGGTCGACGAGGCCGTGGCGGCGAAGCCGCGCAAGCCTGCCGCAACGGCGCCGCTCCTGACCGAACGCGGACCACCGACACTCTCGATCGCGCAGGACCAGATGCTGCGGATCGAGCAGAACCTGCCGGAACTGCCGCTGTTCAACCTGCCCTTTGCCTTCCAACTCCAGGGCCCGCTCGATCCGGCCGCCCTGGCGCAGGCGATCGATGACGTCGCAGCCCGGCACGAATCGCTGCGGACCACGTTCGGCTGGAACGGCGAGGAGCCGATCAGCCGCATCATTCCGCCCGGCAAGCTCCGCCAGGTGCTGACCGTCGAGACGATCGGCGACGGTCATCCCCACAACAACAAGCGCCGCAAGGCCCTGGAGCTCAGGAAGATCGACCTCCTGATCGAGCAGGAAACCTACACCCCGTTCGACACCGCGCGGCCGCCGCTGCTGCGAGCGCGGCTGCTGCGGCTCCATGCCGACGACCACGTGCTGCTGCTGACGCTGCATCATGCCGTCGCCGACGGCTGGTCGATCGGCGTGCTGTTCGAGGAGCTGTCCAACCGCTATGCGGCGCTGGCCGGGCGTCCGTCCGTGCCGCTGCCGAAACTGCCGCTCGCGTTTTCGGACGTCGCCCGCTGGCAGCGCTGGTGGTGCGGCACGGACGCCGCCCGCCGCCAGGCCGCCGACTGGATCGAGAATTTGCGCGGGGCGGCCGCGCTCTTTGACGGCGAATCAAGCCCGGGCTCATCCACCGGCCATCATCCGGTCAATCTCGAGCCCGACCTGATCGCACGGCTCACAGCCTTTGCCGCCCAGCACAATGGCACCTTGTTCATGTGCCTCCTCACCGGCCTGAAGGCCCTGCTGCTGGCGCGGACCGGCCGCAGCGACATCGCGGTCGCCACCGCCATGGCCAACCGTGCCCAGCCGGACACCGACCGAATCGTCGGCCCGTTCGAAAACACGGTGATCGTCCGCACGAGAATCACGCCGGAGCTGTCGTTCGTGGAAGCCCTGGCCCGGGTGCGCCAGAGCGTGCTCGACGCGCATGCGCGCCAGGAGCTGCCGTTCAATATCGTGGCCGACCATCTGGAGCAGGAGGGGATCGAACCGGCCGCCCTGCTCCAGGTTTATTTCACACTGCAAAATCCGCTGCGCCAGCCGCTCGATCTGCCCGATCTCACCACCGCCTCGATCGGCAACATCGCGCGCGAAGGCCAGCCTGTGCTGCCGATCGACCAGACCTGGCTGTCGCTGATGCTCAAGGAGCGCCCGACCGGAATCACGGGGTCATGCAATTACAAAAGCGAATTGCTCGACGGCGGTATGGTCGGCGAATGGATGGAGGATCTCGTCGCGCTGCTGGTGGCCGCTAGCGCCCAACCCAACACGCCGCTCGGCCGATTGCTCGCACGCAGGGCGGCATGACCGGCTATATACAGCACGGACGAATACGGGTTCACTCGCCAAAGCTGTGAATGGGCAAGTTGCATCTTGATTATTTGACGCCAGCGCGCAAGATTATTCTCGCGTTTTGATTTGGACGATCATTTTCAACCGGGGGAGTGTGTTATGGGTTTCATCAAATTTACCAAGGGTACCTCGTTGAGCGACAAGGACCGCAAGGCCCTGCAAAAGCTGCTGAGCAGCGAGAAGAAGAAGCTCCAGGCCGCGCTGAAGGACGTCGACGCCAGCCTTTCGGTGCTGGGCGGCTCGAAGAAGGCCAAGAAGAAGAAGTAAGGCTCGTCGGCGGGGACGCCGCACGAATCTTCAGGCTTCATTTACGGAAATCGGCCGCTCGCGCGTCGAGTTGGGGTCTCGCACAAGCTTGCGCCTGTAAACCGGCCTGCAAATCGACAAGAATTTGCCCGGGTGGACCGTTACAAGCGGTCCGCTCAGTTGATTCTTGCTCAGTTGTTTCTTCCGTCGGGACCGGCAATCCAGCCTCCGCCCGATGCCAAAGGCCCAATTGATGGCAGACGACAAAATTGAACTGTTTGTCGGATTGATCGAGACCATTGACGCGCCCGGCGCCGCCGATGCGTGCCGCCGCCTGCTCTCGGTCGACGAACGGCTCCGCGCCGACCGCTTCGTGTTCGAGCGGCACCGGCGGCAATATATTTTCGCGCACGCGATGCTGCGCCTGGCGTTGTCCCAGGTCGCGCCCAACGTCGCGCCCTCCGACTGGTCGTTCGGTGCCGGGCGATATGGACGGCCGTATGTCGCAGCGCCCAAGACCTCGACCGCGCTGCATTTCAGCCTGTCGCATTCCGACGGCTGTGTTGCCTGCGTCGTGTCCGGGCACGAGGCCGTCGGCGTCGACGTCGAAGCCGTGTCGCGGCGGGTGGCGCCGCTGTCGACCGCGCTTCGCTTCTTCGCGCCGGAAGAGGTCGAAACCTTGCGCGGGCTGCCGGAACCTGCGGCGATCGAGCGCTTCTTCGATTACTGGACGCTCAAGGAGGCCTATCTCAAGGCGCGGGGCTTTGGCCTCAATCTGCCGCTCGACGCCTTCGCGATGCAGGTCTCGCGCGAGGCGATCGAGATCAGCTTCAAGCCCGATATCGTCGATGATCCCCAGGGCTGGCGCTTTTCGCTGTGCTCGCCCTCCCCCTCGCATCGCCTTGCGATCGCCGACGGCTCCCGTGCGGACGGCGGCCTTCCCATCAGCCGCAACGCCTGGCCGTTCCAGGAAGCGGCGGAATGACGCCGCCGCGGCTGCGCGTCTTTCCGGCGATCTCGCGCAACCGCGACCCCAGAAAATATGTCGGCGAGCTGATGGGCGTGGCGCAGTTCGCCGAGCGCAACGGCTTCGAAGGCATCTTGCTGTTCGAAGGCAACGACGTGTTCGTGGAGCCCTGGGCGATGGCCCAGCACATCATGGCGGAAACGACGCGGTCTTCGCCGTTGATCGCGGTCAACCCGGTCTACATGCACCCGTTCACGGCGGCGAAGTTCGTCTCCTCCTTCGCGCAGCTCTACGGCCGCAAGGTCTATCTCAACATGATCACGGGGACTGCGGTCAGCGACTTGCAGGGGCTGGGAGACGAGCAGTCGCATGGCGACCGCTATGTCAGGCTCGGTGAGTTCGTCGCGCTGGTGCGCCAGCTGCTGTCGAGCCCGCGCCCGGTGACTATCGAGGGCCGGTTCTACCGCGCCAGCAATTTGCAACTGCGTCCGCGCCTGCCGGCGGAGCTGATGCCGGAGTTCTTGATCGCAGGCCAGTCCGAGGCGGCGCAGCGCGTGGCAAAGGAGACCGGCTGCATCAAGATGCAGATGCTGCCGCCCGATCTCGATCACGGCCTCGATGCGCCGGGCATGAATTTTGGAATTTTCGCCCGCGAGAGCCGCGACGAGGCGCGGCGGGCGGCGAAGGCGCGCTTTCGCGACAACGCCGACCATCGCGAGCTGCTGGCGCTCACGGTGGAGAACAGCGACTCCGTGTGGAAGCGGCGGCTGTATGAAGGGCAGAACGGCGAGCTTCAGGACAATGGCTATTGGCTGTTGCCGTTCCTGACCTTCCAGGCCGACTGCCCCTATCTCGTCGGCAGCTACGCGGAGATCGGCGCGAAGCTGAAGGCGTTTGCCGCGAAGGGCCTGACCACGATCATGCTGGACATGGTCGCGGACGAGAGCGAGATGCAGCACGTCCGCAAGGCGCTCGCGGCGAGCGGGATGTTTTAGATTTTTGCGCACTCTCCGCCGTTATGGCCGGGCTCGTCCCGGCCATAACGAACTACGCGCGAAAGAGGCGAAGATCACCTTGCCTCTTCAAACCCCGCCAGCACCGAGGTCAGGTTCGCGCCCAGAATATCCGAGAGATAGCCGCCTTCCTGCACGAACACGGTCGGCAGGCCGAGCTTGGCGATGGCCTGGCCGATGCGGCGGAAGCCGGGTGTGGTGACGGCGAGGCCGCGCAGCGGATCGTGCTCGGAGGCATCGAGGCCGAGCGCGATGACGAGGGCGCCGGGCGAGAAGGACTCGATCGCCTTGCGCGCGACGTCCATCGCCTGCATGTAGCCGTCATCGCCGGTGCCGATGGCGAGGGGGATGTTGAGATTGGTGCCGAGGCCGGGGCCCTCGCCGCGCTCATGCGCATAGCCCCACACGAACGGATAGTACGCGACGGGATCGGCATGGATCGAGATCGTGTATACGTCCGGCCGTGCGTAAAAGATGCCTTGCGTGCCGTTGCCGTGATGGACGTCGACGTCGAGGATCACGACGCGCTCGTGCTTGAGGCGCAGATGTGCGGCGGCGATCGCGCTGTTGTTGAGGAAACAGAAGCCGCCGGCCATGTCGCGATAGGCGTGATGGCCGGGCGGACGGCAGAGCGCGTAGGTCGCATCCTCGCCGTCCATCACCATCTGCGCCGCCGTGACCGCAACGTCGGTCGCGGCGCAGGCCGCGGCCCAGGTGCCGGGACCGATCGGTGCCGCGGTATCGGCCGTGTGCCAGCCAAGCTTGCCGACGATGTGGGTGGGATAGGTCGCGGCATGACGCACGGGATGGATGTTGCCGATCATCTCCGGGCCGGAATCGCCGAGCGCGGTCCAGGCGTCCCAGGCTTCGCTCAGGAACGACAGATATTCCGGACTGTGAATGCGCGCACGCGGCCCCTGCCCGAACGTCTTGGGCTCGATCAGTTGATGCTTGCCGTCCTTGAGCCCCTTGAGCAGGCGGTCGGCGCGCTCGGGCTGCTCGGTGGTGCGCTTGACGACGCCGCGGACCAGGAAGAATTGCGGATCATGGCTGCGATGCAGTTCGGTATAGACGGCCTTCACGCGGAGGCTCCCATCATTGGCGATGGGAACATCCCTTGCATAGAACCATCGGAATCGCAAAGCGGCCCGGTTGCGAAAGGGATGCCCATGCTGCTGTTCATTCCTTAAGCGCCGATTGCCGAGAGTTTAACCTTGCCCCTCCAGGTCAGACCCGTTGAATCCACGGCGATGACCGCTTCCCTGGCACGCGGCGGTGTCATCTCCCAAACGAGCTGAAAGGTTCCGATGCTCGCATTCATCGTGCAACGAATTATGAAGGCGATCGTCGTGCTGCTCGCGATCGTCGTCATGAACTTCTTCCTGATCCGGCTGGCGCCCGGCGACCCCGCGGTGGTGATGGCCGGAGAAGCCGGCGCCAGCGACCAGCTCTTCGTCGCCCAGCTCCGCGAGAAATTCGGGCTCGATCAGCCATTGCCCGTGCAGCTCTATCGGTATGTGAAGGGCATCGCCACCCTCGACCTCGGTTTCTCGTTCCGGCAACAAGCGCCGGTGTCGCAATTGATCCTCGAGCGGCTGCCGGCGACGCTGCTGCTGACCGGAACGGCGTTCGCGATCTCGCTGCTCCTGGGCGTGCTGTTCGGAACATTGGCGGCGCGCCGCGCGGGCAGTTGGGCTGATACCGCAATCACGATATTGGCACTGATCTTCTACGCCACGCCTTTGTTCTGGGTCGCACTGATGGCGATCCTGCTGTTCTCGGTGGCGATGGATTGGCTGCCGAGCTTCGGCTACGAGACGGTCGGCGCCAACTACACCGGCTTCGCTCATGTGCTCGACGTCGCCGCGCATCTGATCCTGCCGGCGATGACGATCGGCCTGTTCTTCATGGCGACCTACACCCGCATGACACGCGCCTCGATGCTGGAAGTGAAGCGGCTCGATTTCGTCAAGACTGCGCGCGCCAAGGGCCTGCGCGATTCCGTGATCCAGCGCCGCCACATCCTACGCAACGCGCTGCTGCCGGTGGTGACGCTTGCGGGCCTGCAGGCAGGCACGCTGGTCGGCGGCGCCGTCCTGACCGAGACGGTGTTCGCCTGGCCCGGCATCGGACGGCTGATGTACGATGCGCTGCTGCAGCGCGACTATAACCTCCTGCTCGGCGTCTTCGTCGTCTGCTCGGCGATGGTGCTGGCGTTCAACCTGATCACCGACCTGATCTACCGCTCGGTCGATCCGCGGATCGAGTTTGCGGCATGAAGCGGTTCTGGAAGCTGTTGCTGCGCAATCCCGGCGGATTGATCGGCTCGCTCATTCTCCTGATCGCGATCGCGGTCGCACTGTTCGGGGCGATGATGTTTCCGCATTTCCCCTGGCGCATTGTGCAGCGTCCCTTCCTGCCCC
>Ga0081540_1002180_pt1 | contig 16191 bp, 15 predicted proteins | sample TabmetS2T1R1_FD_71024 | JGI IMG/M metagenome (GOLD analysis project Ga0081540, IMG submission 71024) | Tabebuia heterophylla rhizosphere microbial communities from the University of Puerto Rico - S2T1R1 | ecosystem: Host-associated > Plants > Roots > Rhizosphere ... | reverse complement strand
CAACGAGAGCATTTGATTTTAACGCAATTTCCGCAGGGCCTTTAATTTCACGTCGGCACATTTGTGGCATTTAAATCACGCTCGGACGGCAAGTCTTGCTCGGAGCGCTGCCATCGGTGCGATATGTCCCATCCGTCAAATACTATTAAGTGATTTTATACGAATCCGTCTGTCGCTTTCTATTTCTTCGGGGGCATTGCAATGATCGTTTCAGCCAAGACCAAGTCCATTTTCCTCGGCGGTGTCGCCTTTCTGACCCTGAGCGTGCCCGCAAGCGCGCAGATCATCGACACGACGCCGCAGTGGAACGGGACCAACTTCATCTCGTCGTGGGGTGTTCCGAACACGGCGACGTATGGCCAGACCATCACGCCAACGGCTTCGCAAACCCGTCTCTCCAGTTTTACGTTTCAACTGTACCAAAACTCCGGTACGGCGCCGCAGTATCAGGCTTACGTCTACCAGTGGGATGCTACGAACCAGCGCATCACCGGATCCGCGCTTTTCACCTCCAGCGTCTTTACGGCCCCCTCGGGCGCAACGTTTACGCCGGTCACGATCAACACCGGCAACGTCGTGCTGACGCCGGGTCAGCAATATGTGCTGTTTCTCACCACCTCGACGGTCACAGGGCAGGCGAACGGGGTCTACCGTTATGGCGCGCTTACCAACAACACCACCTACGCGAACGGCCAGTTCGTGTACCAGAACAACGGAACCGCCTTCAACAACCTGAGCACCGTCAGCTGGTCTACTATCAATGAAGACCTGGCGTTCCAGGCGATCATGTCCGCCACCAATGTCGGTGAAAACCACGCCCAGGCGCAGGCGGGCGCCTTCCAGCTCGGCAACTCCTATCTTTCGCTGCTGACCGATCCGTTCACTACCAACAAGATCACCACGGCGACGGGCCCGCTCGGCTATGCCGCCGAGAAGAAGCTGCCTGCGGCGGTAAGCGCTGCCAACGCCATCGCGACCAAGGCGCCGCCGCTCGTCTATATGCCGCACTGGGATGTCTGGGGTGCTGCCTTCGGCGGCGTCAACAACACGCAGGGCGATAACGCAGCCGCCACCTCCAATCTCTACACCCGCGTCGGCGGCGTTGCTGCCGGCGCCGACTATCGCTTCGCGCCGGACTCGCTGATCGGCTTCTCGCTGGCGGGCGGCAATATCAACTGGTCGGTGAACGGCCCCACGGCGGCGGGGGGCGGTTCGAGCGATACCTTCATGGCCGGCATTTACGGCAAGTATGGCTTCGGCGCGGGCTATCTCTCCGGTGCTGCTACCTACACCAATTACTGGATGAAGACCGATCGCGCGTCCTTCCCGGGAGCTGGCGACCTGTTCCGTGCGAACTTCGATGCCGAGAGCTGGGGTGGACGCCTCGAAGGCGGCTATCGTGCGGGCCAGTACTGGGCGATCAACTGGACGCCTTACGCCGCTATCCAGGGCCAAAGCTTCCGGACTCCGAATTATTCCGAAACGGCAGACGTGGGTGCAGCGGCTGCCGCGCTCAGTGTGTCGGGCCGGACCGCAACCGCGTTCCGCGGCGAGGTGGGCCTGCGGTCTGACAAGGTCTTTGCCGTGGACAGTGGCGGTCAGCTCAATTTGTTCGGCAAGTTCGCCTACGCCCATGACGAGATCAGCAATCCCCAGGCGAATGTTGCGTTCACCGCGATCGGCGGAATTGGTGGTGCGGCGCCCTTCACGGTGTTCGGCGCGCGGCCTTCGCGTGATCTCGCGCTGACCACGGCGGGTGCCGAGTGGCGCCTCACCAACGGCGTCTCGTTCCTGGTGAAGTTCGACGGCGAGTTCGGCGACCGGTCGGAGACCTACAGCGGCACCGGGCGCATCCGCTACACCTGGTAATCAAAACGCAGCCGGTCCGTCCGGACCCGTGACGGAAAAACAAGACCGGCGTCCGCATTCGCGGGCGCCGGTTTCTGCTTCATCGCGTCAGTAATTTCCGGCACGCTTCGACAAAGACTTCGGCGCCCGTAACGATGTCGGCGTCGGCGGTGTTTTCGGTCCAGTGATGCGAGATGCCGCCGATCGAGGGCACGAACAGCATGCCTGACGGCATGACGGTGGCGAGAACCTGCGCGTCGTGACCGGCGCCGCTCGGCATGCGCAGCGACTTGCCGCCGGCAAGCGCGGCGCTGGCCGCTTCGATGGCCTGCTGGAACGAGCCGTCCATCAGCGCGGGAGTCCCGGTGCGGATGCGCTCCACGGCGACGCGGCAGCGGCCCTGCTTGTCGACCTCTGCGGCCATGCTGCGCAGGAGATCTTCGAGCCGCTCGATCACGGCAGGGTCGTCGTCGCGGATCTGGAACAGCATTTCCGCTCCTCCCGGGATGATGCTGGGCGCACCGGGATCGAGGGTGATGCGGCCGGTGGTCCACACCGTGCGCGGACCGCAGGTCACGGGGAAGCGGTCGTCGATGTCGACGCAAAACCGCGCGAGCGCCAGGCCCGCGTCCTTGCGAACGGCCATCCGCGTGGTGCCGGCGTGGTTTTGTTCGCCCGTGAATGTAATGCGGTATTGCCAGATGCCGACGATGGAGGTGACGACGCCAATCTTGAGAGCACTGCTTTCGAGCGTCTCGCCCTGTTCGATATGGGCTTCCAGATATCCGATATGCCGCCCGCGTTCGCAGCGTGCGCGGGCGCGGCCGGCGAGGCCCGCGTCGCGCAGCGCGTCACGCATGCTCCGGTCGTTGCTGCGGTCGCGCGCCGCGTCGATATCGGCTTCGGTGACGCCGCCGACATAGGACCGGCTGCCGAGGAAGTGTCCGAAATGCCCTTCCTCGTCGCACCACGCCGCGACTTCGACGGCGCCGTTTGTATTGGGATCGGGATTGATGACGCGGGCGGCTTCGAGCGCATAGACCACGCCGAGCGGCCCATCGAGCCAGCCCGCATGGTTCTGGCTTTCCAGATGCGATCCCGCCAGCAGCCTCGGCCCCGCTTTCGTGCTGGTGCCGACGACGTTGCCGATGCCGTCGATCTCGCCTGTGAGGCCGGCCTCCGGCAACCGCTGCACCAGCCACTGCAGGGAACGCAGATGTGGTTCCGAGAACGTCGGCTTGTGAACGCCGGTCTTGTACGTGCCGATTGCACGCAGCGCGTGAAGATCGGCGAGAACACGCGTGCCATCAACGCGTGCGAGATGATTACTCATGACTTGTTCACCTAGCGGGTCCGTAGTTCTCCGGAGCAGAACAAAGTTCCGGATGATGTTCGCGCGAGTAGAACAAAGTTCCAGGAATGTCGCCAGCCGCGCTTGTCTTATCCTCCCGACAGCAGCGCCAATGCGATGACGGCAAGCCAGGCCACGATGACGAGCGCCGTCACCGCGCCGGCGGCAATTTTCGCCTTCTCCTTTAACGTGTAGTCGCGCATTCTTTTCGCAAAAAGTGTAGGGGGCGTTCGGGCCCCGAGGCCGTCATTTCAACATGCCGCCCGGCGGCGCGCCAGAGAAACGCGGATCGCGTCCGGCTCCGGGCGAGCCGAACGCCTTGCTTGGCAGGTTGATGGAAAGTTGCGCCGACGGCGCTAGGAGAGGTGGTCCCGCCGCATGCCGAACATGGCACGAGTTTCGGTCATACGGTTTTTCATCGCGGCGACGACCTCATTGGCAAACACAATTTGAGGATCGGTCGACGTCGGGCAATGAAGTTGAGGCGTCAGGCCGTGCATGCACAGGGCTCGCTACCGTGGAGAGGTCGCCCTTCGGCGGCCTGCCCACGGCAAGCGATGCGCTTCAACCTAGGCCAGGCGAACGCGGCCCTGGTTCTTCCGCCGATAGGCGAGGAAGCCGACACCGAGGAAGCCGAGCATCATCATTGCCCAGGTTGCCGGCTCCGGCACGGACGGCGCAACTGCGGTTCCAAATTCGAACTGCTTCAGCGACTTGAACCCGTCGCTGATCACTTCAACCTTGGTCAGGTACTCGCCCGATCCGGCAACGGCAATGACGCCAAACGGGCCAAAGTCCTGACTCTTGGGCGCACTGAACGTGAAGACGTCGCCGAAATTGTCGGTGACCTTCACGGTAATGTCGCCGGCAGCCAGGAGCTGACCGCGGAACGAGAATTGGGTCAGGCTTGTTACGAGCGGATCCACGATAAAGAAGATATCGGTGAGCGTGTCCACCGGCTTGATGGTGGCGCCACCGCTTGCCGATGTGAAGGTCTCCACGCCGGGCGTGCCGACTGTGGTTATCGTAATCGTCGTGCTGCCGACGAGGCCGGTGGTTGTCGTCAGCGGGTCGTTGATGGTGGCGAGATTCAAACTCGCGCCACCGGGATTGGAGTCGATAACGAAGTGCGCCTGGGCTGAAAATGTCGCTACGGCAGAGGTGATGATTGAAAAGGCCGCAATGGCCGCACACCTGGTGATTGTGCGCATACAAAATTACTCCTGTGACTTATTAAATCTCCCGGGCATTTACGTTGCAGTTCAAAATTTACTTTTTGGCATTTGGTATTTTTTTATTTTATTTTGCACATTTTGAGAATTCGATTTAATCGGGAAAAAGCGGCAATTGACTTGCGGGCCTTGAATTGGGGCCAATAGCGCCAGCGGCTTGGTGCAGTGTGGGCGCCGGAAATAATGCGCTATCTTTAAATGCGTAATTGCCGGCCGCAACCCGCGCTTGCAGGTTTCGGGCCGGAGCCCGAGATGTTGCCAGATTTAATTGTCAGGCAGCCGGGTGCGTTGACACAATGTCTCCCGCGTTGGCGCAAGGCTCGCCAGGCGAAGCGCGAGCGCAAATTCGGCTGCGGAGATACGCCATGACCGCCGAGTTCCAGGATGCATCGATGCACAACGGCTATTTCGGCCTTGGCAAATTGACCGTGCGGTCGGCTCGTCTCGAATCCCGGCTCCGTTGATCCAAATCAAGCCGGGCTGCCGAGGTCGATAAAACATCGTGGCGCGCTTTGCTCCTAACTCCCGCGTTGCGTCGAGGGACAGGTGAGAAGAACAATACTCATCACACTGGCCATCCTTTTTGCAAGCGATTGCGCCGGCATGGAAATCTCGCGTGTCGCCGGCTGCACCGGTGATGTGTTGAGGCTGCGGGGAACCGTCGATGACGGCGACTACGTGCGGTTTAGATCCTACTTCAGCTCCGAGCGGCGAATTGTCGGTCTTGATATCAGTTCGGAAGGCGGATCGCTTTATGACGGTTTCCGGATTGCACACCTCACGCGCCAAAAGAGACTGGCCACTTACGTCTCCAGGGACTGCAATTCGGTATGTGCCTTCATCTTCCTGGCAAGCAGGAAGCGCTTTGTATCGCAAAATGCAAGGATCGGAGTCCACTCGGTCAGCAATCCTCATGGCGGAGAGGATTCCCGGACGCTTCGCGATACGGTTCAGCTTGCAAGATTGTCAGCCAAGCTCGGCATCCCGCCTTCAACGATTGGAAAAATGGTCGCAACGCCGCCGAAGAAAATATCCTACCTTGAGCCGGATGAGCTTTTGGCTCTAAAAGTGATCGCCCGCGATCCTTTCGTGCGTGTCGCCGAATACAAAGGCCACGCAAAGTCCTGTAGCCCCGATGACAGAAAGGAAACGCCCGTTTCCAACCAGCCGCCGCCTAAAACAGCAGAGTTGACGCCGCCCAACTTATCGGGGAGGGGGCGGGCATGTATCGCAAGCTTGCATCGACGGACGTGTTGATGACCACACTGGCTATGCCGGTCGTCGCGATCATTGTGCCGGCAGCTGCGCCGGCACGGGCTCAAACCTACGATCCAAAATACCCGGTGTGCCTCCAGACCTACGGCCGGGGCGGCAGCAACATCGCCTGTCGCTATACCTCTCTCGCGCAGTGCAGATTGTCGGCTTCAGGCCGCGCAGCCCAATGCTTGACCAACCCTTACTTCGCAGCACGCGGCCGGCGGCGGTAGGTGGCCTAGCCGCCGCCGCCATCCGCTGCATCAATACGGATACTGATTAGGGCAGCGCACATATCCGTAGGCGTCGCGGTAGCAGCCGTTGTTGTAGTAGTTGTAGCTGTAGGCTCCTGCCGCAGCGGCGCCGAGCGCTGCTGCGCCATAGGCCGCGCCTCTGCCATAAGCATAAGCACCGCGATAGGCTGCGCCCCTGTAGACCCCACGGGCCGCTGCCGCGCGCACTCCCGGGCGTGCGATCGGACGCGACACGTGAGCATATCGCCCCGCGTGCACAGCCCCGCCCCGGAACTGGGCGCCACGCATGCCGCCGCCGTGGAAGCCGCCTCCGCCACGGAATCCGCCGCCTCCGCCGCGGCGAGCATACGCATCATCGGGAACCAGACTTGCGCCAACAATAATCGCCGCAGCGAGGCCGACGAGAGCATAACGGAACATGGCATCTTCCTCACGATGGGAGTGCCGCTTTCGCAATTTACGGCGATGCGGCACCGAGCGGCGCTTTAAGAAGCGACCCTTGTTAAGAAGCGACCCTTGGCCCCCTCCAAATAACCTCCAGCGGCGCCTGCGTGCCTGCTTGATGTAGATCAACGGGTTCGAACAGATGTTTTTGAACAGCCGCACCGCGCGTTAGTCGGTGACGATGGACGACGGCGGCGCCGAAGGCATGCCGGGCGATCGCGAAAATGTTTTTTGATGACGCGCCAGATACGACGCCGGCGTCCGTTGATCTAGATCAACAGGAGTGCGGGGCGACCATTTGTCTTAACCCTCGATGCCCGCCAGAGATCGCTGGCGCAGGCGCCGTGTGACAAAGGAGAACCGCAGATGAGTGATCTTGTCGTGATCGCGTTTCCCACAGAGGCGAAGGCGGAAGAAGTTCGTCAGAAACTGCTATCGATGCAGAAGGAGTACCTGATCGAGCTGGGCGATGCCGCGATTGCCGTGAAGGACGCCCAGGGTCGCATCAAGCTGAACCAGCTGGTCAACACCACCGCTGCCGGTGCGGTCTCGGGCACCTTTTGGGGAACCCTTATCGGTCTGATATTTTTGATGCCATTGGTCGGCGCGGCGATTGGCGCAGCGTCCGGTACGCTCGGCGGCTATTTGACCGATGTGGGTATTGACGACAAATGGATGAAGGAAACCGCCGCAGCCATACAGCCCGGAACCGCCGCCCTGTTCGTGCTGGTGCGGAAAGTTACCGCGGACAAGGTGCTGGAGGGACTCAAGGGTGAGGGTGGTACGGTGCTAAAGACGTCGCTCGACCACACCAAGGAAGCGGCGTTGCAGGCAGCCCTCGCTGGTGCCCAGGCGGCTGTTCCTTCCCCGGCTTCATGAGTAAATTGCAGACAGCCATCTGGTGAATATGCGACGGCATAGCGGAGCAGGCCAGACATGCGATGGGGCTCTTATGGCTGTTCCGCCGTGCTGCTTTTTCTCAATTCATGGGCGTCGCATGGGGGGATGGCGCAGGCGCTAACGCCGTTCCGTTATGAGTACCAGGCGCAACGTCATTGCCCCAGCGACGCCGTCGTCTGGCTCGATTTCGGGCGCGAGCGCTACTACACGAAAGGTCAGAAGCGCTACGCATCCGGATCTGCCGGCAGCTTCGTGTGCAGAAAGGAAGCCCGGAACAACGGCTATCGGCGTTCGCCGCTCGGACTAAGGTAAACCCGAACCGGCAAATTGTGCGAAACTGTCCGCCGCTAACCCAGCTTCAGTACCAAATGGACCGTCTGAGGGTCCCGGCGATGGGCGGGCCGAAAGCCGAACTTTCCGAATACTTTGATCATCGCGGTGTTTTCCGGCAGGACTTCTGCCGTGAGTTCGTTCAATCCGGCGACGCCGGCGATCTTGATGAGATGGCGCATCAGGATCGAACCGACGCCATGGCCCTGCCAGGCATCGATGACGACAAACGCCATCTCGGCCCGCCCCGGCTCGAAGACAATGTATCTGCCGCCGCCAACGATGACCTTGCGGCCGGATTCGTCTGCGACAGCGACGATCGCGACGTGATCTTTGAAATCGACGTCCATGAAGAAGGCCCGCTCCTTGTCGGAGAAGTGGCGCTTCATCACGAAGAAGCGACGCTGCAGCGATTGCGCGCTGGTGTTTCCGATCGCCGCGAGCATGTCAGCCTCATCCTCGCGGCGGAGCGCGCGGATTTCGATCTGCCGGCCGTCTCTGAGCAGCTCGGGTGTCGTGTAATCGATAGCGCTGGACATTGCGCCTCATATGGTTCGGCGAACGCATGCGGTTTCCATCCGCGCACACCGATGAAGGCAGGTCGCTTTTGTGATCGTTTGATCTGGATCAAGCCCGATGCGCGAGCGCGGCAAGTAGCTTGGTCGCATTATGCCCGGTCTTAGATGAAGGCACGTCGTTGAAAAACCTTCGCCAGTACTGGCCAGGAGAGGACATCATCCAGCTTGCAATCCGGCTCGGATTGCTCGCGCTGCTGATCTACTGGACGTTTGTTCTGCTGCGCCCTTTCGTGCCGATCCTGGCCTGGAGCATCGTCCTCGCCGTCGCGCTCTATCCTGTCTTCAGTCTCCTTTCCAGGCTTCTCGGCGGCCGTCCAAGGCTCGCTGCGACAATTCTCACCGTGCTCAATCTCGGAATCGTCATCGGGCCGGCGACCTGGCTTGGCTTGAGCGCCCTCGAGGGGGTGAAGGAGTTCGCTGGAAACCTGGCGGCTGGCAACGTGGTGGTTCCGTCTCCGCCTGATGGCGTCAAGGGTTGGCCTTTCATCGGGCCGCAGCTTTATGAACTCTGGAATCTTGCATCCAGCAATATCCGGACAGCTCTGAGCGAGGTCGCTCCCTATCTGAAGCCGCTGGCCGGCACGATGCTTGCGCTGGCGAGCAATGCCGGCGTTGGGACGTTGAAATTCCTGCTGTCGGTGGTGCTCGCCGGGTTTCTCTTTACCTATGGCTCGCGGCTCGCGGCAGCGGGCAGGGACTTTCTCTATCGCGTCGTGCCCGATCACAGCGAACATTTTCTGGAACTGGCCGGCGCCACCATCCGCGCGGTGTCTCAGGGAGTTATCGGCATTGCGATCGTGCAGGCTTTGCTGGCCGGGATCGGTTTCAAGCTGGCCGGCGTTCCCGGCGCTGGCCTCCTGGCCTTCGCCGTCATGATCCTGACCATCGTGCAGATCGGTGCAGCAATCGTTCTGCTTCCCGTGATCATCTGGATCTGGATGGACAAGGATTTCACCACGGCGCTGCTGCTGACGGTGTTCCTTGGCTTCGTCGGTATCCTCGACAACATATTGAAGCCGCTCGTCATGGGACGTGGCCTGACGACGCCGACCCTCGTCATCTTCATTGGCGTAATCGGAGGAACTCTCGCGCACGGCATTGTCGGTCTCTTTATCGGGCCGATCATACTGTCGCTGGCCTGGGAATTGACGGTTGCATGGATACGCGGCGGCCGTGCCGACGCGGTTGCCGGACCGACATCGAACGTTGACCTAAGTCAACGTTCGACGTCGTCAGGCTTCTTGACTGAACCTCACGACAAGTGAGGGTCGAAACATGCCGATGGAAAAAGCAACGCTGCCGGGCGGCCCGATGTCAGGGCTTGTCGCTTCGGCCGTAGAGTACATGACAGATGCCAGCCAGCGCAGCGTCCTGTTCCTGGACGTCATGCGGCGACGCGGTGACCAGTACCGGGAGCACGTCGCGCAAACGGCGCCGCATGTCCTGCAATATGCCGCCGAATTGATCATCGACGGCCGCAAGCTGGCTGAGCCGGTCAATTATGCGCTGGTGCGCATCATTCCGCCCAAAGGCGTCGAGATCGATATGAAACGTCGGCCATTCGTTGTGGTCGATCCGCGCGCCGGCCATGGTCCGGGGATTGGCGGCTTCAAGGCCGACAGCGAAATCGGCGTCGCGATGAAGGCGGGACATCCCTGCTATTTCATCGGCTTCCTGCCGGAACCGATGCCGGGCCAGACGATCGAACGGATCGCGCGGGCCGAAGCGATTTTCATCGAGAAGGTCATCGAACGGCATCCCGATGCCGACGGCAAGCCTTGCGTGATCGGCAACTGCCAGGCCGGCTGGGCCGTCATGATCCTTGCATCGGTGCGGCCGGAACTGTTCGGACCCATCATCGTCGCAGGCGCGCCGCTGGCCTATTGGGCCGGCGTGCACGGCAAATATCCGATGCGCTATTCGGGCGGCCTGCTCGGCGGCAGTTGGCTCACGGCGCTCACCGGCGACCTCGGCGGCGGCAAGTTCGACGGCGCCTGGCTGGTGCAGAATTTCGAGAACCAGAATCCCTCGAACACGCTGTGGACCAAGCAATACAACGTTTACTCCAAGGTCGATACCGAGGCCGACCGCTATCTCGAATTCGAGCGCTGGTGGGGCGGCCATGTCAACCTGAACGCCGAAGAGATCCAGTTCATCGTCGACGAACTCTTCATCGGCAACAACCTCGCCGCCGGCCGCATCAAGATGTCCGACGGGACGGCGGTCGACCTGCGCAACATCCGCTCGCCGATCGTGGTGTTCTGTTCCAAGGGCGACAACATCACCCCGCCGCAGCAGGCGCTGCACTGGATCCTCGAGCTTTATGCCAATGTCGACGAGATCAGGGCCTACGGGCAGACCATCGTCTATACCGTGCACGAAACGGTCGGCCATCTCGGCATCTTTGTGTCCGGCGGTGTCGCCAAGAAGGAACATGCCGAGTTCTCCAGCAATATCGACCTGATCGACGTGCTGCCGCCCGGGCTGTATGAGGCGACTTTCGAGGCGAGGGGGGACGAAACCGCCAATGCCGCCGATCTTGCGGTCGGGCAATGGGTGATGCGCTGCGAGGCGCGGACGCTGGACGATATCCGCGCCATGGGCGGCAACTCGCCCGAGGACGAGCGCCGGTTCGAGACCGCCAAGCGGGTCTCGGAAAGGAACCTCGAGGCTTACCGCAAATATGTCCAGCCCTGGGTCAAGTCGATGGTGACGCCGCAGATGGCGGAGATGATGCGCAACTGGCATCCGCTGCGGGTGCAATACGAGGCTTTCTCCAGCCAGAACCCGTTGATGACGGCGGTGGAGAATGCGGCCGACAAGGCGCGCGAGGAGCGCAAGCCAGCCGCCAAGGACAACCCCTTCCTTGCCTTCCAGGAAAGGATTTCAAAGCAGGTTGTAAGCTCGCTCGATCAATGGCGCGATTCACAGGAGGCGCTCAGCGAAGCGATGTTCCTCACGATTTACGGCTCGCCCGTGCTGCAGTCGGCAGTCGGCGTCGACCCGAAATCCACGCCCTCCAGCTATCGCGAGATGGACCCCAAACACCGGGCGCTTCTGCAGAGCCGCATCGCCGAGATCAAGTCGAAGATCGCCTCTGGCGGCCTCCGAGAAGCCGGCCTCCGCGCGCTGCTCTATGTCGGATCGGCTCGCGGCATGGTGGACGAGCGCAGTCTCGAGGCGCTGCGGCGGCTTCGCCAGGCCGACGAGTCGGCACGCATCACGCTGGCGGAATTCAAGATGCTGGTGCGCGAGCAGTTCTTCATGCTGCTGCTCGACCGGGAGGCGGCGCTTGCCGCCATCCCAAAGCTTCTGCCCGAAAACATGGATGCGCGGCGAAAGGCGTTTGCCGCCATTCAGGAGGTTCTGTCGGCCAGCGCGGAAATATCGGGCGAGGTGGCAAGGCGGCTGAAGCAGGTCGCCGAGCTGTTCGGGCTGGATAAGACGGACACCTCGAAAATCAGGCCTCTCGGCAAGGCATCCTAGGTGCGTTGCCTCCTGGGATCGGCCGGCGTCGGCAGTCTGCAACGCCGGGACGGAAGATTCCTACCGTTGCCCAAATCCAGAGCCGGTTACTTCTCACCGGGATTCGCCGAACGTTGCCCGATAGATCACCCAGTAGACGGCTCCGACAAAGCCGGCACCTCCCACGATATTGCCCAGTGTGACCGGCACGAGGTTGTGGAATATGCCGGGCAGGGTGATGAGCGACGCATCGAAATTCGGTGGGACGTGACCCGTTTGGACAAGCAGCCACGCCAGCGGCAGGAAATACATGTTGGCCACGCAATGCTCGAAGCCTGCTGCTATGAAGGCGGAGATCGGCAGTATGATAGCAACCATTTTGTCGGTGACCGATCGGCCTGCATATGCAAGCCAGACTGCTGCGCAGACGAGCACGTTGCACAGGATGCCCTTGAAGAACAGCGTGACCCCGTCAGGACGAATCTTTCCAGCCGCCGTATTCAATACCGATACGCCGACGCGGCCATCATTCATGTCGAGATGATGGGAATAAAAGACCAGGACAATGAGCCCAAGCGCTCCAATGAAGTTGCCAAAGTAGACGATGGTCCAGTTGCGCAGCATCGTGCGGGTGGAAACCTTTCCGCTGGCCCAGGCCATAACGATCAGGTTGTTGCCTGTAAACAACTCGGCTCCTCCGACAAGGACGAGAGTCAACCCAAGCGTGAAAACAAGCCCTCCAACGACGCGTACGGTGGCGAAACTGAGCGCCGGGTCGCTGGCCACTATGGTATAGTAGAGCGCGCCGAAGCCGATGCCACCGCCTGCCACGATCGCCAGCATAAAGGATGTCAGGAAGGGCAGATTGGCCTTCTTCACGCCAACCTTTTCGACAGCCTCCTTGATCTCCGCAGGGCTGTAAGCCTGCAAATTGAAGATCGGCACCTGTGGCGAGGATAACGGTTCAGCCATGCTGGGTTTTCCCTGCCCGCCGGGTACGTCGTTACCCGGCCGCGCTCCCTAGCGTCAGAAGTCCGACGATCTGCACAGCGATTACCTTCACCAGTGTCATTGAAGGGAAAATCATCGCGTAACCGATATCGGGCCGCTCGGTCGGCGCCATCTTGGTCGAGTAGACAAGGATCGCGGGATTGCCCGTCGCTCCCGAAGCCACGCCGACGAGATCATCATAGGGGATTCGCAGAACGTAATGACCGACCAGCAGCACGATCGCGACGGTGGTGAGGAGAACTGCGGCGCCAATGAACAGCATGGTGAAGCCGGATTCGGCGACGGTACGGACAAAAGGTTGCCCGGCGTTGACGCCGACTGTGGCGAGAAACATGGCGAGGCCGAAATTTCGCAGCACGATGTTTGCCGGTAGCGGCATCGTCCAGAGCATGGGTCCCGTGCGGCGCAGTTTCCCGAGAATGAGGGCAACGATGAGAGGCCCGCCGCCGATACCAAGGGTCACGACACCCACGCCGGGGATCGGAATCGGGATCAAGCCGAGTAGAACGCCCATTACCATTCCCAAACCGAGCGACACATAGCTGAACTCGGCGGTTGCCTTGACCGTGTCGCCAAAGTGCTTGCGGATTTCCTCTTTGCGCTCCGGCGGCGTCAACACGCCGACCCGGTCGCCAAATTCGAGCATCAGGTCGGGCGAGGGTACGAGGTCGGCATCGTAGCGCCGAACATGCAGAAGGTGCGTCGGAAAGCCTGAAGGCATCGGGAGACTGGAAAGCGGGATACCCACTACGCCGGCCTTGCCGACGAACACTCGGATGTAGTCGAGATCGGCCCTGTCACTGGCCAGCCGACCCGGTTCCAGCTTCCCGAGCCTGCTCGCGGCGTTCGCAATCGCGTCCTGGCTTTCGGCTACAACCATGACCGAGTCGCCAGCGGACAGAACGGTATCGCCCGTGGGAACGATATTGTGTCCCGCCTTGCGAACCATTGTCACCTGGACATCATGCAAGAACTCCTTGGTCAACTGATCGAGCGTTCCGCCGGCTGAGCTTACGCCGATGGAAATCTCACCCATGTGAAAGCGCTGAGTCTTCGCCGGAAATTTCGGCTTCACAAGTTGGGTCATGAAATAAATGCAGAGAATTGGACCGATGACGCCGAACGGATATGCAATCGAGTAGCCGATCGACGGGTCTTTGCTCTTGGTGACGTCGAGCGCCGCCTGAAGGGTTGCCGTGCTCGTCATCGACCCGGCGTAGAGGCCGAGCGTATGCCCGATCTTTATGTTGAACATCTGCCCCAACAGGAGCGCCACAGCCAGGCCCGCAAGGCAGGCGATAAGCGCAAGTAGATTGTATTTTTGTCCCGCACCGACCATGCCCTCAAAGAACTGCCGACCGTAGAGAATTCCGATCCCATAGAGGAACATGATCAGGCCAGTAAGGCCGATCGGGCCTATGATCTGGGCTTTCGGCGCGAACGCGCCGATGGCGAGGCCCACGAAGAGCACGGCACCGACGCCGAGGGAGAAGCCGCCGATGCTGATCTGGCCGACCAGATAACCGACGCCGATAGCGAGAAATGCGGTCAGGATCGGCTGGCTTCCGAGTATATCGCGCGCAAGATCCAACATTTCCCCCTCCGGATCGCGTTGCTGCTAGTCAGCGGGCACGACAGCCCGCATCGCGAAATTGGCCGATGACCCGGTCCACCAGCTCGCGCGAAGGCGGCGGCGTATCCTGGTGCTTGTAATCGAGACCCATCGCCTTCCACTTGAACGAACCCATCTGATGGAACGGCTGCACCTCGACCCATTCGACGTTCTTCATGGGGGCGACGAAGCGGGCGATCCCTTCGACATTCGCGGGATCGTCGGTGGCGCCGGGCACCAGGGTGAAACGAACCCACACCGGCTTTGAGATCGACGCGAGGCGCTCCGCAAAGCGGAGTGTCGGCGCGATATCCCGACCGGTCACCCGGCGATAGGTCTCGGGATCGGAGCTTTTGATATCGAGCAGCACAAGGTCGACGACCCTGAGAAAGGCATCGTCGGCGCGATCGCCAAGGAAACCGGACGTCTCGATCGCCGTGTGCAGGCCCATCGCCTTGGCGCCTGCGAAGATGCGCTTCGCGAAGGCGAGCTGCACCATCGCTTCGCCGCCCGATATCGTCAGTCCGCCGCCGAGGCTGCGCAGCGAGGGAGCGAAGTCGCCAAGCCGACGCAGCACCTGCTCGGCCGAAACATAGGTTCCGTCCTTGAGGTGCCAGGTGTCCGGGTTGTGGCAATAGGTACACCGCAACAGGCAGCCCGAGAGGAACAGCACGATGCGCAGGCCCGGGCCGTCGTAGCGCGATGACGTCTCGTATGAATGGCAGTATCCGAACGCGCCAGCTTCGTCCTTGAACTCGGCCTCGTCCGGCGCATCCGGCGAGACGCCGGTACGGAGGTCGTGACGGCTACCCGATTCGAGTGGCTGCACCGTCGACATTGCGGACCCCTGAAGTTAAATCTGGCCGTGGAAGGTGCGGCTGATCACATCCCTTTGTTGCTCCGGCGTCAGGCGCACGAAATTGACCGCATAGCCTGACACCCGGATGGTGAGCTGCGGATACTTGTCCGGGTTCTTGATGGCGTCTTCCAGCATCTCCCGGTCGATCACGTTCAGGTTCATGTGGAAGCCTCCGCGCTCGAAATAGAGATCGAACGCCTTGGTTGCCTCTTCCACGAGCTGGCTTTCGGACAGATGCGCCTTTTGCGGCGCGATCGACACGGTGTAGCTGATGCCGTCCTGCGCGTCCCTGTAGGGGAGCTTTGCAACCGACAGGCAGGAGGCAAGCCAGCCATGGCTGTCGCGGCCGTGCATCGGATTCGCGCCCGGTCCGAAAGGTTCGCCCTTTCTGCGGCCGTCCGGCGTATTGCCGGTGGCCTTTCCGTAGACGACGTTCGAGGTGATGGTGAGAACGCTCTGGGTATGCGTCGCGTTGCGATAGGTCGGATGCTTGCGGATCTTCTCCATGAAGGCGGTGACGATCTCCGAAGCGATCTGGTCGACCCGGTCGTCGTTGTTGCCGAACTGCGGCGTCGAGGCATTGCCTTCATTCTGGTAGTCGACCACCAATCCGGCCGCATCGCGGGTCACGCGGATCTTGCCGTATTTGATCGCGCTCAGACTGTCGGCGACCACGGAAAGCCCGGCGATACCGAATGCCATGGTGCGCAGAATATCTCGATCGTGCAGCGCCATCTCGAGCCGCTCGTAGAAGTACTTGTCATGCATGTAGTGGATGCAGTTCATGGCATGCACATAGGTCTTCGCGAGCCACTCCATGGTGGTATCGAACTTCGCCATGACGTCGTCGTAGTCGAGGAAGTCGCCCGTGACCGGCATGGTTCGGGGCGCTATCTGATCGCCGGAGACCTCGTCGCGGCCGCCATTGATGGCGTAGAGCAGGGCTTTTGCCAGGTTGACCCGGGCGCCGAAGAACTGCATCTGCTTGCCGAGCCGCATGGCCGACACGCAGCAGGCGATCGCATAGTCATCGCCCCAGAACGGCCGCATCAG
>Ga0081540_1002179_pt1 | contig 16208 bp, 12 predicted proteins | sample TabmetS2T1R1_FD_71024 | JGI IMG/M metagenome (GOLD analysis project Ga0081540, IMG submission 71024) | Tabebuia heterophylla rhizosphere microbial communities from the University of Puerto Rico - S2T1R1 | ecosystem: Host-associated > Plants > Roots > Rhizosphere ... | reverse complement strand
GGGGGAGGGACCGCGTTGATTTCTATCGCCCGTGCTCCTCAAGGTACTTCTCCACCTCGAGCGCTGCCATACATCCGGTCCCGGCAGCGGTGATGGCCTGCCGGTAACGCCGATCCTGCACGTCGCCACAGGCATAGACGCCCGCCACGCGGGTAAAGACGTAATCGTGGGTCTTGATGTATCCGTCCTGGTCCAGATCGATCTGCCCCTCGAACATCTTCGAGTTCGGAATATGTCCGATCCCGAGAAAGAGGCCGCTGACGTCCAGCACCGACTCCTCGCCGGTGACCGTATTGCGCGTGCGCAGACCAGTTACTTCCTTCTGCTCGACTCCCAACACCTCATCAATCACGGTGTTCGCGCGGAACTCGATCTTGGGATGAGCAATCGCGCGATCGAGCATGATGCGCGAAGCGCGGAACTGATCGCGGCGATGCAGCAAACTCACCTTGGTAGCAAAGCGCGTGAGGAAGAGTGCCTCTTCCATTGCCGAATCCCCGCCGCCGACAACGGCAATGTCTTTACCGGAAAAAAAGAAGCCGTCGCAGGTAGCACACGAACTGACGCCGTGTCCGATCAGAGCTTGTTCTGACGGTATGCCAAGCCAGCGCGCTGAGGCGCCGCTGGCAACAATCAGTGTGCGCGTATGAATCGTCTCGCTGCCGACTTTCAAGGCAAAGGGCCGTTTAGAAAGATCGGCGGAAGCCAGGTGACCAATGCGAAACTCAGCACCAAAGCGCGTTGCCTGCTGCTTCATGTTTTCAATCAGCTGCGGCCCCTGAATTCCCTCCGGCCAGCCGGGAAAATTCTCTACCAGCGTAGTAATGGACAGCTGGCCGCCTGGCTCATGGCCTTCCAGCACCAGCGGCTTCAGATTGGCGCGGGCAGTGTAGATGGCAGCGGTAAGTCCGGCGCAGCCGGAGCCGATGATGACAGTATCGCGTATTGTGTCTGACATAGTTGCAGTCGAACTTTGATTGTACCTTTGATCCGTAAGTGGTAGATGTTCAGTCCCGGGAAAAGATGCGGAGGGCTAAGATAGCCTTATGGCAAACCTGACTTTGGTCTACGGCTTACGCCTTCTGCCCGCTGACGAAATTCAAGAAGTGGGCGAGGCTCCAATCCAGTTAAAAAATGGAAACTCGGCGCGCGTTACGATGCACATCCTCGAAGGTTCGCGCGAACAAATTGAAGCACAGCTGCGCCAGAGCATCGACGCCTTCTTCGACTTCTTTCCCGAAATCTGACCCGCAGTTTGTCAACAGAAGAAAATCAGCTAGATTCCCATTTCAGAACGCGCTCATCGCGCGCGTTCCGCTGTGAAACCGCCAACCTGAGACGATAGCCTTTCTCGACTAATGCCATAAGATTCCATGGCCGAATGGAGACATGCTCTCCCCCGGCCGCAAGCTTTCGATTCTGATCATCACGCTGGTCTTGACGCACACCGCCTTCGCCGGTGGCCCGCGCTGGGTCGCCGGATCCAGTTACTTCAATTCATCTGTCAAAGGCCAGCCGGTCCACTGGAAGAACGGAGCTATTTCTTACTACCTCGATCAGAATGCCCTGACGCCATTTGCTTATCACACCCTGATGACAGGCCTGGTTGCTCAGGCCGCCAACGCATGGAACAACGTCCCTACTGCGGCGGTAAGCATCACGAACGGAGGCAACCTTAACGAAGACGTCAGCGGTGCCAACGTCACTGCAGGAGCGAACGGCATCGCTATGCCAGCGGACATTCAATCAACCGCGATAGCGAAGCCAGTCGCAATCGTCTACGATACCGACGGCTCGGTCATCAATGCCTTCTTTGGCTCCGGAGCAAGTGCTGCCAGCGATTGCCGCGATAACAGCGTAATGACGATCGTTGACAACGTCGCGACCGATGGCACCATCACACATGCGCTCATGCTTCTCAATGGACTGTGCGCCGCAAACAACGGGCAGCTTTCTGTCCTCGTATATCAAATGGTGCGCGGCTTTGGCAGGATTCTTGGGCTCGACTGGTCGCAAGCCAACGAATCAATGTTTGTCGGCGACCAGATTACATCGGACGGACTCGCTGGATGGCCGATTATGCATCCGATTGAGTACGTTTGTAGCATCACTGGAATCCCATGCACCCCGAACGGCACGACTCTGCGATATGACGACATTGCTGCGGTAAATCGTCTTTATCCAGTCACCTCCGCAAATAAGAGTAGTTTCCCAAACAAGCAACTGACCGCGGCCGCAACAATCTCGGTGCGGGGAACAATCCACTTCAGGAACGGCCAGGGAATGCAGGGTGTAAACGTCGTCATGCACCCATTGAAGCAGGGAACGGAGACACCCGACATTCGCTACACAGTAACGGCCGTGAGCGGATCACTCTTTCAAGGAGCGGAGCCAAACCCGGTAAACGGTCCAAATGACAGTCAAGGGAATCCTTTCAACAAGTATGGCAGCGATGATCAGTCTCTCGAAGGTTGGTTCGATTTAAGTGGAGTCCCTCTACCAATCGGAAAAACAATCGCTGATTATCAACTAAGCTTCGAACCGCTTAACCCTCTGTACGCGGCGGCGTATTCGGTCGGTCCGTACACGCAGGGACAAGTAAGCCCATCAGGAACGATGCCTGTTATCACGCTGAATGGACTAACCGCAGGCAGCAATATTACACAGGATGTCGTGATCCAGGACTCGGCAGATGAGTCCTACACTGCTGATGATGGTAGTCAAACGGAGCCAGCACGCATCTCCGCAAGCGGTGAGTGGACGGGGAGAATTACCGGCTACGGACACATAGGATGGTTTACATGGCCCGTACGTGCCAATCGCGAACTGACCATCGAAGCCGTGGCCCTCGATGAGAAGGGCCGGCCAAGTAACAATAAAGCCAGGCCAGCGCTGGGTGCGTGGAGCGGAACTGATGCCCCGGGCAGTTTGCCTGTGAGCAGTACCGCGCAACCCTTCAACGGAGATCAGGTGGGATTAACCACGCTGTCGGTGGCAACGATTGCATCTGGATCTCTGACGATTGGTGCGGTTGACAGCCGTGGCGATGGAAGACCGGATTATCTCTACCGTGGCCGCCTGCTATACGCTGACAGCGTGATGCCAGCGCGTCTGTCGCTGAATGGTGGTCCAATCATCATTCGTGGAATTGGCTTTCGACCCAATTCCGTCGTGACCGTGAATGGTGTTGCAGCCGCTGTGACCAGCGTTACTCCGACTGAGATTACAGCAATTGCTCCACCCGCTCATGGAGCAAAGGGAATAGTTCTCCTTACTGTGAGCGATCCGGCAACACTGGCCGTTACAGCAATTCAGGACGGTCTTAGTTACGATGCCATGGGTGGTGATGCTCTCAGCATCGTGACTGCTCCGTTAGGAACCGTGGGCACCGGGGTTCTGACACCGTTTACCGTAAGGGCGCTCTCCGCTGGGGTATTGTCTCCGGCAGCAGGAGTAACTGTAACTTTTGCTGTGACAGAAGGAACTGCATCCCTCGGCTGCGGGCAATCGACCTGCTCTGTGTTGTCCAGTGGGGACGGTCTGGCAACGATGAGCGTTTTCGCAAACTCAACGGCTCTTGCGCAGGTGACTGCTTCTTTGAGCGACGGTGCCAACGTGATTACAGAATTCAGCGGCGCCACACCGCCAGCAATCGTCGCACTCACCCCAAGCCTCTACATCGCGATCGGTGCGACTACGTCATGGTCACCCCAGGCGGAGGTTCTGAGTGGCGGCACTCCGGTGGCAGGACAAACGGTCACTTGGTCTGCGCCAGCCGGCGTAACACCCTCGACGGCTACAGCCATCAGTAATGTAAACGGGATGGCATCGACGGAGGTCAACATTGGCCCACTTACCGAAGGTGCTGATATTCCGATCTATGCTTGTCTATCTGGAAATACCGGCTGCGCCAATGTCCAAATTTACAGCGTGCATCCGGAGGTGGCACAACTCACTGCAGTGAGCGGTGCGGGGCAAACAATAACAGCAGGTGATACGCCTGCGCCGGTCGTTTTGAGAGTTACTGATGCTGTGGGTCATCCCATGGCAGGAGGCACGGTCACATTTTACGAAACGCTTAAGCAGTGGACCCCTGATTGTCCTGCGCAGGGAAGATGCCCATCGACGCCGATCCTTGCAATGCAGACAGTTCAGGAAACATCTAAATCAGATGGTCTGGTCACACTGACACCGTTGAACGGAAATGGTGAGCCCACTCGTCTGGACGTGACGGCCGTGACCGGCAACGAAGCTACTCTCAATTTTGAGATCGAGCAACAGCCGTAGAGTAACTGCGGCACGATGAAATTGCGTTAACCTGATCTTGTCACCCTTGTCATCTCGGATCTCGGAATTGTTTATGAGCTTTCGCCGCTATTTGTGTTGGCTGCTGCTGTGCGCTCCAATTTGTTTATGTAATGTTGTGTTCGCACAAAAGCCTATCGCGGTTAAGGTTGTTGTGGTTGCGATGTACGAGCAGGGAGCGGACACAGGTGATGCGCCGGGTGAATTTCAGTATTGGGTCGAGCGTGAACATCTCGACAAGTTGCTTCCGTTTCCGGCAGGAAATCATGATCTCCGCATGAACAGCAACGGAGTGCTGGGCGTTCTCACCGGAGTGGGAACGGCTAAGGCTGCTGCAACCATCATGGCATTGGGTCTTGACCCACGCTTTGACCTTACACATGCGTACTGGCTTGTAGTGGGCATTGCCGGAGGAAATCCAGCTGTGGTCTCGCTCGGCTCAGCGGTTTGGGCACACTGGGTCGTTGATGGAGATCTCGCGCACGAGATTGATGCACGTGAAATTCCCGCAGATTGGCCAACTGGATATGTGCCGTTGCGAAAATCAACGCCGTTTGAACAGCCAGCTGATGCCGGACTTGGCCAAGCCTATGAATTAAATTCATCTCTTGTGATGTGGGCAGATCAGTTGACCAAGGATGTCCCATTACCAGACAACGCGGCGATTACGGAACGACGCTCTCACTTCAGCCAGACAGCTGCGAAGAAACCTCCATTCGTTTTCGTTGGGGATGATCTATCCGCATCGACTTTCTGGCACGGAGCCAGGATGGATGCGTGGGCAACTGCATGGGTCAGTTACTACACCGGCGGCAAAGGGACTTTTGCAGTCACAGGGATGGAAGACACGGGAACTTTGCAATCTCTTAAGTTTTTGGCTCATGCGGGCAAGGTAGACTGGAATCGCATTCTGGTTCTGCGGACAGTGAGCAATTACGACCAGCCACCACCAGGGGTGTCCGCATGGGAGAGCCTGGCTGCAGAGAAAGCAGGCAAGTACTCGGGCTTCCTTCCTGCGCTCGAAACTGCCTATGCAATTGGTCATGTCGTTGTCGACAAGCTGGTCGAAGATTGGCAACACGTGCAGAATCAGGTACCTGTAGCGCAGAATAAATAGACTCATTTGTGATGACGAGGCTGGGAATGTATCGCTTTTTGAGCATGTAGCATCTTTCTAATAGCTGCATTTTTCTGAGGAGGTGCCATGGGTACGCCCGCGAGCGGGGCACAGTTACAAGCTGCGGCTGGAACTGGACGCAGGCCCCGGATTTTGATTCTCGGCGGAGGCTTCGCTGGACTGAACGCGGCATTATCGCTGGCAAAGCTGCCGGTTGACATCACCATCGTTGACCGTCGCAACCATCACACCTTTCAGCCACTCCTTTATCAGGTAGCGCTCGCGGTTCTTTCCCCCGCCAACATTGCCACCCCGATTCGCAGTATTCTTCGCAACTACGGGAATGTGGAAGTGCTGATGGACGAGGCAGTTGGATTTAACACTACGCTGCGGCGCGTCTGCATGAAGAGCGGCGTTGAAATGAACTATGACTACCTCGTTGTCGCCACCGGAGCGACTCATTCCTATTTCGGCCGCGATGCATGGGCGCAATATGCTCCGGGCCTGAAGACGGTCGAAGACGCAACCGAGATTCGCCGCCGCGTATTGCTCGCGTTTGAGCTCGCCGAACGGCAGATGCTGGAGACTGGATCGCATCCGCCATTGAACTTTGTAATCGTCGGCGGTGGACCTACTGGCGTTGAGCTTGCTGGCGCTATCTCCGATATAGCCAAGCTGTATATGCGGAATGATTTTCGTCATATCGATCCCACGATGGCGCGGGTTTTGATTCTCGAAGGTGGACCTCGCGTTCTCGCTGCTTATCCGGAAGACCTTTCACGCAAGGCTGTTGAGCAACTTAACGATCTCGGAGTAGAAGTGCACACGGGTGCTCAAGTCACGGATGTGCAGCCGGGATATGTGATGATGGGTGAACGTCGGCTGGATGCAGTGGTGACGTTGTGGGCGGCAGGGGTACAGGCTTCTCCTCTGGGCAAATTGCTCGGTGTCGAGACAGATAAAAAAGGCTGCGTGATGGTCAATGAAACCCTCAACCCCGCGGGGCATACTGAGATATTCGTCTGCGGCGATCTCGCGCACTTCGAACAGAATGGTAAGCAGGTGCCGGGCGTTGCACAGCCTGCAATGCAGATGGGCAAGCACGTTGCGCGCATGATCGCGCAGGATCTGAAGCAGCAGCCGCGCAGGCCTTTTCGCTACTTTGACAAGGGCGACATGGCTACCATTGGCCGTCTTGCCGCAGTTGCCAAAATAGAGTGGCCGTTCAAGGCGCACTGGAGCGGCTTCATGGCGTGGATGACGTGGCTGTCGATTCACATTTATTTTCTTATCGGTTTTCGCAATCGCATTGCGGTCTTCATTGAGTGGGCATGGACGTATTTCACGTTCACGCATGGAGCCCGTCTGATTACCGGTAGCCAGGTGTTGCCTGGATGGTTTGATCAACCGGGGGTCCAGAAGATCGAAAGTGCTCCACTTGATCCGACATCGCCTGATTTTCTGAATCAGCATCCGTGCGAAGTCGGGTCATCGCTTGAAAAACAAGAGAAACCTGTAGTTTTCTGAATTCACGGAGAGAAATTTTTGCCAGGGCTCAAGGGCAAGCGTGCGCTGATCCACTGGTGGTACCACTGATCGATGGCGGAATGGGTACCTTGTAACCTCGTCAGCGATCGACGCGTTTTGCTAATCACCGCTTTGCAACTTCACGATTCGCCGCGCAGGAATCGTGTTGCCCTTGCCGGATGCAACCGTGTCTACTCCCTGCGCACCTTCACTATGAATTTACTGATGGGGACTTGCTAAGGGGGAAGGAGAGGAGGATGTGTTTGCGGGCGTAGTTGCGGAGATTGCTGGGCTTGAATGGCGGGTCGGGTTGGATGAGTGGGGCGTCAGTGCTTTGCGCGAAGGTACGGCAGCGTTTCTTCGCTGCTGTTTGTTTTTTGTTCCAGGAGTTGCTGTGGTTGGAGGACTCTTCTGAGCTGGTGTCGCTGTGAAGTGCGGGCCTTGCTGTGCAAGGCTTCGCATGAACTTTGTTCATGCGGGTCCTTCGACTTCGCTGCGCTTCGCTCAGGATGACGGAGCGGGGGTGGCTCTGCTGTGTTTCGCTCTCGACGACGTGGGTGCGGCAGGGGCGTTTCGCCTGTCGTGGAGTGGTTGCGGTGGCCTGGATCTGGTCGACGACACTCTCTTCCGGTTCTGGTGAAGGGTTGGATCGTTTTTCTTTCAAGCGTTCGTCGAGTTCGCGGTTGTAGCGTTCGGCGGCTTCTAGCAGCTGCTGGTCTTCTTCGGTCTCGTCTTCATCTTCTTCGGTCTCTTCGTCGTCGAGGGTGAGGTCGGAGGTGTCGTAGCGCTGCTGGCGTGGGCCGACCAGAGTGCCGTCGTCGTGCTGCCAGGCTTCGCGCACGGGTTCGAGGCTGGTGGGATGGTTCAGGTGGCGGTTGTGCTGCGAGGCTACCTGCAAGCCGTAGAGCAGGATCTGGGCGCGGCGCGGGTCGATGCGGTTGGCGGCCAGGGCGAGGATGACGTCGGAGAGCGCGGTCAGGATGGTGTCGGAGTCTTCAAGCTGCGGCAGGCGATGGGCGACGGTGGAGGGCTGGCCGGATTTGCGCGGGGGCTTCTGGTGGCGCTGGTTGTGGTGGAAGTAGCAGAAGTCGTGCGCGGTGAGGGCGGGCGAGGCGCATTTCTTTCCGCTGGGGAAGAGGTGGCGGCATTCGATTGAGTGGGAATGGTATGCCAATCTGCTAAGGCTTTCTTTGCTTTTGAATCTGTGGGTTAGGGACTTTCTTTGGGCGAGGGGCTTGACAGGGGTTACGGAAGGGATCGGTCCGGTTGCTCCGATGGAGGCTCTCAACATTGCCGGCAGATAGCAGATACCTGAACTACATGGCCTTGCTTATGCAAGGCTTCGCACGAACCCTTCGATTTTCGCTCAGGGCAGGCTAGAGGCGTGTTCGTGCGGGTCCTTCGACTTCGCTGCGCTTCGCTCAGGATGACATTGTGGTGGAGAGTGCGCGCCGCGCTGACGATAACTGGGGTGAGGCCAGAGAAGAACTGGAGTGAGCCAAAGAAGGGGTTGTTCGCTGCAATTGCGTGTGTCGCTGAATAATAGAAGTGATTTGTTATTTGCGAATATGAAACAGAGACCTGGCTCACGGACGAAGACAATTCAAAAGACAAACGCAACAGCAACAAAACGAATCTCGATTCCCAAAATGGAACTGGAGGGCCCCGCGGCGATCATTTCCCGTCGCGCAGCGGACCGACTTCGCGCGGGGCATGTCTGGGTATACCAGTCCGATATTGAGGAAATTCAGGGCGAAGCGTCCGGGCTGCTTCCTGTTGCCGATCAGCGGGGCATCCTGTTGGGGACTGCGCTTTACAGCCCTGCTTCACTGATTTCTCTGCGGCTTGTTTCGACGGAACTGCTCGACAAGGTGCAGTGGCTCGATTTATTGCGGGAGCGGCTGCAATCCGCAATTCGGATAAGGCTGCCGATGCTGGGTGCTGAGACAAATGCGGCCCGGCTGGTGTTCAGCGAAGCGGATGCGCTGCCGGGAATCATCGCGGATAAGTATGGCGATCTTGTCATTCTGCAACTGCTGATGAAACCGCTCGATGACGATGAGGTTCGCGCGATGGTGGTGAGCGTTCTCAGGGAAGAGCTGTCGCCTGCGACGATTATTGAGCGCCCCGATCCGCGCATCCGCGAGCTGGAGCAACTCAGCACACCTTCAGCTGCGCCGCTCTATGCAGGCGATGAAGATCATCCGCTTCTGAGCACTGATTTCAGGCTCAATGGATTGAGTTTTCACTATGACGCCAATGCGGGGCAAAAGACGGGCGCATTTCTGGATCAGCGAGAGAATTATGCGGCGGCCGCGCGGCATGCGCATGGCGAGGCTCTCGATGTGTGCACGTACCAGGGAGGATTTGCGCTACATCTCGCGCAGCGGTGCGGGCGCGTGACGGGCGTGGACGTATCGCGTGCAGCGCTGGAGGTCGCGGAGAAGAATCTTGCTGCGAATGGAGATCAACTGCGTGGGGCGAATGTGGACTGGATCGAGGCGAATGCTTTTGATCTGCTTCGCGACTGGAGCATGTCGGGAACGGTTTACGACACGATCGTGCTGGATCCGCCGGCTTTCGCTAAATCGAAGCGAGCCGTTGAGGGCGCACTGCGCGGGTACAAGGAGCTGAATTTGCGCGCGATGAAAATGCTGCGACCGGGAGGCACGCTGGTAACGTGCTCCTGTTCGCATCATGTATCGCCTGCGGATTTTCAGCAGATCGTGGCAGCGGCTGCCGGAGATGCGGGCCGCCGCGTGCGTCTGATTGAACGCCGCGGAGCAGCCGCAGATCATCCGGTCGTCCTCACGATTCCGGAGACCGAATACCTCAAATGCCTGATTTGCAGCGTGGATTGAAGCGGTCCCCGTCTGCGTCGCTATTCCGCCTGCGTCGCTATTCTTTGATGTGCAGATCGATGACGAGCGCCTTTTTGGAATTGAAAGAGCTGATGTTCTTCTTGTCGCTCTTCTTACCCTTGTATTCGGCCCACACCTGGTAATCCACGCTAGTGGAAAGCTGGCCGAAACGATAGCTGCCGTCCTGGGTTGAAATGAAGCTCTTAATGTTATTGGTCTTCGAGTCCTGCAGATAAACGACCGCGCTGTTCAGCGGCGTGCTCTGCGGTCCATACACTTTACCTTCTACTGACCGGGAGGCATCGCTCTGCGCGATGCCAGCCAACGGAACCAGCAGGCAAACAACAAACAACGCCACTACCGCTGCCCGCAGATGATTTCGGCGGGCGTCGGGCTGAAAAAACTGCTTCATTCTTCGTCCTCTTCTTCGACTTCCTCGTCCTCATCCTCGTAGTCTTCTTCTACTTTGGAAAGCTCAAGAGGATCTGTGGCAACAATTTCAAACTCAGTCCCACATTCGTCGCAGACGACCACGTCACCTGCGTCAACATCTTCTTCGTCAAAATCGAGCACGCTCTCACATTCAGGGCAATTGGGCATAAATCCCTCCAAATCAAATGGAGTATTTAGGATGATTGGAACAATTTACAAGATGCAACTTCGTTAGTTTTTAACGGGAAGCAAGCGCCACGTCAAGCCATTAACACGGAATTCAAATACTGCTCATCTGGACCCTCATTCTGGAGATATTTTTTGATGAAAGCTCGTTTCAAACAACTTACGATTGCAGCTGCCATGGCAGCGCTTCTGGCACCATGCATGCATGCTTTCTCTGACGATACAACACGCGATCTGGATGCCATCGGTACACCTATCCGGCCCGCTCCCGCTGATCCGGCGATTGCACATGCTTTACAGCAAATTTCTCCTCAGCAGATTCAACACACAATTGAGGCATTAGTTAACTTTCACACGCGCAACACGCTTTCCAGCACGACAAAAGATCTTCCTGCCGGGCAGGGAGTGAGCGCTGCGGCGGATTGGATCGAATCCGAATTCAAGCGCTATGCGGATGCCTGTGGCGGTTGCCTTGAAGTGAGACGGGACACCTTCACAGAAAGTCCACAAAGCCGTATTCCGCAACCTACGACCATTACCAATGTTTACGCAATTCTCCGCGGATCGGACCCGGTTCAGGCGAAACGCATGTACCTGGTGACGGGGCACTATGACTCTCGTAACACCGATGTTCTGGATACGCATGGTGAGGCTCCGGGAGCCAATGACGACGCCTCGGGTGTTGCGGTGAGCCTGGAATGCGCGCGCGTGCTGTCGAAACTTAAGTTTCCTGCCACGATTGTTTTTGTCGCGGTTGCCGGCGAAGAGCAGGGGCTGAATGGAAGCCGCCATCTGGCGAAGCTGGCGAAGTCAGAAGGCTGGCAGCTGGAAGGCGTGCTGAATAACGACATTGTCGGTGGCAATACGACGCCAGGCGATACGCTGCAGAATAAATCGCTGTTGCGGGTGTTTTCGGAGGGCGTTCCGGCCTCGGCGACGCCGGAGCAGTCGCGGCTTTTGCAGTCGCTTGGCTATGAAAGCGATTCGCCTTCGCGCGAGCTGGCTCGCCTGATTCTGAGTGTGGGCGAGACGTACCATGGGATCGGAAATGTGCGGAAACCGAGCGCGGCGGGGTATTTTCGGCCCGTGCTTGCATTTCGCCGGGATCGGTTTCTGCGCGGCGGGGATCACACTTCGTTCAACCAGGAAGGCTTTGCCGCTGTGCGCTTCACGGAGTGGCGTGAGGACTTCAATCATCAGCACCAGAATTTGCGTACGGAAAACGGCGTGGAGTATGGCGATCTGCTGAAATATGTCGATTTTCAGTACGTGGCCCATGTGGCGGCGCTGAATGCGGCGACGCTGGCAACGCTGGCGTATGCGCCGCCTGCTCCTGCGAATGTGCGCGTGGTGACAAAGAATCTTGATAACAACACAACGCTTGAATGGAGCGGTGCGGGGGCGCCTTCGGGGACAAAGTATGAAGTGGTCTGGAGGGAATTTACGGCTCCGACATGGCAATTCTCGACGGGCAAAGGTGTCGAACCGCTCAATGCTCCGGCTGAGGGATTTTCGGTGACTTTGCCGATCTCGAAGGACAATGTGATCTTCGGGGTGCGGTCGGTGGATGCGGAGGGACATCGCAGCCCGGCGGTTGCCCCGCTGCCGGAACGATAGACAAGGTGGAGGGCGCCGAGGTTCCCATTTTCTGAGAGAATTAAGACAGTCTGTATGCCACGTACTGCAGGAATTCTCAATTTTCCCGACTTTCGCGGTTTTACGCGGAAGCTGATTCTCTGGAACGTCGGCGCCTACTTCCTGCTGCTGCTCCTCGGGCTTGTATCCGCGCCGGTGGGCAACGGGATCATACGCTTCGGCGCGCTCATTCCACCTCTGTTTCTGCACGGTTTTCTATGGCAGATCGTTACCTACAGCTTCATCCACCAAGGGATTCTGGGCACGGCGCTCGAAATGCTTTCGCTCTGGTTTCTGGGGAGCTTTCTTGAGGCGAACCACGGGCCACGCTGGCTGGCTGAGCTGTACTTCATCAGCGTCATCGGTGCCGGTCTGACAGCCGTTGGACTGAGCCTGGTGATGGGCTCCGACGGACTTGTCGCATTCGCGATCATGGGCGCCTTTGGCGGTATCTTCGGCCTGCTGATTGCCTTTGGCGTGCTATACGGCGATCTGGAATTCATGCTCTTCCCGCTGCCGATGACGATGAAGGCGAAGTATCTGGTCATCGTCTACATGCTCATTGCCGTCGCGATGGTCTTTTCGGCGAATCGTGTGTATGCGTTGGGCCAGCTTGGCGGGGCCCTGGCGGGCTATCTCTACATCAAGTCCGCACCGCGCCGCGGTTATGCCTTCGCGACGAGCGAGCGCTATTTTGGCCTGCGGAACAATTACTACCGCTGGAAACGGCGGCGGGCCGCGAAGAAGTTTGAAGTTTACATGCGGCAGCAGAATCGCGATGTGCACTTCGATAAGGAAGGGCGCTACACGGGCTCAGAGAAAGATCCTAACGACCGCCGCTGGATGAATTGAATGCCCGCGGCCGTGTATCAGCAGATGAACAGATTGAAGCTGCTAACCATCAGCGTACAGTGCGTCCAAACATAAGGCTGGGCTGCTGATTCGCTTGTGCTGTGCTGGCCCGCTTTCCTTCAACCGTGTATCTTGAGAATTTGCAGCTCTTTGCGATGTTTTGAGAAATTGAGGTTTGAAATAGCCGCGTGATTTTGAGAATTCGCTCCGTATTCGCAGCCCTGGCTCTTTTTGCATTCTTTTCAGCTTCCATGGCACTCCGGGCGCAGGTACAAGCTACCGCCCCGGTAACGGTTCTGCCCCAGTATCAGCAGCGTGCGGATATTTACGGCGGCTACTCTTATGCCCACTTCAACCCCGGTCCCGGAAGAGGCGTGCAGGCCATCAATCTGAATGGCTGGAATGGCGATGCGACCGTGTGGTTCAGGCAGCTGTTCGGCCTGGAATTTTCAATACGTGGCTACTACGGCACTATCATCGTTCCGGCAAATGCGTTTAACGTCACGACATCGAATATGTCAGAGCATCTCTACCTGGTCGGCCCGAATTTCCGCCTCATCCGCAAAGAGAAGTACACCGCTGGGTTTCATGTCCTGATCGGAGCAGCGGACGGCAAGTTTGATGAAGGCTTCAAGGGCTCGGGTGCGCAGCCCTTTCAGGCTGGGATCTACAACAACAAAGTCGCATTCGGCGCGGGCGTTGGCGCATGGGGAGATTACAACCTCAATCCGAAATGGGCCGTCCGGGCAACCGCCGACTGGCAGCCGACCCACTACGGCTTCGAGACTCAGAACGAATTCGCAGGCACGCTGGGTGTGGTCTATAAATTCGGGTTCTTGAAATAGAGCGAGTTAGCGCTTCGCGCCGTGAAATGCTGACTTGCTTCGTGAAGCGGCTGACGTGCTGACTCGCTTCTCGCCTAGCTTCTCACCACCGTGCGGATATGTAACTCCTTCAGTTGCGCATCGCTTACCGGAGTCGGCGCGTCCACCATCAGGTCGATGGCCTTTGCCGTTTTGGGGAAGGCGATCACTTCGCGCAGGTTTGACGCTCCGGCGAGAATCATTACCAGGCGATCGAGGCCGAGCGCGATGCCGCCGTGCGGAGGTGCCCCGAAGCGGAGCGCATCGAGCAGGAAGCCGAACTTGTTCCGCGCCTCCTCCTCGCCGATTCCCATCGCCGCGAACACCTCGGCCTGCACGCGTGGATCGTGGAGCCGGATACTGCCCCCGCCGATCTCGAAGCCGTTGAGCACCACGTCGTAGCGATAGCACTTCACTCGCCCCGGGTCGGTGCGCAGGTACTGGACGTCGCCATCGTGCGGACGGGTGAAGGCGTGGTGCGCGGCCACCCAGTGCCGATGCTCCTCGTCGTACTCGAACAGCGGCGGGTCGACGACCCAGAGGAATTCCCACCGTCCGCCGGAGCCCACCTCGGGGATGAGCCCGAGCTTCTTCGCGACGTGCACCCGGAGGTTGGCCATCACCGTGTGGACCAGCGACGGCTTCCCGAACTGGAACAGGATGAGATCGCCGGGCTTCGCGCCGCAGGCCTCGTTGATCGCAGCCCGGAGTGCGGGGGAGATGGTCTTGGCCATCGGCGACTGGGTCCAGTCGCCGGCCTCCCCCACCTTCGCCCGGGCCAGGCCGCGGGCCCCGCTGCCCCTGGCGAACTCCTCCAGCTTGTCGGCCTCCGCGCGGGAGAGCGGGTGGGCTGCGGGAACGACCATCGCCTTGACGATGCCGCCCTGCTGCACGGCCTCGAGGAGCATCGGAACGCCGCCCTCGCCGCCGTGCGCGGTCACCACGTCGGTGAGGACGACGTGCTCGAGGCCGAAGCGCAGGTCCGGCTTGTCGTTGCCGTACCTCGCCATCGATTCGTCGAAGGGCATCCGGCGGAAGGGGGTCGGGACATCGATCCCGAGGGTCTCCTTCCACAACCGCACCAGGAGCTGCTCGACGACCGCAAACACGTCGTCCTGGCTGACGAAGCTCATCTCCAGATCGATCTGCGTGAACTCGGGCTGCCGGTCGAGTCGCATGTCCTCGTCGCGGAAGCACTTGACGATCTGGAAGTACCGGTCGAAGCCCGCGACCATGAACAGCTGCTTGTAGAGCTGCGGGCTCTCGGCGAGGGCGTAGAACTTCCCAGGATTGAGGCGGCTGGGGACGAGGAAGTTGCGAGCGCCGCCCGGGGTGTACTTGCCCATGTAGGGGGTCTCGAGCTCGATGAACCCCAGATCCACGAGCGTGCTCCGGGTGCTGGCGTTCATCCGCGAGCGGGTGATGAGCGACTGCTGGAGCGGGCGCCGGCGCAGGTCGAGGTAGCGGTGAACCAGCCGCTTCTCCTCCGCGGTGTCGATCTTGTCCTCGATGGGGAACGGGGTCGGCTCGCTGCGGTTGAAGACGCTGAGCGCGGTGGCCCGGACCTCGATTTCCCCGGTCTTCATCTTGGGGTTCACGTTGGCGCCGCGGCTCGCGACCTTCCCCTGCACGCCGATGCACCACTCGAGGCGCAGCGTCCCGGCGAGGGCGTGGGCCTCGGGGTCGATGTCGGGCTCGAATACCACCTGGGTGAGGCCCTGACGGTCGCGGAGATCGATGAAGACGGCGCCGCCGTGGTCGCGGCGGTTCTGGACCCAGCCGAAGAGGACGACGTCCTTGCCGACGTCGGCGGCGGTGAGCTCGCCGCAGGAGTGGGTGCGCTTGACCTGGATGATGAAGGGGACAGCCATGAGGCCGGGCACCCTACACGAGCGTGGAGGGCTCCGCACAGTCTCGGCAGGGCGCGCTCAGGAGCCGGTGCGGGAGAGGACTGCGGCCTCGGCCGCGCGGAAGTCGCGGATCTTGAGCGAGACGCGCGTCCGGCCGTTCCAGGTGTCGATCGAGGGCTGGAAGGCCAGGTCCATCGGACCGTCCACCTCGGCGAGCCGCGGCCCCAGGCCCCAGCCGATGGTGTCGAGGGCCGGCGCCTCGGGGAGGACGAGCTTGAGGTGCGCGGCGCCGCCGTTCTTCGCGGTGAGCAGGCGACCCTGGGCCCGGAGCGCCTCGGCGACGAAGGTGGGCTCGGGATTGCCGGCGCCGAAGGGACCGAGGACCGCAAGGGCGTCCACCGAGCGCTCGGTGAGCTCCTCGGGATGCACGATGGCGTCCACCCGGCACCGCGGCTCGAGGTCCTCCTCGCGGAGCCGGCGCGCGGCGACGCTCTCGAACGCGCGCGGGAAGTCGAGGAGCCGCTCCGAATCGAGCGTGACCCCCGCGGCGTGCCGGTGCCCGCCGAACCGGGACAGATGC
>Ga0081540_1002178_pt1 | contig 16217 bp, 11 predicted proteins | sample TabmetS2T1R1_FD_71024 | JGI IMG/M metagenome (GOLD analysis project Ga0081540, IMG submission 71024) | Tabebuia heterophylla rhizosphere microbial communities from the University of Puerto Rico - S2T1R1 | ecosystem: Host-associated > Plants > Roots > Rhizosphere ... | reverse complement strand
CACGCCGGAAAAAATCCGCAGCATGTACGGCCGCAGCGAGATCGACCTGAAATTCCCGACGCCGATCCCGGTCAACATCACCTACCAGACCGCGTTCGTGGACGACGCGGGCAAGCTGCAGATCCGCAAGGACGTCTACGGCCGCGACGCCACGATGATCGGCTTGCTCAAGAACGGCCGCAACAAGGACCTGGAGACGCTGGTCTCGCATGCCCAGCCGAGCTACGCGCGCCCGAGGGACACGCTGCCGGCCGGCGTCAACTTCGCCAGCGACAACAGCTTCTCGTCCGGACCGTCGTTCTTCGAGCGCCTGTTCGGCGGCCCGTCGATGGTGACACCGCCGGCGCCGGTCGGCCGCCGGCCGCAAGCACAGCAGCCGCGGCGGGTCTTCACCCGTTAACAGCGCGGCTGGCCGCTCAACGGATTTCATCAACGAAATCAACGACCTCGCCTTGGCGGCGAGGTCGTTTTCGTTAACCATTATGTCCCGCGAATCCCCCAGGGCACGTTTTCGCCACACTGGAAGGGTTAGGTTAAAGCTTCAACTTGGGGGCGGGACGGTAAACCTCGGTTAACCCTCCCGCTTGTAAGAAAGCGTTCACCCTCTTTTGCTGGGGTCTGCAAAAGAACTCCGTGAACGCTGGTCGACTGGGTGGGCTCATACGTGCTGGCTTTCGCGCGCCAATACTTTCCGCTGTCTGCAAGAGCCGGATATCGGCTCTCCTTGACTTCGCTGCTGCTGCTCGCCGGCGCAGGGTCGGTGCATGACGCGACCGCGCTGAACGAAACCCGCACCCTCTCCTTCCACCACACCCACTCCGAAGAAGACCTTACCGTCACCTTCAAGCGCGACGGCCGCTACGACGAAGAAGCGCTCAAGAAGCTCAATCACTTCCTCCGCGACTGGCGCAACCAGGACTCCACCACGATGGATCGGCATCTGTTCGATATCATCTGGGAGGTCTACCGCGACGTCGGCGGCAAGAAGCCGATCCAGATCATCTCCGCCTACCGCTCCCCCGCAACCAACGCCATGCTCCGCCGCCGCTCATCGGGTGTGGCGCGCCACAGCCAGCACATGCTCGGCCACGCGATGGATTTCTACATTCCGGATGTGCCGCTGGATCAGATCCGCGCCGCCGGGCTCCGCTTGCAGCGTGGCGGCGTCGGCTTCTATCCGACCTCGGGATCGCCATTCGTGCATCTCGACACCGGCAGCATCCGCCACTGGCCGCGCATGACTCAGGAGCAACTGGCCAGGGTATTCCCGGACGGGCGCACGGTTCACCTGCCCTCCAATGGCGGCCCGATGAAGGGCTACGAGCTTGCCCGCGCCGATATCGAGCGCCGCGGCAACGGCGACGACGCAGCAACCGTGAGCAAGAAGCCGAACCTGTTCGCGGCGCTGTTCGGCGGCAGCAAGTCGAACGACGAGGATGAAGAGGTCGCCAGCGCGCCCGCCAAGAACGAAAAGACCGTGGTGGCGGCCGCGAAATCCGCCGATCCGGTTCCGACGCCGCGCTCCAAGCCGCAGATCGCCGCCACGCTCCAATTGGCTTCGGCTGACGCGCAGGTCGCGTCCGGATCCAAGTCGAAATCCGAATCGTCAAAATCTGAATCCGCGCTGGGTTCGACACAGGTCGCGCAGGCTGCCACCGACAGCGCCGAGCCGAAACCGCAGACCCCGGCCGATATCATCAATTCCCGCGGCTTCTGGGACGACGTGCCGAAGGCGGCCAAGCAGGCCACTCCTGAGCAGGTTGCCGCCCTCCGTGCCCGCGAGGCCGTCGGCGCCGACGATCCGCAGGCGACCGCCAGCATCACGGAGGCGTTCAACAAGGCCATGGCCTACGCGCCAGCCCTCACTGCGCCTGCGGAGCGCGCCAATGTCGTCACCGCCTCTGCGCCGGTCCCGCGCAACGTGCGACCGACGCGCAATGCCGCCGCCGCCGCAACTGAAATCAACACCGTGGTCGCCAAGGGCGCCCAGGGTCAGGACGCCGCCCAGGGTCAGGACGCCATGGTCGCGAACTCGACCCGCCTCGTCGCCGGCAGGGGCAACGAGATCTGGATGCGGGTCGTGATGCTGGCGCCGAGCGCAAGCAGCGCGATGTCGACGACGGTGCTCGGCGATACCGAGATGACCCAGATGCGCAGCTATTTCGTCAAGCCGCAGGCCGCGATCGCCATGAAGTTCTCGGATGATCCGATGATGGGCATGAGCTGCGACCAGTTCACGGGATCGGCGACCGCGAAGCTCACGACGCAGTCGTTCACGATGCGCACCGCCTCGCTGCGCTAAGGTTCACTATCTCCGCAAACTCGATGTCGTCCTCGCGAACGCGAGGACCCATAACCACAAATGCACGTTGCAAGGGCGGCCGGTTCGCAACTCTGCGCTATCTCGACATTTGTGGTTATGGGTCCCGGCTCGCGCTCACTTCGTTCGCTTGGCCAGGACGACGGGACGAGCGAGACTTAAGCGCCTCACAGCATCCCGAGCGCCTGCATATAGGTTTCCAAAATGGTTTCCTGCTCGGCGCGCTCGTTGGCGTCCTGCTTGCGCATTCGAATGATGGTGCGCAGCGCCTTGGTGTCGTAGCCGTTGCCCTTGGCTTCCGCATAGACGTCGCGGATGTCGTCGGAGATCGTCTTCTTTTCTTCTTCCAGGCGCTCGATACGCTCGATGATGGCCTTGAGCTGGTCTTTGGCAAATCTTGTCGCGGGCTCGTCCTGAACGGCGGCGGAGGAGGTGGCCATCGGGTACTCCTGAATGGAACTGAGGGTGACGCTGAAAGATCAAGCGCCGCACGCGTTACCGCACGGCGCTTTTTTCGAAAATGACCCTCAAGATCGGGGGGCCTTGCGTCAAGGAAACATCACAATCATCCACAGCGCGCCCACAGGAGATCGGGCAAGCCGTCATTCCGGGGCGATGCGAAGCATCGAACTATGGTGCGCGGTTGCGCACCTGAGAATCTCGAGATTCCCCGATGCGCAATTGCGCAACTGAGGTCTGGTGCTTACGCACCATCCCGGATGACGAGCGAAGCATAGCTGAAACCCGTCAATGCCCGCTGTGGGCCTTCTTCATCGCTTCGAGCTGCTCGGGCGTGGCGGTGCCCTGAAACTTGGTCTTCCACTCCTCATAGGGCATGCCATAGACCGCCTCGCGGCTTTCGTCCTTGCTGACGGCAATGCCCTTGGCGTCGGCCTCTTCCTTCATCCAGTTGGACAGGCAGTTGCGGCAGAAGCCGGCGAGATTCATCAAATCGATGTTCTGGACATCGGTGCGGGTACGCAAATGGCTGACTAGGCGCCGGAACACGGCGGCTTCCAGTTCCGTTCTGGTTTTGTCGTCAATCGTCATGGCCTTGGGTCCCACGTCAGATAGGCTCAACATATCGATAACAGGTGGGAATTGTCACAGATTTTGCCATATCTGCACGCAAAATCGCCCTCTCAGGTGGAGTCCCGGTTTCCCATAGCGCGGGAAAGGCGGTCCCGGCCGTTGACAGGCCCCGACGGGTCGCGCGAAATCGTCAATCATTTGATATAGCCTCGCTGCATGACTGCAAAAGATTCCCTGCGCCTGACCTTCCGCTCCGCTCGCACGATCGCCGGCCTGGCGCCGATGCTCGCGCTCGCGGCGATGTGCCTCTGGAGCAGCCCGGCGGCGGCTGACTTTCGTCTCTGCAACAACACTTCCAGCCGGGTCGGTATTGCGCTCGGCTACAAGGATGCCGAAGGCTGGACCACCGAAGGCTGGTGGAACGTGTCCTCGCGCAGTTGCGAGACGCTGCTGCGCGGAACGCTTGTCGCCCGTTTCTATTACATCTATGCGCTCGACTATGACCGCGGCGGCGAATGGTCGGGACAGGCCTTCATGTGTTCGCGCGACAAGGAATTCACCATCAAGGGTACCGAGAATTGCCTGGCCCGCGGTTACGACCGCACCGGGTTCTTCGAAGTCGACACCGGCGAGCAGCGAGCGTGGACCGTGCAACTGACAGAAGCCAACGAGCAGCCGGCGCAGCGCGTGCCGGGAATTCCGGGAACGGTGGGACCGGGCGGTCCCAGCGGCGTTCCCGGCCTGACCAATCCGCCGGGCGGACCGGGTCTGCCACCAGCCCCGGCGCCCAAGCAATGAGACGGCTCCGTCGCATCAAGATTCTCGCCACCCTCGGCCCGGCATCGTCAGACAGCGCGATGATCCGGAAGCTGTTCGAGGCCGGAGCGGATGTGTTCCGCATCAACATGAGCCATACGCCGCACGACAAGATGCGCGAGCTGGTCGCGACCATCCGCAATGTCGAAAGCAGTTATGGCCGCCCGATCGGCATCCTGGTCGATCTGCAGGGGCCGAAGCTGCGGCTCGGCGCCTTCGCCGAAGGCTCGACCCAGCTCAAGAACGGCCAGAGTTTTGTGCTCGATTCCGACAAGGCACCGGGCGACAACAACCGCGTGCAGCTTCCGCATCCGGAAATCCTTGCAGCACTGCGGCCGGGTCATGCGCTGCTGCTCGACGACGGCAAGGTGCGCCTGATCGCCGAGGAAACCTCGCCCGATCGCGCGGTGACGCGGGTGGTGATCGGCGGCAAGATGTCGGACCGCAAGGGCGTCAGCCTGCCCGACACCGACCTGCCGGTATCGGCGATGACGCCAAAGGATCGTGCCGATCTCGAGGCCGCCCTGGTGACCGGGGTCGACTGGATCGCGCTCTCTTTCGTGCAGCGCGCCGAGGACGTCCATGAAGCCAAGCGGATGATCCGCGGCCGCGCCGCGGTCATGGCCAAGATCGAGAAGCCGCAGGCAATCGACCGTCTCGCCGAAATCATCGACGCATCGGATGCGCTGATGGTGGCGCGCGGCGATCTCGGCGTCGAACTGCCGCTGGAGCGGGTGCCGAGCCTGCAGAAGCAGATGACGCGGATGTCGCGCCGCGCCGGCAAGCCGGTGGTCATTGCGACCCAGATGCTGGAATCGATGATCCAGGCCCCGGTGCCGACCCGCGCCGAAGTCTCCGACGTCGCCACCGCCGTCTACGAAGGCGCCGACGCCATCATGCTGTCGGCGGAATCCGCTGCCGGCAAATTCCCGGTCGAAGCGGTCTCGACCATGAACCGCATCGGCGAGGAAGTGGAGCGCGACCCGACCTATCGCTCGGTGCTGTCGGCGCAGCGGCCGGACCCGGAGAACACGGTCGGCGACGCGATCGCCGACGCCGCGCGGCAGATCGCCGAGACGCTGGATTTGTCCGCCATCATCTGCTGGACGTCTTCGGGCTCGACCGCCATCCGCGTGGCGCGCGAGCGGCCGAAGCCGCCGGTTGTGGCGATCACGCCGAACCTCGCCACAGGGCGCAAGCTGTCCGTGGTGTGGGGCGTGCATTGCGTGGTGGCGGAAGATGCGCACGACCAGGACGACATGGTTGATCGCGCCGGCTCGATTGCGTTCCGCGACGGCTTCGCCAATGCGGGCCAGCGCGTGATCATCGTTGCCGGCGTGCCGCTCGGCATCCCCGGCACCACCAACATGGTGCGGATCGCGAACGTAAATCCGGAGAAGTAGGACGGCGCATCCTTAAGCCGCCGCACTTCTCGCGGGTTGTTTCCATTAGAGCGTTTTCAAGCGAAGTGGAAACCGGTTCGCGTAAAGAAAACGCGTCAAAACAAGAATCTGGAGCTCCGTTCCGATGCAATCGGAACGGAAAAAGCTCCAGTCCCCCACCGCAAGCAGAGCCCTCATGCAACCCGCGGGATCACCGCGGTGCGGTATATGTCCGTTTCCGGGCAGACGGACGGGCCCGCCCGGGAGCACGCTGAAATGAACGGGCCGCGGGCTAAGCGCTGGAACGAAGGAGTGTGACGGCGGAATCCCTGTTCAGAACGAATAGATTCCTGCTCGGAAGGAACAGTGTTGTGTCGGTGATTCTGGTGGTCGACGATCACAGCGTCTATCGGAGCGAGCTCCGGAAACTGCTGGAGACTTCCCTTTCGCATTGCCGGGTCGTCGAAGCGTCAAAGCTCCCGCATTCGGGAATAGACCAGACTTTCAATTTGGTTCTGATCGACTCCGATAGCCTGGGTGACAACGCCCCGGAAGAGCTGGCCGAATGGCATGAAGTGAGGCCAACCACCCGCTTCGCGGTTATTTCCACATCCAGAACCAAAGCCGAGGCGCTGCACTTTCTCTCGGCCGGCTTTCACGGCTTCCTGCACAAGCTTCAGTCGAACGAGGAACTGCTCGCCGGCGTGCACGATCTGCTCGTGGGGCGAATATATCTGCCAAGCTGCATCTTCGACGGCAATGCTGACAGCGGCGACGAGATCTCATTCCGTGACAACGTCAAGCGAGAAACGGTGAAGCTGACGCCACGTCAGAATGAAGTCCTGTCCTTGCTCGCCCGGGGGATGTCGAACAAGGAAATCGCGCGAGAACTGAAGATCGCCGAAGGCACCTGCAAGATTCATACGGCCGCGCTGCTGCGCGCGATCGGCGCACGCAATCGCACCGAAGCGGTGTTCAAGGGAGCGAGATTCATAACATCCCGGAGAAATCTTGCGGGCCTCGAAGACGAGGCGACTGAATTGAGAAGACCCTGGCCTGACCGGATACAATTTCGCAAGAATCCGCCGCATTCACGAGGTCATCGCAAATCCGGTCAAGACCGCGTGCGGTGACTTAATCGCGACGTCGCCAAGGTTCCCGGACGCACGCCGATGGAACCAATTTCCAGGCGACCCAATACTAGCCCAATGGGATTAGGCCGTGTGGGTGATGACAAACGCCTTGACGCTGATAGCGTTCGCTTATCCGTCAACAGTTGGAGTTTGGTCACATGACCATTACGGCAGAATTTCTTACCAGCTCTCCCCTTATTGACGCTGATGCGATCGAACGCGATATCGGAACAGTCATCAACAACCGGCGAGCGCCCGTGATCCGACCGGCTCCCGAACCACCCATCGAACAGTTGCTGCCGCAGGGACCAATGCCTGACTACGTCGTGCACCGCGACGGCGTCAATCGGGTCGGCAAACTGTCGGCGGAGGCCGTGGTTCGCGAATACGATGCGGCGGTGAAAGAGATCGAAGCGCTCGGCGCGGAGCTCGCCGAAGCCGCCAAAAGGTGCGAGGCAACGGTTGCCGGCGTGCATTCGATGGTGGCCGAAATCAAGGAACTGGCGGCGAAATATCGCGATGAAGGCAAGCGCTACTTCTTGCAGATCGAGGATTGCTCGCTGATGACCTCCGAGGTTCGCACGGTCTGCGAGACTCTCAAGCAGAAGATCGCAGCCAGCGGTTCGGCCGGCTGAGCCTACAGCCGACCGCCATCTGGAGATTGCAATAGGGGACTCCGACTACTGTAGGGTAGCGTCCAGCGTGATCTTGGTGTTCAGGAGCTTGGACACCGGGCAGCCGGCCTTGGCCTTGCCCGCCAGTTCCTGGAACGTCGCATCGTCGGCGCCGGGGATTTTTGCAGTCAGCGCGAGATGCACCGAGGTGATGGCAAAGCCGTCACCCTGCTTCTCAAGCGTGACGTCGGCCTTGGTTTCCATGTGTTCGGCGGTGAGCTTGGCTTCCCCGAGAATGAGCGACAGCGCCATGGTGAAGCAGGCGGCGTGCGCCGCGCCGATCAATTCTTCCGGATTGGAGCCAGGCTTGCCCTCGAAGCGGCTGGCGAAACCGTAGGGGTAATCGTTCAGCGCGCCGCTCTTGGTCGAGATCGCGCCCTTGCCGTCCTTGATGCCGCCCTGCCACTTGGCAGATCCTGATGTCGTCGTCATCGCATCCTCCTGATCACGCTTGAACCGTCGATAAGCCGCAACGTGGCAAATGGTTGCGACAAAGTCGTGTCGGCAAACGGAAACGGAGTTCTATGCGCCCACCAGCGCCTTGGCCGGCAACACGGCCTGCACGACGAGACCGCGGGCGCGGGCGTCCATTACGCCGACGGCGCGCAGCGCCAACAGCGTGACGGTTTGCACGGCGTCGCGCAGCTTCGCGGGATCATCCAGATTCTCGGGCGCCAGCGGACCGACCAGCGATTCATGCAGCGCCCCGAGCAGCGCGGTGGCGGCGAGCGCCGTATCCTGCGCCGGCAGGTGACCGGCGCGCACCGCGGCGTCGATTCTGGTTGCGATCTCGCCGGAGATTTCGCGGCGGCTGGCAAGCCGCGATACCGACACGTCGACATCGACCGGCTCCGCCAGGATGCCCCAGGCGAGCTTGCGCTGTGACAGCACGTGCACGGCGACCGTGGTGACCGCGGCGGCCAGTGCGGAGGACGGTCCGGGGGCGGCATCCGCCGCGCGGCGGATCGCGGCCAGTTCATCGCGCGAGACCTCCGCGATCAGTTCGGAAATCAGCTCGGCCTTGGAGGGAAAGTAGCGATAGACGGTGCCGGCGGCGACATTGGCGCGAACCGCAACGGGAGCGATCTGCACCGCGGACATGCCGCCGTCCGCCGCCGCATCCCGCGCCGCCGCCAGGATGGCGCTGCGCCGCGCTGCCAGCCGTTTTACGACCTGATGGGTTCGCCGATAGACCATGGGCGCGTTTCCCGTCCCGGCGCGTCCGTGGGCCGTATGGCTACCCGAACGCGCAATCCTTTGAGCGAAAAGAACGTTTCTCGCTTTGAAGAAGTGAACAACTATTCACGGCCGATGACAAGACGGTTTTGCGACGCCAGAGTGAAAACCGAAGCGGCTGGGCCTCCCTCCGGAAGGCACGCCTAAGCGCCGGCAGCAACCAGGGCTGGCGCCGGCTCACGCCGCCACCACGGGCCGGCGCGGCGCAGGATCAGGGCGGTCACGACCAGGGTGGCCGCAAAGCCCGTTGGCGCGCCGCTGAACAGGTAGCCCCCGATGAGGACGAGCGCGCCGCCGAGCGCCGGAAGCTCGTAGGCGTGAAAGCCGCTCTTCAATCCGGCACGGATCAGGAAGGCTACGGCGATCGCCAGCACCATCATGTCGTACATGAAGAGATAGGGCGTGGTCAGGAGCGTACCGGCGGCCAATGCCGCAGCCTTCATCGCGTAGGGCACGCGGCTGCGCCACATCAACGCCACCACGACCGCAACGGCAGCCGTCAGCACCCACTGGAAGGCCCAGGCGAGTTGCTCGGTGCCGCCGAAATAACGCACCAGGGAGAACAAGCTCTGCAGCTTCCACCATGTCGCCTTGCCCTCGGTCAGGAAGGCTTGCGAGAAGCGCGGCATCCAGTGGAAGAACGCCAGCCAGCTTTCGGTGCCGAAGGCGAGCCAGGAAGCAAACGCCATGACGATGGCGGTGACAGCGGCGCTGACGAACACGCGCCACTGCCCGGCCGCGATCAGCACGATCGGAAACAGCAGCCCGTATTGCGGCTTGTACGTCAACAGCCCGAGGCAGATCCCTGCCAGCACCGGCCTTGCCGGAATGAGATAGAGCGTGCCGCCGATAAGCGCCGCTGTAAGGAATCCGTTCTGTCCGACCAGCGCATTGATGAACGCCATCGGGATGGCGAGCGCGAGCAGATAGCCGAAGGTGCGGCCGACGATCGCGCGCATCGCGACCAGAAAGGGCAGGAAGCTGACCACGGCCCAGCCGATATAGGCGAGCTGATAGGGAAGCTGCGCCAGCAGAGATGCGACGAACAGAAACGGCGGCGGATAGTGCCAGGCAAAATAGCCGACGAAATCCTGACCGAGCTTTGCGACCTCGACCTGCTTCTGGACGTCCCAGTCATAGGCCTGCGCCGGCAGGCCATCGAGCACCAGGCGGCCGGCGGCCCAGACGTTGATGAAATCGGTCGGGATGCCAAGGCCGTTCGAATCGTAAACCCACCAGTGCGAGAAATACGCCGCGAGGCAAAGCGACACGTTCGCAATCGCCAGCAACAGGCAGACCCGCAGCAGCCACGCGGAAATTGCGGTTTGCTCCGACGCGGTGTTGAGGGTGGAGCGAAAGGCGGCCATACGAAATCCTTGCTTCACGCGCCTGTCAGGCGCACGCCTCCAAGCAATAGACCGGGCCGAATTGAGGAAATCTTAAGTTTTTGCGCAACAGCGCGGTTTTTCCCGTCGTCCCTGCGAACGCAAGGACGACGTGTAGAAATATCCGGGCTCGCGCCATTTTTGAGGTATTGCTCTCTCCCCGTCATTGCGAGCGAAGCGAAGCAATCCATCTATCCCCGGGTTGAACGATGGATTGCTTCGCTTCGCTCGCAATGACGGTGGATATGGATTCGCATTCCAGCGACGCCTACTCCCAGCTCAGTGCGCCGCCGTTCTGATATTCGATGACCCGCGTCTCGAAGAAATTCTTTTCCTTCTTCAGGTCCATCGCTTCCGACATCCAGGGGAACGGATTCTCGGTCTCATCGAAAACCCGCGCCAGCCCAAGCTGCGCGCAGCGGCGGTTGGCGATGAAGTGCATGTAGCTCTCGCACAGCGCCGCGTTCAGCCCGAGGAAGCCGCGCGGCATGGTGTCCCGCCCATAGGCGGCTTCAAGCTCGGCGGCCTCGCGCACCATGCCGCGGACTTCTTCCTGAAACGACTTCGTCCACAGATGCGGATTCTCGATCTTGATCTGGTTGATGACGTCGATGCCGAAGTTCAGATGGATGGATTCGTCGCGCAGGATGTACTGGTACTGCTCGGCAATGCCGACCATCTTGTTGCGGCGGCCGAGCGAGAGGATCTGGGCGAATCCCGTATAGAACCACATGCCCTCGAAGATGACATAGAATGCGACGAGGTCGCGCAGGAACGCCTGATCGGCCTCCGGCGTTCCGGTGCTGAAATCGGGATCGTCGAGATGCTGGGTGTGCTTGATCGCCCACGCCGCCTTGTCGGTGATCGACGGCACCTCGCGGTACATGTTGAACAGCTCGCCCTCGTCGAGGCCCAGGCTCTCGACGATGTACTGGAAGGTGTGGGTATGCACGGCCTCCTCGAAGGACTGCCGCAGCAGATATTGCCGGCATTCCGGATTGGTCAGATGGCGATAGATCGCCAGCACGATGTTGTTGGCGACGAGGCTTTCGGAAGCCGCGAAGAAGCCGAGATTGCGCTTGATGGCGCGGCGCTCGTCCTCCGTCAGGCCGTCGCGCGATTTCCAGAGCGCGATGTCGGCCTGCATGGAAACTTCGGTGGGCATCCAGTGATTGTTGCAGCCGGCAAGATATTTCTCCCACGCCCATTTGTATTTCAGCGGCAGCAACTGGTTGACGTCGGCGCGGCAGTTGATCATCCGCTTGTCGTCGACGGACACGCGGCCGCCGCGGCGGTCGATCGTGCCGAGGCCGGTTTGATCGGCCGCAGTGACGGGTTGCGCCACGAAAGGCGGCAGCGCCTGGCGCGCTGGTGTGGTGGGTTCGGACCAGTCGAGCATTGTCGTTTCCTTTTCTTCTGCTGCTTACTGGCAGGCTTCGCATTCGGGATTGTCGATGGAGCACGCCATCGCGCCGGACAGATCAGGTGCCGTGACCGCGGACGGTACGATGATCGACGCGCCGGCAGACATGACATGCGCGGAGGCGACGCTGTTGAGCTTGCCGTCGGTGCCCCGCAGCGTCGACTTCTCGACATGCGTGGCGCTGCGCGAGCGCAGGTAATAGGTCGTCTTCAGGCCGCGCGCCCAGGCCAGGCGATAGAGCGCATCGAGCTTCTTGCCGCTGGGGTTGGCGATATAGAGATTGAGCGACTGCGCCTGGTCGATCCATTTCTGCCGCCGCGACGCCGCCTCGATCAGCCAGGCGCTGTCGATCTCGAAGGCGGTGGCATAGAGCGCCTTCAGATCATCGGGAATGCGGTCGATCGCGCCCAGGCTGCCGTCGAAATACTTGAGGTCATTGACCATCACCTCGTCCCACAGCCCGCGCGCCTTGAGATCGCGCACCAGAAACTCGTTCACCACGGTGAAGTCGCCGGACATGTTGGATTTGACGTAGAGGTTCTGGTAGGCGGGCTCGATCGACTGCGCGACGCCGCAGATGTTGGAAATCGTCGCCGTCGGCGCGATCGCCATCACGTTCGAGTTGCGCATGCCGGTCGACTTGACGCGATCGCGCAGGGAGGCCCAGTCCCGCGTGATCGAGCGGTCCATGGCGATGCCGCCACGGGCCTCCGCCAGCAGTTCGATCGAATCGATCGGCAGGATTCCCCGGCTCCACAGCGAGCCGTCGAACGACGGATAGCGCCCGCGCTCCGCCGCGAGATCGACCGAGGCCGATATCGCATGATAGGAAATCGCCTCCATGCTGGTGTCGGCGAAGGCGACCGCCGCGTCGGAAGCCACCGCGATCCGCAGCGCCTGCAGCGCATCCTGGAATCCCATCAGGCCGAGACCGACCGGGCGATGCCGCAGGTTGGAACGGCGCGCCTCGGGAATGGTGTAGAAATTGATGTCGATGACGTTGTCGAGCATCCGCATCGCGGTACCCACGGTGCGTTTGAGCCGCGCGTCATTCAGCCGGCCGTCCTGCACGTGATTGAGCAGATTGACCGAGCCGAGGTTGCAGACCGCGGTCTCGTCGTCCGACGTATTGAGCGTGATCTCGGTGCAGAGGTTCGAGGAGTGAATGACGCCGGCATGGCGCTGCGGCGAGCGCAGATTGCAGGGATCCTTGAAGGTGATCCAGGGATGCCCGGTCTCGAACAGCATGGTCAGCATCTTGCGCCAGAGATCGGTGGCGCGGACCTGCTTGAACACGCGGATTTCGCCCCGTGCCGCCTTGGCTTCATAGGCCGCATAACGCTCGGCGAACGGCTGGCCGTAGAGGTCGTGCAAATCGGGCGTCTCGTCCGGCGAGAACAGGGTCCATTCGCCGTCGGCCTCGACGCGCTGCATGAACAGGTCAGGCACCCAGTTCGCGGTGTTCATGTCATGGGTGCGGCGGCGGTCGTCGCCAGTGTTCTTGCGCAGGTCGAGGAATTCCTCGGTGTCGATATGCCAGGTCTCGAGATAGGCGCAGACCGCGCCCTTGCGCTTGCCGCCCTGGTTGACCGCGATGGCAGTGTCGTTGGCGACTTTAAGGAACGGCACCACGCCCTGGCTTTCGCCGTTGGTGCCCTTAATGTGGGCGCCGAGCCCGCGCACGCGGGTCCAGTCGTTGCCGAGCCCGCCGGAATATTTCGCCAGCAGCGCGTTGTCCTTGACCGACTTGAAGATGCCGTCGAGATCGTCGGCGATGGTGGTGAGGAAGCACGACGACAATTGCGGGCGCAGCGTGCCCGAATTGAAAAGCGTCGGCGTCGAGGCCATGAAGTCGAACGACGACAGCAGGTCGTAGAACTCGATGGCGCGCGCCTCGCGGTCGATCTCGCGCAGCGCCAGCCCCATGGCGACACGCATGAAGAACGCCTGCGGCAGTTCGATGCGGTTGCCGCGCTCATGCAGGAAGTATCGATCGTACAGCGTCTGCAAGCCCAGAAACTGGAACGCCAGGTCGCGTTCCGGCTTCAGCGCGGCGGCGAGCTTGTTGAGGTCGAAGCGTCCGAGATCGGGATCGAGCAACTCGGCCTTGATGCCGATCTTGATATAGGCCGGGAAATATTCGCCGTATCGAACGGCCATATCGGCCTGCGAGGCGCTGGTCGGCGCGTCCTGCACGAACGACAGCACCTCTGTGCGCAGCTTGTCGAGCAGGAGGCGCGCGCTGACATAGGCATAGTTCGGCTCCTGCTCCACCAGCGTGCGCGCCGCCATCACGAGCGCCAGCGCCAGTTCGTCCTGGCTGATTCCGTCATAGAGATTGCGATGGGTCTCGGTGAGCACCGCCGCGGCGCTGACGCCTTCGAGACCGGCGCAGGCTTCCTCGACGATCAGCGTCAGGCGCGCGCCATCGAGCGGAACCTGCGCGCCGCCGGCCAGCGTGACGCGCAGCGCGGGTTCGGCCGCGGCTTGCGCTGCATTGGCGGCTTCCTGCGCGATGCGCTGGCGGGTTCGTTCCTCGCGATAGAGCACATAGGCGCGCGCCACCTTGTGATGCTCGCTGCGCATCAACGCCAGTTCGACCTGGTCCTGAACGTCCTCGATATGGAAGGTGCGGCCCTCGCTGATTCGCCGCGACAGCGCGCCGACGACCTCGGCCGTCAGTTGCTCGACGATCTCGTGCACGCGGCGGGATGCGGCAGCGGTGTGGCCCTCGACCGCGAGGAAGGCCTTGGTCATCGCGACCGAAATCTTGCTGGCGTCGAATTTCGAAACCGTGCCGTTGCGGCGGATCACCTGCATCGGCAGCGCACTGTCCTGCGCTCCCGGCGATTCGGCGCGCAAGGCGAGAAAGGGAGCGGCTTTGGCTTCGAGGGAAACGAGTTGAGAAGATTGCGACATCGGCAGACCCCGTAGTGTTGTTGGGACCGGATGTCTGGAGGCGACGCTGCATCGGATGCCCGGCGTAACGCACCGGCATAGATCTGCGAGCGACCGCCGGGACACCCCGCCCGTGGACGTTTTTTTCGGTGTCGCGGCAGGTCTCCTGGCTTGCAGGTCACCGTCGCACCCGGTCTTCCCAATGCGTGGCCGCATCAGTGACGCAAAAATCGGGAACAACTCACTGCTTACAGTTGCGGGGGCAGCGCCGGATTTTCGCTGATAACGTGCGATTCACCGGCTTCCCTCTTAGCCACCAAGTCTTGCGGCTTGGCGGACCGTGACATCTATATGTGGTATTATTTGGACCGGAGTGTCAATGGGGCGCTGGAAAAATTCGCTGCCCGTTCGTTCAAAATTTTCCGCCGGTGGATGAGAAGTACGGAAAGCCGATTCTTTCTCCGCGCGAAAGCCGTTTTCCCCGCTATCCCGGCTGCGTCAGGGTCATGACGTGGCATAGGGCGCGAAGCGGGATCGCGTCTCGTCGATTCGCAAAGAGCGGCCGATCGGCGGAAAGGCGCGCTGCGCGCAGTCCGGACGTTCGCAGACCTTGCATCCCATCCCGATCGGCGTCGCGTTCGAGGTGCTCAGGTTCATGCCTTGCGAATAGACCACCCGTTCGGCGTGCCGCACGTCGCAGCCGAGCGCGATGGCGAACGTCTTGGCGGGCGCGCCGTATCTTCCGCGGGCGTGCGATACGGTGCGGGCGATCCAGAGATAGGTTCGCTCGTCGGGCATGCGTGCGAGCTGGGTCAGGATGCGTCCCGGGCTGGCAAAGGCTTCATAGACATTCCAGAGCGGACAGGTGCCGCCGACCCGCGAGAAGTGAAAATCGGTGGCCGACTGCCGCTTCGAAATATTGCCGGCGCGGTCGACGCGAATGAAGAAGAACGGCACGCCGCGGGCGCCCTGACGCTGCAACGTGCTCAGCCGGTGGCAAACCGTCTCGAAACCGACGCCGAATTCGTAACCCAATAGCTCGATGTCGTAGCCTCGCGCCTCGGCCGCGGCGAGGAAGCGCCCATAGGGCATGATCAGCGCGCCGGCGAAATAGTTCGCAAGCCCGATGCGCGCAAGCCCGCGCGCCTCGGGGCTGGAAAATCCGGCGCCATCGACCAAATCAGTCAATTCCCGGTCGAACGCCAGCATGGCGATCTGCGTTCCCAACTGGAAGGCGCGCTGGCCAGGCCGCAAGCCCGGCGCCAGATAGAGCGCTTTGGCCGTCGAATCGAATCTTCGCTCATTGCCCGACGGCAGTTCGTCGATCGTCTCGATGACGAGCTTGACGCCGTAACGTTCCACCAGATGCGCGGCAAGCGCCGTATCCATCTGCCCGATGGGAAAGTCCATCGCCCGCGCGATGCCCTCGGCGGCTTCATCGAGCTCGGCGATGTAATTGTGCCGCCGATAGAAGAAGTCGCGGACTTCCTCGTAGGGCGTCGACGGCAGCGCCGGCACGTCCGACTGCCGGTCCTCGCCCAGCCGAGCCGCCAGCAGTCCGGCCTGCTCGATGGATTGACGGTATTTCCGATGGATGGTGACGAGCGCGCGCCCCACCGCCGGCATGTTCATCGCCAGCTCGCGCAGCTCGACCGCGGCAATGGTTTCGCTAAAGGCGGCATCCGACAGCGCCTCGCGCAAATCCGTAATCAGCCGCGCCTCGTCGTCTTCCGAGAAGGTCTGCAGATCCAGCCCGAACGCAGTGTTGAGCGCCAGCAGCACCTGCACCGTCAACGGCCGCTGGTTGTTCTCGAGCTGATTGAGATAGCTCAGCGAAATCCCGAGCCGTTGCGCCAGCGCCGCCTGGGTCAGGCGCTGCTCCTCGCGCAGGCGCTCGGAGCGCCAGCTGACCGCCAGC
>Ga0081540_1002177_pt1 | contig 16228 bp, 17 predicted proteins | sample TabmetS2T1R1_FD_71024 | JGI IMG/M metagenome (GOLD analysis project Ga0081540, IMG submission 71024) | Tabebuia heterophylla rhizosphere microbial communities from the University of Puerto Rico - S2T1R1 | ecosystem: Host-associated > Plants > Roots > Rhizosphere ... | reverse complement strand
CGGTCACGATCAAGAACATCGAGGTGCGCGAGGTCGTTGCCCACGCCTGATCTGCTGGATCAGGGCATACCCTCGCGGTCGCCGGGACCGCTAGAGCGCCGAGACCACGGCGTCCGTCATTTCCTCCGTGCCGACCTCGCGAGTGCCCTCCCCTGCGGCGAGGTCGGGCGTGCGGAGTCCCTGGGCGAGCGCCGCGTCGACGGCGCTCTCCAGACGGCCGGCCTCCTCGTGCATGCCCAGGCCGTACTTGAGCATCATCGCGACCGAGAGGAACATCGCCAGCGGGTTGGCCGTGCCCGTTCCCGCGATGTCGGGGGCCGAGCCATGCACCGGCTCGAACAGCCCGGGTCCCTTCTCCCCGAGGCTGGCAGAGGGGAGCATGCCGAGCGAGCCGGTGAGCATCGCCGCCTCGTCGCTGAGGATGTCGCCGAAAAGGTTCTCGGTGACGATCACGTCGAAGTCCGCCGGTCGTGAGACGAGCTGCATCGAGGCGTTGTCGACGTAGAGGTGGTCGAGGGAGATGCCCTCGTACTCGGGTGCCAGCCGGTTGACGGTCTCGCGCCAGAGCCGGGAGGTCTCGAGCACGTTCGCCTTATCGACGGAGGTGAGCTTGCCGCGGCGCTCGCCGGCGGCCTCGAACCCGACCCGGGCGATCCGCTCGATCTCCTCCACCGTGTAGATGCAGTCGTCGTGCGCGCGATCTCCCTCGCGGCCGGAGTCGCCGAAGTAGATGCCGCCGGTGAGCTCCCGGACCACGAGCAGGTCGGTCCCCTGGATGCGGTCGCGCTTCAGCGGGCTGGCGTCGAGCAGGGCTTCGCTGGGCCGGACGGGCCTCAGGTTGGCGAAGAGCTCGAGCCCCTTGCGCAGCCCCAGGAGCCCCTGCTCGGGCCGGGGCTTGTCCGGGTCGGTCGTGTCCCACTTCGGCCCGCCGACCGCACAAAGCAGAACCGCATCCGACCGCCGGCAGGCCTCGAGCACCTCGTCGGTGAGCGCAGTGCCGTGCTCGTCGATCGAAGCACCGCCGATCAGCTGCTCGGTGATCTCGAAGTCGCCGATCGCTCGCAGCGCGCTCGTCGCCGCGGCCGCGATCTCCGGGCCGATGCCGTCGCCGGGCAGCAGGACGATTCGCCTGCGGACGTCAGCCGCCGTCAATCGACGCGGCCTCCACCACTGCACCTCGACCGGGTAGACATCGCCGTACTCCTCATTCACGTCGGCCGATCGGCTTCGATGTTGAGGCGCACGTAGTTGAGGACCAGCGGGTCGTTCTCGAGCTCGAGGACGGCCTCGGCGAAGGAGCGGCGCAGGTCCTCCGGCAGGCGGGCGAGGTGAGGGCCCATTGTCACCGTGGTCGTGAAGGCGTAGGGATCCTCGGGCTGCACCGGCTTGTTCTCGAGCCAGCAGCGAACCCGATCGAAACCGGCCCGACGCAGGCGCTCCTCGGTCTCCTCCGGCGTGGCGAAGTTCCACATCATCTCCAGGTCCTGGAAGTGGTCGATGAACTCGGGACGCGTCGCCACCGTGACGATCGCCCTTGCGTGCTCGGCCACGTTGCCGGCGCCGCCGCACTGGGCGACGATCCTGCCGCCCGGGCGCAGCGCCTCACGCAGGTGTGCGAAGAGCTTGTCGTGGTCCAGGATCCAGTGGAACGTCGCGGTGGAGAAGACGACGTCGACGGCCTCCTCGACCTCGAGCTCCGAAAGGTCCGCGACCGTGTAGCCGACCCGGTCGCCGAGCGCCTCGCGGGCGGCGGCGATCATCTGCTCCGAGGCATCGACGCAGATGACGCGGCCCTCGGGCAGCCGCTCGAGCAGCTTCGCGGTGACACGGCCCGAGCCGCAGCCGGCGTCCATGACGTACTCGTCGCCCTCGAGCTCGAGCCGTTCCAGGACCTCGAGGCCCCACCGGTACTGGGGATCGGAGACGCGGTCGTAGGTCTGGGCGTCCCACTCGCGGGGACCCGAGTTCATGGAGGGAGGGGTGCTCACAGCGAGGTGGTCACCGGGCCGGAGTCGGCCTTGCCGGCGGCCTCGTAGTCGTCGATCCTCTCCCCGCGCTCGAGCGTCATCGCGACGTCGTCCAGGCCGTTGCGCAGGCGATGCTTGATGTCCTCGTCGATCTCGAACGGGAAGACGCCGTCCTTCGTGTTGACGGTCTGATCGTCGAGGTCGATCCGCGCCTCGCCGGCGGCGGCGACCTCCCGGCAGTGCTCCTCGTCCAGGATCACCGGGAGGAGCCCGTTCTTGGTGCAGTTCGAATAGAAGATGTCGGAGAACGACGGGGCGATCACGGCGTCGAAGCCGTAGTCCTTGAGACCCCAGACGGCGTGCTCGCGGGAGGAGCCCGAGCCGAAGTTGCGCCCGGCCACCAGGATCGGGTGCGGCTCGAGCTCGATCTCGCCCGAACGGAACCAGTCGTAGAAGAGGAACTGTCCGTAGCCCGTCTTCTCGGTCCGCTTCAGGAACTGCTTGGGCATGATCTGGTCGGTGTCCACGTCGTGGCGGTCGAGCAGCGCGACGTGGCCCTCGATGATCTCGATCGGCTCCATGCTCAGCTCCATTCCCTGATGTCGACGAAGCGACCCTCCACCGCGGCTGCCGCGGCCATCTTCGGGCTGACCAGGTGAGTGCGGCCGCCGGCGCCCTGTCGACCCTCGAAGTTGCGATTCGAGGTCGAGGCGCAGCGCTCTCCCGGCTGCAGGATGTCCGGGTTCATCCCCAGACACGCCGAGCAGCCCGATTCACGCCATTCGAAGCCCGCGGAGCGGAAGACGTCGTCGAGCCCCTCCTCCTCCGCATCCGCCTTCACCTGCTGGGAGCCCGGGACGACCATGCCGCGCAGGCTCGCGGAGATCCTGCGGCCGTCGACGATCGAGGCGGCCTCGCGGAGGTCCGAGATCCGCGAGTTGGTGCAGGAGCCGATGAAGATCCGGTCCAGCGGAATCTCGGTCATCGGGGTCCCGGGCCGAAGGTCCATGTAGGCGAGGGCGCGCTCGGCCGCCTCGCGGTCCGCGGGCGAGTCCATCGCGGTCGGATCGGGCACCTGGTCGGTGACCTGGACCACCATTCCGGGGGTGGTCCCCCAGGTGACCATCGGCGAGATCGCGGCGGCATCGACCTCGATCTCGGTGTCGAAGGCCGCCCCGTCCTCCGTCGGCAGCGCCCTCCAGCGCTCGAGTGCAGCCTCAAAGTCAGGCGGCGCGCCCGGCCTGCCGCGGATGTAGTCGAAGGTCTTCTCGTCGGGAGCGATCATCCCCGCGCGGCCCCCTCCCTCGATCGTCATGTTGCAGATGGTCATCCGATTCTCCATGGACAGTGCCCGGATCGCCGCGCCCGCGTATTCGACCGCGTGGCCCTGCATCCCGCCGACGCCAAGCCGGCCGATGGTCGCCAGGATCAGGTCCTTCGCCGTCACCCCGAATCCGAGCTCGTCCGAGTAGTTGATTCGCATCGTCTTCGGCTTGCGCTGAACCAGGCACTGCGTGGCGAGCACGTGCTCGACCTCGGAGGTGCCGATTCCGAACGCGAGGGCTCCGAACGCCCCGTGCGTCGAGGTGTGGGAGTCGCCGCAGACGATCGTCATGCCGGGTTGGGTGACGCCCAGCTCCGGGCCGATCACGTGGACGATCCCGCGGCGATCGGAGCCGAGCGAGTAGAGCGGAATGCCGAACTCCTCGCAGTTTCGCTCGAGCGCCTCGACCTGCTTGCGCGACAGCTCGTCTGCGATCAGCCGCGCGGCGGGGGTCCCGTCGGTCGGCACGTTGTGGTCCGCGGTGGCCAGCGACTTGTCCGGCCGGCGAACCGCGCGGTCGGCCAGGCGGAGACCGTCGAAGGCCTGCGGTGAGGTGACCTCGTGGACGAGGTGAAGGTCGATGTAGATCAGGTCGCGGTCGACCTCGTGCGCGCCCCAGATCTTCTCGAACAGGTTCTTCGCCATCTGCCCTCCTAGCCTCGCCTCAGCCCGGCGGCCACGACCGCGACCAGCCGGGCGTCGGTCTCTCCATTGTTCTCGAAGTGATGCGGCAGGTCCGCGTCGAAGGTGACGCTGTCGCCCTCGTGAAGCTCGTGTCGCTGCCCGTCGATGAAGAGCTCCGCGGTTCCCTCGATGACCACGGTGGTCTCGCGGCTGCCCGGCTCGTGCACGGGGGGATCGTCGGGCGCCCCCGTGGCAGCGCCGGGATCCAGGGTGTGCACCGAGACGTCGGCCCGCTGCCCGGGCAGCGGCGGAGTCAGCTCCTCGATCCGATGACCCCGGCGGCGGCGGCTGCGGCCCTGCCCGCCGCGGACGACGACCACGTGGCGGTCCTCGTCGAGGCGGAGCAGCTGGGACAGCGTCAGGTCGAGGCCGGCGGCGATCTTCTGTGCGACCGCGAGCGTCGGGCTGGTGTCGCCACGCTCCACCTGGGAGAGCATCGGCGCGCTGACACCGCTGCGCTCAGCGAGGTCGCGGAGGGAGAGATCCATCCCCTCGCGCAGGCTCTTCACCCGGGCACCGACTGTCCCCTCGGTGGTGATCGCCGTCCGGCTCGCCGGCTTCGCTTCGGCGGTGCTCGCCATCGGACGCCGTACGTTATCACGTACAGCCGTATGCAGGGACTAGGCCGGCTCCAGCACGATGACCGGGATGCGGCGGTCCGTCCGCCGCTGGTAGTCCTCGTAGGTCGGGTAGATCTCGGTCATCAGCTTCCAGAGGCGCTCGCGCTCCTCGCCCTCCGTCTCGCGTGCCCGGACCCGACGCACCTCCCCGTAGAAGTTGACCGTCGTCTCCGGGTTGGCCATCAGGTTGAGGTACCAGGCCGGGTGCTTGTGCACTCCGCCCTTGGAGGCCACGATCACGATGTTGTCCCCGTCCTCGGTCGCGAGCAGCGGATGGGTGCGCCGCTTGCCGCTCTTGCGTCCGACCGAGTCGACCAGGGCGACCGGCGCGTTGCCGTAGGTGCCTCCGAGCCTGCCGTTGGTCGCCCTGTAAGCGGCGGTGTGGACGTCCGTGAATCGCTCCCAGAGCCACCAGATGGGAGAGGCGGCCTGAGGGGCGTCCGGCAGCCGAAGCGTCCTCACGGCGGCCAGCCTATTCGACCCGAGAGCGGGCCCGGAACGCCTGGAGTCCGCTCAGCGCCTCCTCCTCGGTACGGAAAGACCCCCACCAGGCGGCCTTCCCGTCCCTCAGCTGCACCGCGTGCCACACCGGCATCGGCACCTCCACCCCGCCGGCGGTGCCGCTGACCACCAGGCGGGTCAGCACCGCGTCGTCGCCGAGGTCGCGCATCTCCTCCGGCCGGTAGCGCAGCGTGCCGAGCGCCTCCCCCACCTGCTCCCACCAGACGCGAACACCGTCATGGCCCTGGAAGGTGCCGCCGCCCTCGGCCTCGGCGACCACTGAGATGAACTCGACGTCCTCGTGCACGATCTCGAGGAACCCATCGAGATCGCGCTCGTCGACGTAGACCCACGAACGGCGGCTGATCTCGAACGCGTCGCTCGGCATCGCTCACTATGGGCCCGGCGTCCGCTCCACGGCGGCGTCGGCGGTCGCCTCCTCGGCCTCGCGGATCGCGACCCCCTCGAGGGCATTCGAGATCGCGCGGACGAAGGCGCGGGCCGAGGCCTCGAGGATGTCGGTCGCGACGCCCTGGCCGCTCGCCAGCCGGCCGTTTGCCCGGACCGAGACGCTCACCTCTCCGAGCGCGTCGGTCCCGCCGGTGACGGCCGAGACCTCGTAGCGTTGGAGCTCGGCGTCCGTGCCGGTCGCCTCCCGGATGGCGCCGAAGATCGCGTCCACCGGCCCGTCGCCCGTCGCCTGGGCGATGGACTCCTCGCCGCTCGGCAGGATCACGTTCACCCGCGCCTGCGGCGGGCGCTGCGAGCCGCTCTCGATCTCGAACCAGCCCAGGTTGTAGGCCTCGGCGGACTCGCGCATCTCGTCGGAGACGATCGCCTCCAGGTCGAGCGCGGTCACCTGCTTCTTCTTGTCCGCGATCTCCTTGAAGCGCTTGAACGCCTGGTTCAGCGCCCCGCCCTCGACCGCGAAGCCCAGATCGCGCAGGGCGTCCTGGAGGGCGTGGCGCCCCGAGTGCTTGCCCAGCACGATCGAGTTCGAGTCGAGCCCGACCTCGGTCGCGTCCATGATCTCGTAGGTCGAGCGCTCCTTCAGCACTCCGTCCTGGTGGATGCCGGACTCGTGCGCGAAGGCGTTCCGGCCCACCACGGCCTTGTTCGGCGGCACCGAGTAGCCCGTCAGCCTGGAGACCAGCCGGCTGGTGCGGGCGAGCTCGCGGGTGTCGACCGCGGTGTCCAGCCCGTGGGCGTCGCGACGGGTCCGGAGAAGCATCACGATCTCCTCCAGAGAGCAGTTCCCTGCCCGCTCGCCGATCCCGTTCACGGCGCACTCGACCTGCCGCGCGCCAGCGAGGACGCCGGCGTACGAGTTGGAGACGGCGAGGCCCAGGTCGTCGTGGCAGTGGACCGAGACCTCTACGCCGTCCAGCCCGGGCACCAGCTCATAGAGGCGGCGAAAGTACTCCGCGTACTCGGCGGGCGTCGTGTATCCGACCGTGTCCGGGATGTTGATCACGTTGGCTCCCTCGGCCACGGCTATCGCGCACACCTCCGCCGTGAACCCGATGTCGGCCCGCGTCGCGTCCATCGGCGAGAACTCGACGTCGTCGCAGTAGGACTTGGCGAGCGCCACGGCGGCCTTCGCCTGACCCTTGACGTCGTCGCGGGTGGTCTGCAGCTGGTGCTCGATGTGGATGTCCGAGGTCGAGATGAAGGTGTGGATCCGGGGACGCTCCGAGTCCTTGATCGCCTTCCAGGCGGCGTCGATGTCGGCCTTGTGCGTGCGAGAGAGCCCACAGATGACGGGGCCCTCCACCTGCCGGGCGATGGCCTCGACCGCCTCGAAGTCACCGGGCGAGGTGATCGGGAAGCCGGCCTCGATCACATCCACTCCCAGCCGCGCGAGCTGCTGCGCGATCTCGATCTTCTCCTGGGTGTTCAGCGAGATGCCCGGAGACTGCTCGCCGTCCCGCAGCGTCGTGTCGAAGATGTGGACGCGGTTCTCATCCGGGACCGGACTCGGTACACCGCCTGCTTCATTCATGACTTCCTCCTTCTCCTGAGACTTCCGATGACCTGTTTCTGAGTTCGCGGCTCTCGCGCCGCCCAGCGCTATTCCCCCCGAAGGGGGAGGAGAAGGAGAAGCGCGAGGCTGTGGAGCCGGTGCGTCATCGAATCGGAGGCAGAGTAGCGCAGCCAATCGGCCGGTGCGAACGGATTCTTGGGTCCGGGTGGCTCTCTAGCGTGACGCCGTGATGCGCGCGGACGGGATCGAGGCTCGGGCCGTCGCCAAGGTCGTGCTGGTGGCGCTCTTCTGGATCGCCGTCGCCGTGCTGATCGCGATCGCGATCCTGCACACCCGCACGACCCTCCAGTGGATCGCGGCGGCGATCTTCCTCGCCCTCGCCCTCGACCCGGCGGTGAGCCTGGTGCAGCGGGCCTGGCCCCGTGGCGGGCGGATGCCGCGCGCGCTCGCGATCCTGGTGGTTTACCTGCTCGGCCTGGCGGCCCTCATCTTCCTGACGCTGCACGTCTTCCCCCCGATCGTCCACGACATCGAGAGCCTCGCCCACAAGCTCCCGGGATACGTACGCGACTTCGAGAACTGGGCCAACAACAACGAGCAGTTCCAGAACCTCAACGAGAAGTACCACATCACCCTGAAGCTGAGCCAGGAGGCGTCCACCCTCCCCTCTCACCTCTCGAGCGGGGCGAGCACGGTCGGCTCCTTCACCGTGAGCCTGCTCGAGCACCTCTTGGCGGCGATCACGGTGATCACGCTCACCTTCTTCCTGCTGCTCGACGGACGCGGGATGGTCGAGCGCGGCACGGGGCGACTGCCGACGATCCAGCGCGACCGCGCCCGCCGAATCGCCGACCGAGTCGCCGAGGTCGTCAAGGCCTACGTCAGCGTCAACCTGCTCCTGGCGATCGCCGCCGGCTTCCTCACCTTCGCCTACCTCGAGGCCGACGGCTTCCATCTCGCCGTGCCGCTCGCCGTGCTGGTGGCCTTTCTCGACCTCATCCCGCTGATCGGGCTGACGGTCGGGGGGTTCGCCGTCTTCGCGGTCCTGCTGATCGACGGCGGCCCCGGGGACGCGGTCGTCTGGCTGGTCCTCTTCCTCGTCTACCAGCAGGCGCAGGACCGGGTGATCCAGCCGCTGCTCTACAAGGGGGGAGCGCTGAAGGTGAACCCGGCGGTCGCGATCGTGGCGGTGATCGTGGGCGCCAATCTCGCCGGCGTGCTCGGTGCGCTGCTGGCGATCCCGACGGCGGCCTCCCTCGGGGTTGTGATCGACGAGCTGGTGTTCAGCGGCCGCTCAGGTCCCGCGGATGCGGGGGTGCCTGAGCCAGCCGACTAGCTCGTCGGTTCGCTTCCAGAACGGCTTGCCGCGAGACCCGGCGAAGCGCTCCTCGGAGCGCTCCTCCTGGCCATGGTGGTAGAAGAGCTTGGCCCAGACGGAATGCGGCTTCGCGAGCCGGAATGCCCCGACGAGGCCCACGATCGGGATGAGGATGCTCCAGATCGCCATGCCGAACTTCTCCTTGGCGGCGTTGACGAGGGCGAGGATCACGCCGATGAGACCGGCGCCCCCGACGACGGCCTGGATGGCGTCCGCGACATCGGTCGTCACGTCGATCCAGCTCCGCAGGCTGATCAGCGCCAGCCCGGACAGCCCCGCGGCGATGATCACCGCGTCGACCGACTTCCGTCCCTCCTTCTCCCAGTAGACGTCCTTGAGGTTGAGCCAGAGGGCGAACTCGTCGAGCGTCAGGCCGGTCCCGATGCCGAAGAAGACCGCGACGATCTTGTCCCAGGGGCTGCTCGGGTCGAGCGCGATCGCGACGTAGCCGTTGATCAGGACGAGCAGGATTCCCCAGACGAGGTGATGGATGTGGGTGCCCCCGACCGAGACGTTCCCCGGCCACCACTTCACCTGCGCCTTGATCATGTGGGTGCTGGTGCGGATGAAGCCGAACGTGAGCAGGAAAGAGACGAAGAAGAGGAAGTGCGCCTCGCGGCCGGTATCGACGATCCCGTGCTGGTAGAGGCTCCCGATGCTGGCGATCAGCACGCCGAGAACGCTATAGATCGGCTTCGCCGTAAAACGAGTTGCTCCTCGGCTCAGCCTCGGAGCACCCTTGCGTCCACGCTACGGAATCCCGCGAGCGGCCTCGCAGCTCTTCGCCGTGTCGGACCCGCCGCCGCCGCGGCAGGTGTCCTTCCCGCCGCCGCCGCTGAGCTTGTCCGGGCCGCCGCCGCCCCCGAGCCAGTCACCGGCACCGCCGCCGCTCAGGTTGTCGGCGCCGGACCCACCGACCAGCTGGTCCTGACCGCCGCCGCCGGCCATCGAGTCCGCGCCGCCGCCGCCAACGAGCAGGTCGGGGACGGCGCCTCCAACCAGCCGGTCGCGGCCCCCACCGCCCTCGAGCGGCCGAGGCTGGCCATCGATCACCCCGCCGATCGACACCGGCAGGCCAGGGTCGGCATCGAAGGTGTCGCTGCCGTGACCGAGGTCGCCGACGATCGCACCGATGTAGCCGGCGACGCAGCTCACCTCCGGGGCGGTGAGCTCGCCCGGCTTGGCGTTGTCGAGAGAGCAGGCCGAGCCGGCGCCGTCGGGGTCACCGAGCCCCTCCGGCGCGGTGATCGTGAGCCTGCCGCTGGGGGCCGTGAACACGCTGATCCGGTTGTCGACCCCACGTAGGTCGTTGAGCGTCAGGACGTTCATCGACGCCGAGGTGGTCGCGCCGTGGCCGTGCACGGTCAGGACCTCGGCCCTCAGGGCCTGGCGCGCCGGCGCGTCCGCGGACGCCGCCGCGGTGCTCGCCAGCGCGATCAGCGCCGCCAGCGCTGCTGTCGCTCGAAGCTTCATTCGAGTCCCATAACCCCAGTGAACGCCGTTTGCTGCGGGCTAGGGAGTGAGCACGACCTTGCCGACGTTCCGCCGCTCCGCGATGAACTGATGCGCGTCGCCGGCCCGCTCGAAGGGGAACGACTCCGCGACGACCGGGTCGATCTCGATCGTGCCGTCCTCGATCTCCGCAGTGAGGGGCTCGATCACGCGATCCAGGCCCTCGCGATCCTGCCAGGCGAGCATGTTCAGGCCGAAGACGCCCTTGTTCTCGCTCATCAGCTGGAGGCTCTTCCACCACGGCACGGTCGCGAACGGCATCCGCGCCAGGCTGCTGACGAGCTTTCGGACGTCGCGTCCAGTTCCGGCCGAGGCCTCGGTGAGCCCGTACATCACCAGCCTGCCTCCCTGGCGCAGCAGCCGGTAGTCCTTGCGGAAGTTCGTGGGGCCGGTGGCGTCCATGACCAGATCGACTCCCTCTCCGCCCGTGAGGCGCCTGATCTCGCTCTCGAAGTCCTGGGTGCGGTAGTCGATCGGGTGCTCGACTCCCTGGGCGCGGATCGCCTCGTGCTTGGAAGCGGACGCCGTCCCGAAGATCTCCGCCTGCCGAGACCGGGCGATCTGAGTCGCCGAGATCCCCACGCCGCCGGCGGCCGCGTGGATCAGGACCCGCTCGCCCTTCCGCAGACCTCCCATCATCACGAGCGCCACGTACGAGGTCGAGTAGTTGACCGGGAACGCTGCGCCCTGCTCGTAGCTGAACCCATCGGGGAGCGGGAGGGCCTGGTTCTCGGGGACGGTGACCATCGAGGCCTGACCGCCGAACCTCGTACCGGCTATGACCCTGTCCCCCGCCTTCACCGACTCCACGCCCTCACCGACCGACTCGACGTCCCCGGCGACCTCGTAGCCGAGCACGCAGGGCGGCTTCGGTGCCTCCGGGTAGAGCCCGACGCGGGCCATCGTGTCGGCGAAGTTGATGCCCGAAGCCCTGACGGCGATCCGCACCTCACCAGGGCCGACTGGCGGGTCGGGTCGCTCCTCGACCTGCAGGACCTCCGGCCCTCCGTGGCCGGTCAGCACCACCGCTTTCATGAATCGGGCCGCTCCTCGGCTTCGCTTTCGGGGCACCCTCTCATAACGGCCCTACAGCGAGACGGCCCGTCCGACCGCGAAGCCCTCGAGCTCGAGGATGCGATCGACTGTGGAGCTGTTGACAAGCGCGTCCGTGGTCAGGGCCATGACCGCAGTCTCGCCACCCGACTCGGCCCCCACCGCGGCCGAGACGATGTTGACGCCCTCCTCCCCGAAGACGGTCCCCACGCGGCCGATCATGCCGGGCTGGTCGCTGTAGCGGAAGATCGCGAGGTGGTCGGCGAAGGGCAGGTAGAAGTCCTCCCCCCAGACCCGGGCCAGGTAGGGGATGTTGCGCGGGCCGACGCCGGTGCCCGCCACCTCGACCGAGTCATCGCCCGTCTGGACGCGAACCACGACGAGCTCGGTGAAGTCGTCCGAGGCGGAGTCCCGCGTCTCGGTCAGGTCGATCCCCCGCTCCTCGGCCATGTGGGGCCCGTTGACGAGGTTGACCGGCTCCTCCGTGTGGCCGGAGAGGATCCCGACCAGCACCGCGATCCCGAGGATGCGGGTGTCCTGGTCGGCCAGCCGGCCGCGGAATTCGACCTGGACGCGGTCGGGGGTGCCGTCGGCGAGCGCCTGAGCGAGCCTCCCGAGCTTCTCGCACAGCGGGACGAACGGAGCCAGCTGCTCCATCACCTCCGGGCGAACCGCGGCGATGTTGACCGCGGTCGTCACCACGCCGCCGGTGAGCGCGGCCGTCACCTGCTCGGCGGTGACGACACCGGCTCGGTCCTGGGCCTCCTCGGTCGACGCCCCGAGGTGCGGGGTGACGACCACGTCGTCGCGCTTCAGGATCGGATGGTCCGTGAACGGCTCCTCGGGAAACACGTCGAGGGCGGCGCCGGCAACCTTGCCCGAGTCGAGGCCCGCGATCAGCGCATCGAGGTCAACCAGCTCCCCTCGGGCACAGTTGATGATCCTGACCCCGTCGCGCATCCTCCCGATCGCCTCGGCGTCGATGAAGTCGATCGTCTCGGGCGTCTTGGGCAGATGCAGCGTGATGAAGTCCGCGCGCGCGTAGAGCTCCTCCGGAGTCTCGACACCCTCAACACCGAGCTCCCGGAAGCGCTCGGCCGTCACGAACTTGTCGTAGGCCACGATCGGCATCTCGAAGGCCTGGGCGCGGGCGGCCACCAGCTGCCCGATTCGCCCGAAGCCGAGGACCCCGAGTGTCTTGCCGTAGAGCTCGGTGCCCTTGAACCTGCCTCGGTCCCAGGCGCCTCCCGCAAGCGAGGCGTGCGCCTGCGGGATGTTGCGGCAGAGCGCGAGCGTCAGGGCGATCGTGTGCTCGGCCGCGGCGATCGAATTCGCCTCCGGTGCGTTCGCGACGACGATGCCGCGCCTGGTCGCGGCCTCGACGTCGACGTTGTCGACTCCCGTGCCGGCGCGGCCGATCACCTTCAGGCGCTGGGCCCGGTCGATCAGGTCCGGCGTCAGCTTCGTCGCCGAGCGGATCAGGATGCCATCGAACTCCCCTATCCGCTGCTCGAGCTCGCCGCCATCCCATTCGAGTCCGAGCTCGACGTCGAAGCTCTCCTCGAGCAGCTCCACCCCGGCGTCGGCGATCTTCTCCTTGACGAGAACCCTGGCGCGGTCGTTCATCCTCTCACCTCGTCCGAGTTCTCGAGCACCCAATCGATGCACGCGGTGAGCGCGGACACGTCATCGGGGTCGACCGCCGGGAACATCCCGATGCGCAGCTGATTGCGCCCCAGCTTGCGGTAGGGCTCCGTGTCGGCGATGCCGTTGGCCCGCAGGGTTTTCGCCAGGGCGGCGGCGTCGACGGACTCGTCGAAGTCGATCGTGCCGACGACGGGCGAGCGCTTGGCCGGATCGGAGACGAATGGCGCCGCCACGTCGGACCGATCCGCCCAGCCGTAGAGGTGGTCGGACGAGGACCGGCTGCGCAGGATGCCGAACTCCAGACCGCCGCCGTCGAGCAGCCACTGGATCTGGTCCGCGAGCAGGAAGAGCGTCGCGATCGCGGGTGTGTTGTAGGTCTGCTCCTTGCGGGAGTTGTCGAGCGCCGTGGCGAGCGACAGGAACGGAGGCTGCCAGCGGCCGTCCTTGCCGGCATCGAGCTCCTCGATGCGGGCGATCGCCGCGGGGCTGAGCAGGGCGAGCCAGAGGCCGCCCTCCGCCGCGAAGGCCTTTTGAGGCGCGAAGTAGTAGGCGTCGGCCTCCGCCACGTCCACTGGGAGCGCGCCCGCCCCGGAGGTGGCGTCGACCAGGACCAGACTGTCGCTCGAGTCCATCGGGCGCTCCACCGGGACCGTCACGCCGGTCGAGGTCTCGTTGTGCGCCCAGGCGATTGCGTCGGCCTGAGGATCCGTGACGGGTTCGGGGGCGTCGCCCGGATCGGCCTCGACCACGATCGGATCGGCGAGGAACGGTGCGGCCGCCGTGGACTTGGCGAACTTCGAGGAGAACTCGCCGTAGCTCAGATGCAGCGCACGCTCGCGCACCAGCCAGGCCGTCGCCGCGTCCCAGAAGGCGGTGGTGCCGCCGTCGCCGAGGGCGACCTCGTAGCCGTCCGGGAGCGCAAAGAGCTCGGTCAGCCCCGAGCGCACTCGCGCCACCAGGTCGCGCACGGGCGCCTGGCGATGGGAGGTGCCCATCAGCTCGTTCTGGGTCGCGAGCTTCGCGAGGGCCTCGGGCCTCACCTTCGAGGGGCCGCAGCCGAACCGCCCGTCGGCCGGCTTCAGCGCAGCTGGGATTTCCAAGATCGTCCCTTCCATCGATTCAGAGCGAGCCGCAAGGCTAGCCATCGCCCAGCGCGGGCGTTATTCCGTTGAGACGCTGGAAAGACCTCCGAGCCGTGGAGTAGGGTGGCCGCGCGTCCATTGGGGGAAGCACGCCCCGGGGCGCAAATCCCCGCCGACCTCGACCCGGGAGAGAGCATGTACCCAATCAGCTACCAGGCGGATCCCGTCCTCGAAGGCAGGAGCCGGCTCACCACCTTCTTCCGCTACCTGCTCGCGATCCCATGGCTGATCGTCGCCGCGGTCTACGGGTTCGTGGCCCAGATCGCCGCCGTGATCGCCTGGTTCGCGATCGTCTTCACCGGCAAGTACCCAGAGGGGATCTACAACTTCAACGCCGGCTACCTGCGGATGATCACAAGGGTGAACGGCTTCGAGTACCTGCTCACCGACGCCTGGCCGCCCTTCGGCGGCGACGAAGCGCCGGACTACCCGGTCAGGGTGGGAGTCGCACCCCCGCTCGACATGTACAGCCGCCTCAAGACCGGCTTCCGCTTCATCGTGGGAATTCCGGTCTATCTGCTCGCGCTGATCCAGGCGATCATCCTCACCGTCTGCACGCTGATCGCCTGGTTCGCGATCCTGTTCACCGCCAAGCTGCCGGAGGGACTGTTCAATCCGATGCGGTCCGCCTCGGCGTATCTGGCCCGGACGGCCGGTTACTTCCTGCTGCTCACCGAGGACTGGCCTCCGTTCTCGTTCGAGGAGGGCGGGACTGCACCCGCCGGGCAGATCCCGCCCGAGTCGCCCAGCCGCAGCCCAGAGAGCCAAGAAAGGGAGATATGACATTTGGTGAAGCAGTCAGGTCTGGCTTCGATCACTACGCGAAGTTCGATGGCCGGGCCAGTAGACCGGCGTTCTGGTGGTGGTTCCTGTTCGGAATCCTGGTCGGGATCGGCGCCAGCATCATCGACGCCATCCTCGGTACCTGGGGTCTGGTGAACGGATTGGTGGCACTGGCACTGCTGCTGCCGAACCTGTCGGTGGCGATCCGGCGACTGCACGACACGGATCACACCGGCTGGTGGGTGCTGATCGGGCTCATCCCGATTATCGGGTTCATCGTGCTGCTCATCTTCTACCTGCGCGAGAGCGACCCGGGCGAGAACCAGTACGGGCCGCCACCCGCGGAGGGAGTCTCGGCAGCCAGCCCCGCCTGAGCGGCTCACGACGCGAGGCGCGGTAAGAGCCTCGGTCAGTCGTCGATCCAGGGCATCATCGCGCGGAGCTTCTTCCCGACCTTCTCGACCTCTGAGTTGGCCGCCTCCTCGCGCAGGCGCTGGAAGTTCTCCTGGCCGGCCTCGTTCTCGGCGATCCACTCCTTGGCGAACTCACCGGACTGGATGTCGGCGAGGATCTTCCGCATCGCCTGACGCGTCTCGTCGGTGATCACCTTCGGTCCGCGCGTCATGTCGCCGTACTCGGCCGTGTTGGAGATCGAGTGGCGCATCCCCTGGATCCCGTGCTCGTACATGAGGTCGACGATCAGCTTGAGCTCGTGCAGGCACTCGAAGTAGGCGAGGCGCGGGTCGTACCCGGCTTCGACGAGCGTGTCGAAGCCGGCGCGAACGAGCTCGGTGGCGCCGCCGCAGAGAACGGCCTGCTCTCCGAAGAGGTCGGTCTCAGCCTCGTCCTTGAAGGTCGTCTCGATGATCCCGGCCCGCCCGCCCCCGATTCCGCTCGCGTAAGCGAGCACCTGGTCCCGGGCCGTGCCGGTCGCGTCCTGGTGGAGCGCCATCAGGCAGGGCACGCCGGCGCCGTCGCGGAACTCCCGGCGCACGAGGTGTCCCGGGCCCTTCGGGGCCACCATGCCGACGTCTACGCCCGGGGGCGGCTCGATCTGGCCGAAGCGGATCGAGAAGCCGTGGGCGAACATCAGCAGGTTGCCGTCGGCGATTCCGTCGGCGATCGAGTCGCGCCAGACCTGGGCCTGTTTCTCGTCCGGCAGCAGGATCATCACGATGTCTCCGCGGCTGGCGGCGTCGGAGATGTCGAGTACCTCGAGGCCCTCTTCCTCGGCGTCGTTGCGGCTGGAAGACTCCGGCCGCAGCCCGACCACCACCTCGGCCCCCGAGTCCTTCAGATTGAGCGCGTGGGCGTGTCCCTGCGAGCCGTAGCCGAGGATCGCGACCGTCTTGCCGCCCAGGACGGAGAGGTCAGCGTCCTTGTCGTAGAGGACGTCGCTCGGGGCAGCCATGAGGCGGCGGATGCTAGCGACCGGCAGGTTCCGGCAACTCGCCCCGGAGCAGCTTGCCCGAGGCGGTTCTTGGCAGGCTGCAGACGAAGTCCACGCGCTTCGGCACCTTGTACGCGGCCAGCGAGTTCGCGCAGTGGGACCGGAGCTCCTCGGCTGTCGCCTCCGCCGGGCCGCTGAGGACGACAAGGGCGCAGACCGCCTCCTGCCATTCGGGATCGGGGC
>Ga0081540_1002176_pt1 | contig 16229 bp, 12 predicted proteins | sample TabmetS2T1R1_FD_71024 | JGI IMG/M metagenome (GOLD analysis project Ga0081540, IMG submission 71024) | Tabebuia heterophylla rhizosphere microbial communities from the University of Puerto Rico - S2T1R1 | ecosystem: Host-associated > Plants > Roots > Rhizosphere ... | reverse complement strand
GTATTCGCTCAGGAAATGCGCGACCGCGTCCGCGCCGTGCTCGACATGCGTCAGGAATTCGGCAACGTCGTAGCCGATACCGCCGGTGCCGATGACGGCGACCCGCTGGCCGACTTCGACGCGCCCAAGCAGAACATCAAGGTAGGAAACGACACTTGGATGATCGATGCCATCGATATCCGGCTTGCGCGGCAGGATTCCCGTGGCGATGACGATCTTGTCGAAGGATTGTGCCGCGAGATCGTCGGATGTCGCGCGCACGCCGAGCCTGACGTCCACTTTCCCATGCTCGATCTGGCCCAGGAAGTAGCGCAGCATCTCGTTGAACTCGGTCTTGCCGGGCACGCGCCGGGCAAGGTGGATCTGGCCGCCAAGTTCGCCCTGCTCTTCGAACAGCGTGACCTGATGGCCGCGCGCGGCGGCGGTGGATGCCACGGCAAGACCGGCCGGCCCCGATCCGATCACCGCAATTCGCTTTGACTTGTGCGGCGCCTCGTCGAACTCGGTCTCGCGGCAGGCACGCGGATTGACGAGGCATGTCGCGGTGCGGTCGGAGAAGATGAAATCGAGGCACGCCTGGTTGCAGGCGATGCAGGTGTTGATGTCCTCGGGCCGCCCCTGCTGCGCCTTCAGCACGAAATCGGGATCGGCCAGCATGGGCCGCGCCATCGAGACGAAATCGCAGGCGCCCTCGGCAAGCAGCTTCTCGGCGACGTCGGGCATGTTGATGCGATTCGATGCCACGACCGGGATCGACACCACCTTGCGCAGGCGACTGACAGCGAAGCTGAACGCCGCCCGTGGCACGCTGAAAGCGATGGTCGGAACCGGTGCCTCGTGCCAGCCTACGCCGGTGTTGAAGATGTCGGCTCCCGCCGCCTGCACGGCGAGTGCGAGCTGGTCGATTTCGTCCGCCGTCGATCCTCCCTCGACAAGGTCGATCGCCGAGATGCGGTACATGATGAGGAAATGCGGGCCGAGCCTCTCCCGGGTGCGCCGCACGATCTCGACAGAAAAGCGATTGCGGTTTTCAACGGACCCGCCCCAACGATCTTCGCGGTCATTGGTGCGCGGCGCGGTGAACTGGTTGATCAGGTAACCTTCCGATCCCATGATCTCGACGCCGTCGTATCCGGCACGGGCGGCGAGCGCCGCCGAGCTGACGAAATCGTCGACCGTGGCCTCGATCTCGTCGTCGGTCATGGGCCTGGGAATGCGCGGATTGATCGGCGAGCGGATCGCCGACACGCCCACGATGTTGTCGTGTTTGGCATAACGGCCCGAATGCAGGACCTGCATCAGGATTTTCGCGCCATGTTTCTGGACTTCGGTCACCACACTCTGGTGAGGCGCGAGATCGTCACCTGCCATCATCGTCGGCCCGCCTGGCTCGAGCCGGCCGGCCTCGTTTGGTGAAAAGCCGCCGGTGATGATCAGGGCGGCGCCGCCCTTCGCCCGTGCTCCATAGAATGCGCGCTGGCGCTTGTCGGGCTCACTCTCATGCTCGAGGCGGGTATGCATGGAGCCCATGATCACGCGGTTGCGCAGCGTGTGCGCGCCGACGCGCATCGGCGACAGCAGGGTCGGATAGAGCTTGTGCCCGGACAGTGACGACATGGCTGATCCCCTTGAAGCGATCGCTTGATCGAGGACGTTCATCGCTTACCTCGCAAAGTTCGGCACGCGGCGTTCGCGGAACGCTGCAAGGCCTTCGTTGATGTCGATGCCGGTCAGGACACCCAGCGCTTCCTGCTGCTCCCTGCGCAAGCCGTCCGCGAGAGCCAGCCCTTCGTCGGCGGCATGGCGGCCGAGGCGCTTGATGGCCGCCAGCCCGGCGCCGCTGCGCGTCGCAAGCAGCCGCGCGTAGGCCAGCGCTTCGTCGCGCAGCCGCAAGGCCGGCGCGACATGATTGACCAGCCCCCATTGCATCGCGGTCGGCGCGTCGATCCAGCGCGCGCTGTACATCAGGTCGAGTGCGCGGCGCAGGCCGATGGCGCGCGTCAGCCGCTGCGAGCCGCCCCATCCGGGGATCAGGCCGAAGGCGGCGTGCTGATCGCCAAACCGCGCGTCCTCGGCGGCGAACACCACGTCGCAGGCCAGCACGAGTTCGATGCCGCCTGCGAGGCAAAGCCCCTGAACGGCGGCGACGACCGGCAGCGGGCTCGCCTCGATACGCTCAAGCACGGAATGGCCGAGCGCAAGGAAGTCGCGCAGTTCCGCCTCGACGTTGCGCACGGCCTCGACTTCATCCAGCGCCGCGCCGGTGCAGAAGTTCTTGCCGCCGGCAACGATCAGAACGGCCCGGGCACCATCACCTTCCAGGCCCGCGATCGCTTCGGCAATGTCGCCGAGCATTCGCCGCGACAGGCAGTTGAACACCGCCGGCCGCGACAGTTCGATCGTGCCCACGCCTTCGCAGAGGCTGGCCCTGACGAAGGCACCATCGTCCTGCACGTCCTGCATCGCGGCCCGATTCATTTTCAGCTCCTAGAGTGGACAATCGCGAGGGAACGCCGGCTTGCGTTTATCGAGATGGGCCTGCAATCCTTCCTTCACCTCGGGTCCGGTGAAGCCAAGGAACTCAAGCGCCAGCGATGCATCAAAGGCGGGGCCAGCCTGGCGCAGCCAGTTGTTGAGGCTGTATTTGGTCCAGCGGATTGCGCTCTGCGGTCCGTTCGCAAGACGAGTCGCAACCTCAAGCGCTCTGGCGTCGAGCTCGGCATCCTCGACGCACATCGAAACGAGCCCAATGCGCTCTGCTTCCTCGCCGTTCAGCTGATCGCAGAGCAGCAGGTAATACTTCGCCTTGGCCATGCCGCAGAGCAGCGGCCAGACGATCGCGGCATGGTCGCCGGCGGCAACCCCGAGCCGGGTGTGGCCATCGATGATGCGCGCGGTCTTCGAGGCGATCGAGATATCCGCCAGGATGCCGCACACCAGGCCCGCGCCGACCGCGGGGCCGCGAATCGCGCTTACCACGGGCTTCGAGCAGTTGATGACGTTGTAGACGATGTCCTTGGCTTCCTTCCAGTTGCGAAGCCGAGTGTCGTGATCGGCGATGATGTCGCCGATCATGGCGAAATCGCCACCGGCGGAGAACACCTCGCCGGCGCCGGTAAAGATGACCGCGGAGACTGCCGGATCGGCATCGATGTCGCGCCAGATCTGGCCGAGTTCGCCGTGCATTGCCGCATCGGCCGAATTCATCTTGCCGTTGGCCATCGTCACGCGAATGACCCGCTCATGCGGCCAATCAATCCGCAACCGCCGATAATTGGCGTAGCGATCGTGGCCCTTGCCGTTGGTTGTCACGCTCATTGCTGCCTCCACCATCTCCATCACACCATCGAATAGCCGCCGCTGACGCTCAGCGTCTGGCCGGTGACGAATGATGCCACGTCGGAGGCGAGGAACAGAACGGCGGGCGCGATATCGGCCGGCGTGCCGACGCGCTTGAGAGGGTAAGCCTTGCTGATCCGGCTCCGCATCTCCTCCTTGAGCCACACCTTCATCTCGTCGCTCGCCCAAAGGCTGGTCGGGCCGATCTCCTCGCCGGGCGCCGGCAGCGTGGTTCCCGGGCACACCACATTGAAACGGATATTGTGCCGGCCGTTTTCCCGCGCCAGCGTTTTCGACAGCGCGATCACGCCGGCCTTGCAGGCGCCGTACACTCCCTCGCGGAACTCGCCGATCCGGCCGGCATCGGAAGCGATGCTGACCACGGCACCGCCCGAACGGCTGATCATGCCGTCCAGCACCGCCCGCGTGCAGTTGATCATGCCCCAGAGATTGATCTGCACTTCCTTCTCCCATTCGGCCCGCGGCTTCTCGACGAACAGGCGGTCAACAACCCACCCGGCATTGTTGACGAGGATATCGACCGACCCGAACGCACTCTCGACCCGTTCGGCCATCGCCTGGACTTCGGCCCAGTTCGACACGTCGGTCTTCACGGCCATCGATTTCGAGGCGCCGCGCGCCACCGCCTCGTCCGCAACCGCGTGCGCGCGGCTCTCGTCGATATCGGCAATGGCGACCGCCGCTCCCTCCTCGGCAAAGGCCAGCGCAATGCCGCGCCCGATATTCGAGGCCGCCCCCGTCACGATGACGGATTTGTTCTTCAGATTGAGCTGCATGTCGCTCGCCTTAGATACTATCCAGATAGTATGTTACCGAGCACGAGCCATTTGCTGCCTCGCTGCCTTCCGGCTCTCTGTGCCTCAAGGAAACGAGCGTTCCTACCCTGTGCTTTGCTTCTTGCCGCTTTCATAATACTATCCAGATAGTATGTCAACTGCATTCTTTGTCCTGTTTGAACTGGGGACAACCAGAGAGCCAGGCGGCGCCTGCTCCCCCGGACGCAGGTGCGTGATAGAGTAAGAGTCGCAAGAATTGGCAGATCGAGGCGCGCAGTGGCACGGGCGACAAAGAAGAGGACAAAGGTCGAGCAGAGGGAAGCAAGCCTGGAAAAACTGCTGTCGGCCGCGCGCCACCTCTTCGTCTCGAAAGGCTATGCGTCGACCACGCTGGAGGAGATCGCCGCGGCGGTCGAGATGACAAAAGGCTCCGTCTATTTCTATTTCGGGAGCAAGGAAGCGGTATTGCTCGAGCTGTTGAATCAGGCCGAGCAGATCGTAATAGACACCGTACTAAGGCTACTGGAGAGTTCGGGCGGAAGCGCCACCGAGAAGGTCGTCAGTTTCCTGCATCATCAGGCCCAGCTTGGCGTGACCGACCGCGAGAACATGCTGCTGATCATCCTGATGTCGCTCGAATTCGACGATGGTCCTGTGGCCCGGAAGGTGAAGGCGCTCTACCGGAAATTCTACGACGGCTTGAACGACGTCATCCGCGACGGCCAGCGGCTGGGAGAATTCCGCACTGATGTGCCCAGCCGCGAGCTTGTCTCCATCATCGTCGCCAACCACGACGGAACGTTCCTCGAATGGTATCGCAGGAGCGACGAGCTCAGCGGGACCAAGCTCGTCAGAGCGATGCGCGGCATCATCCTGACCGGCCTCACCGGGAAATAGATTGAAACTCGCCTGGAATCGTCAAGCCTGGTTGGGGAATTACTCGGGCACGCCCGCTTTGCGAAGACCCTCGATCATCAGCTTGGAGTTCGATTGGCCGCCGCGATCGATCCACGCGGATATCGTAAAGTCAGGATCGAGCTCGGCCATGCGCGCCAACGCCCCGCGTGCTTCCGCATCCCGTCCAAGGTGGGCAAAGCCAGCCGCGAGACAACGGTAAGTTGACGAGAAGAGAGGGTTGTGGCGTTGGGCCTTTCTGCCCGCCACAATGGCCTCCTCGAAGCGGCCAAGCTCAACAAGCGCCATCCCCATCCCGGTAAACGTGAATTGCAGTCGCGGGTCCAGCGGGCTTCTGCGGAAGGCGCGATCAAAGCTCCGGATCGCCTCCTCCCACAGCCCTGCATTTCGATAGACCCAGCCTCTGCAGTGCCACGTATTGAATGAATTCGGATTGAACGCGACGGCCCGGTCAGCCATTTCGATCTCGCTCTCACGATCACCGACCATGAATGTCGAGATCAGGCTGGCCCACGCCAGGGCGTCCGGATCACCATCGTCGAGGCTCAATGCCAGGCGGGAAAGCCGAATGGCCTCCATGCGGTCGAGCTGGGGATCAATCGCATAACCCCAAAGGATATTTTGCATGTGGCAGACGCCGGCCAAGGCCGCGACAGTGGCGAACCGCGGGTCCAGCTCCAGGGCACGATGCGCCAGCCTGATCGCCTCGGCATTGCCTTCGCGGGTCGCCGGGTAATACTGCGGTATGGCGCGCAGATAGCAATCATAGGCGGTGAGGTTCTCCGGCCCCCGTCGCGCTGCGATCGCAATTTCCGTCTGAACCAGTTTGGGTTCAATCGCCGAGACAACGGCCATCGTCACTTCGTCCTGGAGCGCGAAGACGTCGGTCAGGTCGCGCTCGAACCGGTCCGCCCAGATATGCGCACCCGTCACCGCGTCGATCAACTGCCCGGTGATGCGGACTTTGCCCGCCGCCTTGCGCACGGAGCCCTCGAGCACGTAGCGCACGCCAAGCCTGAGGCCGACCTGCTTGATATCGACCGCCCTGCCCTTGAAAGTGAAGCTCGAATTCCGCGCGATCACGAACAACGATTTGAACCGCGACAGCGCGGTGATGATCTCCTCGACCATCCCATCGGCAAAGTATTCCTGCTCGGGATCGTCGCTCATGTTCTGGAACGGCAATACGGCGATCGACGGCTTGTCGGGCAGCTGAGGAAGCGCACTCTGCGCCCATGGTCTGTTATTCCCGCCCGTGCACACGGCATAGGCACGAACCGGCTTGGCGATGTTCTTGAGGTACTGCTCGCCGCGATCCTCGAAGCCACTGCCCAGCTTGCCTTCGATCTCGCTGTAGACCTTCTCCGACATCAGGATGCCGCCGGGATCGGCCATCCCCTCCAGCCGGACCGCGATGTTGATTCCGTCGCCATAAAGCTGGCCGTCCTGGCCGACGATCACGTCGCCAAGGTTGAGCCCGACCCGCAACCTCAGGGAACTGCCGCCCGAGGCGAGATGGTCCTGGATCTCAACTGCGCATTTCGTGGCAGCCAACGGGCTGGCGAACTCGGCCAGCGCACCATCGCCAGTTGTTCTGATGAGTCGTCCCTGGTGGCGGGAAAGGCTCGGCTCGATCAGTTCCCGTTTCAGCCGTTCGAACTCGGCGTAGGTGGCTTCTTCAGCGTGTTCCATGAGCGCGGAATAGCCGACCACGTCGGCGGCCAGGATCGCCGTCAATCGCCTTTGAAACCTGTGCTCCGTCACAGCGCCTCCAAGCGGCCAGGCAAAACGCGTCGCTGAGACCGCGAGGAGCCTACCACCTTATGGTGGACCTGTGACCGGTCCGCAAGCAGCTTTATTGGCCTCGTGGCACTGAGGTCACAAGCACCGGGAGCCGTTTCGGGCCAACGGATTGCTACGCCGCGATCTTCTCCAGCAACGCCATCAGCGCTTCCGGCGCCGTCACATTCGGGGAATGGCTGGCGTCGATCTCGTCGTAGCGCCAGGCGGGGTCGCTCTTCGTCATCTTCGCGAACGGGCCGAACGTGTCGGCGGGCGTGATTCGGGTGGCGTAGACGTAGCTCCGCGGCAGGGTCAGCGGCGCGGACAGTCTTAGTTTCTGCTCGAAGCATTTGATCGGCATGTGGACACGCCGCTCGTTCAGCCAGGCGACATCCTCCGGCGAGGTATCCGACGGCGTCGGGTTCGGCGGCACGCGCCAGCCGTCGCCGCTCCTGGCCGCTTCCTGCATGCGCGCCCGTGCCGGCTCGTTGAGATCGAGCAGCGACTGGCCGTCCTGTGGCACGAAGGCGTCGATGTAGATGAGCTGTCTCACCTTGTCGCGTGCGCGGTCGGCGACGCCGGTGGCGACCATGCCGCCATAGCTGTGACCGACCAGCACGAAGTCCCTGAGATCCTCATACTTGATAACGTTCAGCATGTCCGCGATATGCGTATCGAGATCGATCGCAGGATGCGCCAGATGCGCGCGCTCGCCGAGCCCCGTATAGGTCGGCGTCGCCAGGCGGTGGCCGGCCTTGCTCATCAGCGGATGCATTTTCTTCCAGGCCCATCCGGCCGACCATGCGCCATGACAGACCAGAAATGTTTTCGGGGACGAACTCATCGAGGCGTTTCCATGTTGTTGTTTATCGGCGGCGGCGATAGTACCCGCACGCAGCGTCGTGTAAACGTCGCGCAATGACAGGGAAGACGGGACAGCGATGACTGCGGCGGCCTACGCCCTGCTTCTGTTCGGCGCGCTTGCGGGCGGCTTCGTATCGGGACTTGCAGGATTCGGCACCGCGCTGATGGCGCTGGGCATCTGGCTTTACGTGCTGCCCCCGGCCATCGCGGTGCCGCTGGTACTGATTTGCTCGGTGATCGCGCAAATCTCCACCCTGCCCTCGATCTGGAAGACCATCGATTTCTCCATCGTCTGGCCGTTCCTGATCGGCGGCCTGATCGGCGTGCCGCTCGGCACCATGCTGATCGCCCATGCCGACCCAAAAGTGTTCAAGCTGACCGTCGGCGTGTTCCTGCTGGTCTTTCCGACCGCGCTGTACTTCCAGCGCAAGGAAATGGCTGTCAGCTTCGGCGGCAAGGCCGCGGATGCGGCGATCGGCTTTGCCGGGGGCATTCTGGGCGGGCTCGCCGGGTTGTCCGGACCGCTGCCGATCCTGTGGGCCAGCATTCGCGGCTGGACCAAGGAGCAGCGCCGCGGCATTTTCCAGATTTTCAATTTCAGCGTTCTGGCCACGTCGCTCTTCGTCCAGATCGGCACCGGTTTCGTCAAGCCTGACGTGTTCTGGCTGGCGCTGATCGCTTTCCCCGGCACCGTGATCGGCGCGTGGCTCGGCGCGCGGACCTATCACGCGCTGAGCGACGGCAATTTTCGCGACGTCGTGCTCGGCCTGTTGTTCCTGTCCGGCGCAGGTCTGGTGTGGAGCAGCATTGCACCGAGTTGAGCCGCGCATGGCGGCCATGTGCACCGAGTGAGCGACCTGTACGGACTCGGGCAAAGCCGATAACCAGTCGGCATGTCCTCCACCACGCACGTCATGCCCTCGCATACTCAGCGCGAACAACTCGGCCTGCTGCTTGGCGTCGTCGGCATGGTGATCTTCGGCGGCACACTGCCAGCGACGCGGCTCGCCGTGTCCGCGATCGATCCCTTTGCGCTGACGGCGCTGCGCGCGGCAATGGCCGGCCTGTGTTCGCTGGCCCTGTTGATCGCGCTGCGCCGCCCGCTGCCGCCGCGCGCGCTGTGGCCGCAGATCGTCATCGCCATGATCTGCGTGGTGATCCTGTTTCCGCTGTTCATGGCGCTCGGCATGCAGACCGTCGACGCCTCGCATGGCGGCGTGGTGTTCGGCGTGATGCCGATCGGCACCGCGCTGGTGGCGGTCATGATCACGCACGAGCGGCCGCGGCCGGTGTTCTGGATCGCCTCGCTCGCGGGCGCCGCGCTGGTGATCGGCTTTGCACTGCGCCAGGGCGGCGGCGCGATGTCGTCGGGCGATCTTCTGCTGTTCGCGGCCGTTGCGGTCTCTGCCATCGGTTACGCCTTCTCGGGCCGGCTGACATCGAGCATGCCGGGCTGGGAGGTGATCAGCTGGGTGCTGGTTATCGCGCTGCCGATCTCGATTCCGGCAGCGCTGTTCACCATGCCCGCCGACATCCTGCAGCTGCCGGCAAAGCCATTGCTCGGTCTCGCCTACGTGACCCTGTTCTCGCAATGGATCGGCTTCTTCGCCTGGAATGCGGGCCTCGCCATGGGCGGTATCGCGCGCGTATCGCAGGTGCAATTGCTGCAGCCCTTCGTCACCTTTGGCCTTGCGGCCTCGTTCAACGGCGAGACCATCACGTGGCAGATCGTGGCATTCGCCGCCGCGGTCGTGGCAACGGTCGCGATCTCGACGCGGACGCGCGGGCAGAGGGCATCGGCTATTCAGCCGCCATTGGCTCCGGACTGACCTTCCGCTCCGGCGGCGCCAGGCGTTTCCTGAACTCGCGGCGCAATAGCCACAGGGCAAGGCCGGCCTGCAGCGTGGTCGTGGCGATCGACAGATACCAGACCTGTTCGATGGCAAAGCCAGGCCGCGTCGAGAGCCAGATCGCCGGCACCGCATAGAACAGCAGGCGCGAGCCCGAGCTCAGCAGCACCGGCCTGGTGTTGCCGAGACCCTGGAACGTGCTGTGGCAGGTGAAGGTCACACCCTGCACGACGAGATTGAGCGACACGAAGTGCAGGAACTGCGCAGCGACCGCCATGGCTTCCTGATCTTCGGAGAATCCCGCGAGCAACAGATCAGGCCTCCACTGCGCCAGGATGGTGAAGCCGATCATCACGGCGGTCGCGATCGCTAACGCCTTCACGAAGGTTTCGCGAACGCGCTCGCCGTTACCGGCGCCGAAATTCTGGCCGACGATCGGCGCAGCGGCGAGTGCAATCGCAAGCGCCGGCATCTGGATCAGGCCAAGCACGCGCGTGCCAATGCCGAATCCGGCCTGCGCCGCGGCGCCGAAATCGCGCAGCACGTAATAGATCACGCCCATCCAGGCAAAGATGATCGCAAACTCGCCGCCGGCCGGCAGGCCGACATTGACGATGCGCTTCCATTGCTCGAACTGCGGACGCCACTGCGCGGGCTCGAAACCGACATAACGCTCGAACCTGCAGAAATACGCCAGCAGCATCAGCACTGCAGCCAGGACGGCAATCGAGCTGGCAAGGCCCGCACCGGCAACGCCGAGCGCGTGCCCGGTGCCCCAGCCCGCGATCAGCACCGGCGCCAGCGCGATATTGAGGATGACGGCGAGCGCCTGCACCAGCATGGTCGGCCGCACGATGCCGGTGGCCCGCAGCGCGGCCCCCATCACCTGCGTCACGAATTGCAGCGCCAGCGCCGGCATGAGCCACAGCAGAAATGTTGTTCCCGCCTCGACGGTGGCCTCGTCGGCGGCCACGGCGCGCATATAGGGCCGCGCCAGCAAGGCTCCCACGACCAGCGTCAACAGGCCGAACAGCGCCGACAGGACGATCGCCTGATTGAAGATCAGACTGGCGTCGGCGCGGTCCTTGCGCCCCACGGCGTGCGACATCAGCGCAACCGTGCCGACGCCGAGCACCTGCATGAACCCGTTGATGAGGAACCCGGCATTGCCGGCGGCGGCCACGCCCGCGACGGCGGCGGCGCCGACCTCGGCGACAAAATACAGATCAACCAGCTGGCAGATCATGATGGTGATCATGCCGACGACGATTGGAGGCGCCATGTGCAGGATGTGCCTCACGATGGAGCCGTGCGTCAGGTCTTTCATCTCCAAAATCCATTTTCATCGCGTGGCTGTCCGGACATCCGTCCATGAGCCACGCCAAAAATTTACTCCGCCGCCGAAATGAACTCCGTCGCCTGCCGCTCGAACAGGCCGCGATAGATGCCGCCCGGACGCGCGATCAGCGAAGCATGCGTGCCCTGCTCGACGATCTCGCCGCGGTCGAACACCAGGATGCGGTCGAGACTGCGCACCGTCGACAGCCGGTGCGCGATCACGATCGAGGTACGCCCCTTCATCAGCCGCTCCATCGCCTGCTGGATCAGCGCTTCCGATTCCGAATCCAGGCTCGATGTCGCCTCGTCCAGGATCAGCACCGGCGCATCCGCCAGGAAAGCACGCGCCAGCGCCACGCGCTGCCGCTCGCCGCCCGACAGTTTCACGCCGCGCTCGCCCACCAGCGTGCCGTAGCCTTTCGGCAGCCGCAGGATGAAGTCGTGCGCATTGGCCAGCCGCGCCGCCTGCTCGATCGCCGCCATGCTGGCGTTCGGCCGGCCGTAGGCGATGTTCTCGGCCAGCGTGCGGTGAAACAGGATCGGGTCCTGCTGCACGATCGCGATCTGACTGCGCAGCGAGTGCTGCGTGGCATCAGCGATATCCTGGCCGTCGATCAGGATGCGTCCGCCCGAGACGTCGTAGAGCCGCTGCACCAGCTTGACGAAGGTCGTCTTGCCGGAGCCGGAGCGCCCGACGAGGCCAACGCGCTCGCCGGCGCGGATGTCGACCGACAGTCCGTCATACAGCGGCGCAGGATGGCCGCCGTAATGGAACGTGACGTTGTCGAAGACGATCCGCCCGCCGCGAATGTCGATCGGCCTTGCACCCGCCGCATCGGCAATGCCGATCGACTCGTCATGGATCGCCACCAGCTCCTCCATGTCGTTCACCGAGCGCTGCAGATTGTTGATGTGCATGCCGACATCGCGCAGGTACGCATGGATGATGTAGTAGCTCGTCAGCACATAGGTGACGTCGCCCGGCGTGGCGCGGCCCGCGAACCACAGCAGGATCGCGCCGCCGATCACGGATGCGCGGAAGCAGAGCAGCACTGTGAGCTGCGCGGTGGACGTGTAGTTGTAGCGGTACCAGGTCCGCTGCACCCGAGCGCGCCAGCGTGCGATGACGCCCTCGAGCCGGTCGTCCTCGCGCGCTTCTGCGCCGAACGACTTCACCACCGCGTTGCAGGTCATCGCGTCCGCCAGCGTGCCGCCGACCTTGGTGTCCCAGGCGTTGGAGACGCGCGCGGCCGGCGCGATGTAGCGGATCGACAGCATCACCGTCATGCCGACATAGATCAGCGCGCCGATCGCGATCACCGCGCCCAGCGAGCCCCAATGCAGCCCGAGCAGGACCATCGATCCCAGCAGCACCGACAGCGACGGCAACAGCGCCAGCAGGATGGTGTCGTTGTAGAGATCGATCGCCCACATGCCGCGAGTGACCTTGCGCACCGTCGAGCCCGCGAAGCTGTTGGCGTGCCAGTCGGTCGAGAAGCGCTGCACCCGCATGAAGGCGTCTCGCGCGAGATCGGACATGATCCGCAGCGTGAACGGCACGATCGCCTGCAGCCCGATCATGCGCAGCACGATCGAGGAGAAGCCGAGCCCGACGATCGCCGCGAAGGCGACGACCGCCGCGCGCCGTGCGTCGGGATCATCAGCGCCGCGCGTCAGCGCATCGACCAGATGGCCGGAGAAGAGCGGCATGAACAGGTCGGCGACGGTTGCGCCCAACAGCCCGAAGGCAACGACGAGCGTCATCAGAGGCTGATTCAGCCAGTGACGGAACACGAACGGCATCACGACGCGAATCGCTGCGGGACGTTTTTCTTTGACGACCATGGCATCATCCGGCCGCGCTCACCGCGCAGGCCGGCTCCATCAAAAGAGACGCACGACGGCAATGGGCCGAACGCATGCGTCGTTGAAAACATCAGTGACTTAGCGGGGAGTTCCGAGACCGGGACAATGGACCCGATCGGCGCCGGCGAAGGCTGCTTCTAGCAGCCGGATACGGCGTCCAGCATGAGCGTCGGACGCGGGCGCGCGATCTGCGAAAATGCCTTAATCATGCAAATCCTCCCGGTTCGAGCTACAGAATGTAGCACTTATAACCGCGCCGCCCGACAGTTGCAACACTTAGGTGCGCCTAGAGTCGCCTCGGGCCTCATGGTTCGAGACGGCGTTACACGCCTCCTCACCATGAGGGTCTACGATCTTGCGAGGGTCTGCGATTTCATGAAGGTTTGCGATCTCGCCGCGAAAAAGTCCTCATCCTGAGGAGCGCGCTTGAGCGCGTCTCGAAGGATGGGCCACGCAACGGCCGCTTCCGCAACTATGGCCTCAATGTCCGCCGCCGCCGCCCGACAGCGCGGCCGGCTTCTTCAGCAGCATCACAAGCACGCTCAGGGCGAGATAGAAGAAGGTCAGCATGAAGAAGGCGTCGCCATAGCCCATCACGACGGCCTGGCGATGCACGATCTGCGACAGTTGCTTCATCGCCATCAGCGCGGCGTCGCCCATGCCCTGCAGGCGCTGGGTGAAAGTGTTGAGCGTCTCGACCGCGGTGGCGTTGCCCCAATTGACGCGCTCCTGCAGCCGCGAGATGTGCAGATCGGTGCGGTCGTTGAGCACCTGGTTGATGATCGCAAGTCCCACGGCGCCGCCGAGATTTCGCATCAGGTTGAACAGGCCGGAGGCGTTCTTCACCCGCTCCGGCGCCAAGGTGCCGAGCGCGACATTGTTGGTCGGAACCATCGCCAGCATCATGCCGACGCCGCGCAGGATCTGCGGCACCAACAGCTCGTAGAAATCATAGTCGCGCGTGATGTTCGTCATCTGCCAGGAGCCGATGCCGAAGATGATCAGGCCGGAGGCGATCAGATAGCGCATGTCGACGCGCTGCATCAGCCGCCCGACGACCGGCGCCATCAGGAACATCGTGACGCCGGAGACGAACATGGTCTCGCCGATCATCATCGCGCTGTAGCCGCGCACTTCCGCGAGATAGCGCGGATAGATGTAGGTCAAACCGTACAGCCCGATGCCGATGCAGAACTGCAGCACGCAGCCGATCGCGAAGTTGCGGTCGGTGAAGGCGCGCAGATCGACGATCGGCTCCTTCGCGGTGAAGACGCGCCAGAAGAAGGCGATCGCCGAGACGAAGCCGACCGCGGCGAAGATCGCGACGGAGGTGTCCTGCAGCCACTCATATTGCGGCCCTTCCTCCAGCACATATTCCAGCGAGCCCAGGAAGCCCGCCATGAAGATCAGGCCCCACCAGTCGAAATGATCGAGCAGCGCGAAATTCGGCTGGTCGAAATCGACCAGCGCCAGCACGCCGATCGTGATGATCACGCCGGGTACGACATTGATGAAGAACAGCCAGTGCCACGACATCACGTCGGTGATGTAGCCGCCGATGGTCGGACCGATCGTCGGCGCCAGCGTCGCGACGAGACCGATGATCGGGCCGACGATGTGGAATTTCGAGCGCGGAAACACCGTATAGGCGGAGGCGAACACGGTCGGGATCATGCCCGCGCCCAGGAACCCCTGGATCGCGCGCCACACGATCATCTCGGTGATCGTGGAGGCGAAGCCGCACAGGAAGCTCGCGATGGTGAAACCCGCCGCCGAGATCGCGAACAGCAGCCGCGTGCCGAGCGCGCGCGACAGGAAGCCGGACAGCGGGATCGCGATCACCTCGGCGATCAGATAGGCGGTCTGCACCCAGGAGACTTCGCTGGAACTCGCGGACAGCCCGGCCTGGATGTCCGAGAGCGAGGCCGAGACGATCTGGATGTCCAGGATCGACATGAACATCCCGAACACCATGATCAGGAACGCCAGCAGCCGCCGCGGCGCGATGCGCTCGGACGGCGCACTCATCATAATGGGCGGTGCGGCGGTGGCGTTGGCCATGGTCTTTTCAGCTACGGCGGCCCAGGAATTGGTTCGAACAGGCGCGAGAGGGTCGCGCTCATTCCGGATGGATCATCATCGGCGCGTCGAGATCGGCGTCGCTGTCGGCATCCTTGGCGCCGTCGGTGGTGTTGACGGTCGCGTAGACCGACATGCCCGCGCGCAACAGGTTCTGCCGCGCCACTTCCTTCGGCACGCGGATGCGCACCGGCAGCCGCTGCACGATCTTGGTGAAATTGCCGGTCGCATTGTCGGGCGGCAGCAGCGTGAACACCGAGCCGGCCGCGGGCGAGATGCTGTCGACGACGCCCTTGAACTTGCGCATCCCGTAGGCGTCGACCGAGATCGTCACCGGCTGCCCAGCGCGAATGCGCTTGAGCTGCGTCTCCTTGAAATTGGCGTCGATGAAGACCTCATCGAGCGGCACGACGTTGCCGAGCCGCTGGCCGACCGCGACGAAGTCGCCGACATTGACCAGCCGGTTCGAGAAGGTGCCGTCGACCGGTGCGCGCACCGCGGTGAAATCGAGATCGCGCTCGGCCTTCGCCAGCGTGGTCTTCAACTCGGCAAGCTGGGCCTGCGCCTCCGCCTGCTGAGCCTTGGTGACTTCGACATTGTCGCGCGCCGCATCGAAGGCCGCCTGCGCCGCCTTGACCGCGGCCACGCCCTGGTCGCGCGCGGCTTCGGACTGCTCGAAGGTCGCATGCGACGCGAACCCTTTGGTGTTCAGTGCCTGCTGCCGATCATAATCGAGACCGGCGCGCTTCAACCCGGCGTCGGCGGAAGCGAGATTGGCCTGGGCCTGCTCGACCGCGCTCTGCTGCGCGCCGACCTGCCGGCCGATCCGCGCGATCGTGGCCTCTTGCGTCGCGATCTTGGTGCGGGCCGCATCGACTGCGATCTTGTAGTCGCCGTCGTCGATCCTTAGGACCACGTCGCCCTTGTGAACCAGCGTGTTGTCGCCGGGAATGATATCGGCGATATGGCCGCTCACCCGCGCGCCCAGCATCGTGTTGTTGGCGCGGACATAGGCGTCGTCGGTCGAGATGAAGAAGCGGCCGACCAGGAAGTAATGCACGCCATAGCTTGCCGCCGCGAGCACGAGCAGCGCGAGGACGCCCATCAGAACGAAACGGCGCTTACCGGATTTCGGCGCGGCCGCGGGCTTGTCGGCGGCAGATTTGTCGACGCTCGGGGTCGCCGGCGTCTCGGCCGGCCGGCGCTTGGCCTCCTCCGCCCCGCGACGCTGCTCGGCCGGACCGGCGGACAATTCAAGGACGGGCTGCTGCTCTGCCCCATCTGCATCGTTTCGCAGAACGCGCGCGGCCTGATCTCTCGTTGCGGCCATCACAAACTTCCCCGCTCAAATGTTCTCGGCACGTCGAGAGCCAATCCGCCCGTCGCGCCTCATCGTAAA
>Ga0081540_1002175_pt1 | contig 16229 bp, 9 predicted proteins | sample TabmetS2T1R1_FD_71024 | JGI IMG/M metagenome (GOLD analysis project Ga0081540, IMG submission 71024) | Tabebuia heterophylla rhizosphere microbial communities from the University of Puerto Rico - S2T1R1 | ecosystem: Host-associated > Plants > Roots > Rhizosphere ... | reverse complement strand
GCGACCGGCCCTGCGAGCCCGCCTGCCGCCGCGGCAGGGTCGAGGAAACTCCGGTCGCGATCTGCCGGCTGAAGCGCGTCGCAGCCGACTTCAAGGACGACATCAAGCATCGCCTGCCGCGCCCCGCGGCAAAGAACGGCAAGCGCGTCGCACTGGTCGGCGGCGGCCCCGCCTCGCTTGCGGTGGCGCGCGATCTCGCGCCGCTCGGCTATCACTGCACGGTGTTCGATGCTGATCCGAAGGCCGGCGGCATGATGCGCTCGCAGATTCCGAAATTCCGGCTGCCGGATTCGGTGATCGACGAGGAAACGGATTACATCCTCGGCCTCGGCATCGAGTTCAAGGGCGGCCATCGCGTCGAGAGCATGAAGAAGCTGCTCGCCGAGAAATATGATGCGATCTTCGTCGGCTCCGGCGCACCACGCGGCCGCGAGCTCGACATCCCCGGCCGCAAGGAGGCCGCCGCCCATATCCATATCGGCATCGACTGGCTCTCCAGCGTTTCCTTCGGCCACACCGACAAGATCGGCAAGCGCGTGATCGTGCTCGGCGGCGGCAACACCGCGATGGATTGCTGCCGCACCGCGCGCCGGCTCGGCGGCACGGACGTCAAGGTCATCGTCCGTTCCGGCTTCGAGGAAATGAAGGCGAGCCCCTGGGAAAAGGAAGACGCCATTCACGAGGATATTCCGATCCTCAATTACATGGTGCCGGTGGCATTCAAGCATGTGAACGGCAAGCTCATCGGCGTCACCTTCCAGAAGGTGAAGGCCGAGTACGACGCCAAGGGCCGCCGCAACCTGGTGCCCTCGGGCGAGCCGGACCAGACCATTCCCTGCGACGACGTGCTGGTCGCGGTCGGCCAGGAGAATGCCTTCCCCTGGATCGAGCGCGATTGCGGCATCGAATTCGACAAATGGAACATGCCACAGGTCGATCCCACGACCTTCGTGTCGACCAACCCGAAGGTGTTCTTCGGCGGCGACGCAGCGTTCGGCCCGAAGAACATCATCTGGGCGGTGGCGCACGGCCACGACGCCGCGCTGTCGATCCACAAGATGCTGTCGGGCGAGGACATCAACGAGCGCCCGCTGCCCGAAGTGCACGTCTCCTCGCAGAAGATGGGCATTCACGAGTGGAGCTACGACAACGACATCTCCGGCGACAAGCGCTACAAGGTGCCGCATCGCGACAAGGTGATCGCGCTGAAGGACATCAAGGCCGAGGTCGAGCTCGGCTATGACGTCAAGCTCGCGCTCGGCGAGGCGCAGCGCTGCCTGAACTGCGACGTGCAGACCATTTTCTCGGCGCCGGCCTGTATCGAATGCGACGCCTGCGTCGACATCTGCCCGATGGACTGCATCACATTCACAGAGAATGGCGAGGAAGAGGATCTGCGGCAGCGGCTGAAAGCGCCCTCGCCGCACCACGACCAGGCGCTTTATGTCGCCGAGGGCCTCAAGACCGGACGCGTCATGGTCAAGGACGAGGACGTTTGCCTGCATTGCGGGCTGTGCGCCGAGCGTTGCCCGACCGGCGCCTGGGACATGCAAAAATACCTCATCGATATGACTCACGCGGGATCAACATGCCAGACCAAAGCCCGATCAGCAGCGTAAACGACTTCGTCGTCCGCTTCGCCAACGTCAACGGCTCGGGCTCGGCGAGCGCCAACGAACTGTTCGCGCGCTCAATCCTGCGCCATGGCGTGCCGGTCTCGCCACGCAACATCTTCCCCTCCAACATCCAGGGCCTGCCGACCTGGTACGAGGTGAGGGTGACGGAGGCCGGCCATCTCGGTGCCCGCGGCGGCGTCGACTTGATGGTGGCGATGAACCCGCAGACCTGGGACAAGGACGTCGCCTCGATCGAGCCCGGCGGCTATCTGTTCTACGATTCGACCAAGCCGATGCCGTCGTCGAAATTCCGCGGCGACATCACGGTGATCGGCGTGCCGCTGACCGCGATCACCAATTCGACCTATAGCGATCCGCGCCAGCGCCAGCTCTTCAAGAACATCATCTATCTCGGCGCGCTCTGCGCCCTGCTCGACATGGATCCGAAACTGGTCGAGCAGCTCATCGGCGAACAGTACAAGACCAAGGAAAAGCTCCTGTCGTCGAATGTCCACGCGCTGCATCTCGGTCGCGACTGGGCGCTGCAGAACCTGAAATGCCCGATCGGCTTGCGGGTGAAGAAGTCCGACAAGGTCGGCGACCGCATCTTCATCGAAGGCAACAGCGCAGCCGCGCTCGGCGCGGTCTATGGCGGCGCCACCGTCTGCGCCTGGTATCCAATCACGCCATCGTCGTCGGTGGCGGAGGCCTTCACCAGCCACTGCAAGAAGCTGCGGCACGACCCCGAGACCGGCAAGGCAAAATACGCGATCGTGCAAGGCGAAGATGAGCTGGCATCGATCGGCATCGTGATCGGCGCCTCCTGGAATGGCGCGCGGGCCTTCACCGCCACCTCGGGCCCCGGCATCTCGCTGATGACGGAATTCATCGGCCTCTCATACTTCGCGGAAATTCCGGCCGTGATCATGAACATCCAGCGCGCCGGCCCCTCGACGGGCATGCCGACGCGCACCCAGCAATGCGACATCATCGCCTGCGCCTATGCCTCGCACGGCGACACCAAGCACATCCTGCTGTTTCCGGAGGACCCGGCCGAAGCTTTCGAATTCGCGGCGCATTCGTTCGACCTCGCCGACCGGCTGCAGACCATGATCTTCCTGATGCTCGATCTCGACATCGGCATGAACCATCGCCTCTGCCGCCCGCTGAAATGGGACGATGCGAGGGAGTATGACCGCGGAAAGGTGATGACGGCCGCGATGCTCGACGAACCCGGCCGCGATTTCGGCCGCTATCTCGACGTCGACGGCGACGGCATTCCCTATCGCACCTATCCCGGCACGCACCCGACCAAGGGCTCGTTCTTCACCCGCGGCACCTCGCGCGACCGCTATGCGCGTTATTCGGAAGAGGGCGCCGTCTACGCCGACAACATGCAGCGGCTGGTGCGCAAGTTCGAAACCGCGCAGGACCTGGTGCCGCGGCCGTTGCAGGCCAACGCCGCCAAGCCGACCAAATACGGCGTGATCTATTTCGGCTCGACCGCGCCGGCGATGGACGAGGCGATCGGGCTGTTGGAAGCGCGCGGGCATCAGCTCGACCGCATGCGCATCCGCGCCTTCCCGTTCCACTCCAGCGTGGCGAGCTTCATCGCCGACCATGACTTCGTTTACGTGGTCGAGCAGAATCGCGACGCCCAGTTGCGCCAGCTGATCGTCAACGAGAACGGCATCGATCCGGTCCGCCTGGTGCCGATCCTGCACTATGACGGCACGCCGATCACCGCCCGCTTCATCGCCAACGCCATCGGCGACCACCAGGACCATCTGAAAGTGACCCCTCTCCGCAAGGCCGTGTCATGACCTACATTGCAAAGCCGAAATTTCATCATCCCGGCCTGCCGAAGAACGATCTCGGCTATACCCACCGCGACTACGAGGGCAAGATCTCGACGCTGTGCGCCGGCTGCGGCCACGACTCGATCACCGCCTCGATCATCGAGGCCTGTTTCGAGCTGTCGATCGAGCCGCACCGGGTGGCAAAGATTTCCGGCATCGGCTGCTCGTCGAAGACCCCGGACTATTTCCTCGGCAATTCGCACGGCTTCAACTCGGTGCACGGCCGCATGCCGTCGGTCCTGACCGGCGCCAACCTCGCCAACCGCGACCTGATCTATCTCGGCGTCTCCGGCGACGGCGACTCGGCCTCGATCGGCTTCGGCCAGTTCGCTCATTCGATCCGGCGCGCCGTCAACATGACCTACATCGTCGAGAACAACGGTGTGTATGGCCTGACCAAGGGCCAGTTCTCGGCGACCGCCGATCGCGGTTCGAAGTCCAAGAAGGGCGTGATGAACACCGACAACGCCATCGACCTGGTGGCGATCGCGCTTCAGCTCGGCGCAAGCTTCGTCGCGCGCAGCTTCTCCGGCGACAAGACCCAGCTGGTGCCGCTGATCGCAGCCGCGATCCGCCACAAGGGCGCAGCGTTCATCGACGTCATCAGCCCCTGCATCGCCTTCAACAACCACGCGGGATCGACCAAGAGCTTCGATTACGTCCGCGAGCACAACGATGCGGTGAACCGCCTCGACGTGCTCACCGGCCGCGATCCGATCACGGTCGATTACGCGCCGGGCACCGTGCAGGTGGTCGAGCAGCATGACGGCACCCGGCTGGCGCTGCGCAAGATTGACGCCGACTATGACGCCAACGACCGGCTGGCGGCGATGACCTTCCTGCAGAAGCACGCCGCCAAGGGCCAAGTGGTCACCGGGCTCCTGTACGTCGACCCGGACTCCGAAGACCTCCACACCCATCTCGATACCGTCGAGACGCCGCTCAACACGCTGGAGGCCAAGGATCTGTGCCCCGGAACCGCGGCGCTGGACAAGATCAACGCCAGCCTGCGCTAGGGCATGATCCGGAAAAGTGTGTAGCGGTTTTCCGAAAGGATCATGCTCAAACAAAAAGCTAAAGCGGGATGACGATTCGAAGAAAGTCATCACGCTTTAGCGCTTTTCCGGCGGGTCAAACGCGTCATGGACCAGTTTCCTGAACGCGGGCGTGATGCGCCCGCGTTCGTTCTGGGTCTGCACCATCAGGATGTAGATCATGTCCAGCCTCGGATCGACGCCGAAGTAGGTTCCGCTGCCGCTATCCCATTTCAGTTCGCCGATGGAACCCGGCGGCGGCGGTTTGGCGTTTCCCGGATCGGTGCGCACCGCAAGGCCGTAGCCGTAACCGAAGCCGTCGCCCGGAAAATAGAAATAGTCCCGCGCCACGCCGGAACCCGGCCCGATTTGGTCGGTCGTCATCTCCCTGAATGCTGCCGGGCTGAGCAGCCGTTTGCCGTTGAACTGCCCGCCATTGAGCAACATTTGTGCAAACCGTGCATAATCCGTGATGGACGAAACCAGTCCGCCGCCGCCTGATTCCCATTCCGGATGGGCGCGACGGTCGTTTTCCGCTGCCCTCAGGATCGCGTCGCTCGGAAGCGGTTCCGCCATCCGCGCACGCTCTTTGGCGGTCTTGAGCACGTATTTGGTACTGGTCATGCCCAGCGGATCGAAGATGTGCTGCTTCTCGAACTGATACAGCGTCTTGCCGGATATGATCTCGATGATGCGGCCGACGACGTCGGTCGAATGACCGTAACGCCAGAGCGTGCCGGGCTGTCGCGCCAGCGGCAGTCTGGCGATGCGCTCGGCGAATACCTTGTTGTCATAGGTGCCGTCGAACAGGCCCGAATCGACATAGGCCTTATCGATCAGCTTGCCGCCGATGTAATCGTAGGTAATTCCCGAAGTGTGCCGCAGCAGGTCCTGCACGGTGACGGGCCGATCCAATGGCACAAGCTTCAGGAACGGCGCGCCGTCCGCAGCCACGGACCCGACGCCGACCTTCACGTCCGCGAACGCCGGAATGTATTTCGACACCGGGTCCGCCGGCGACAGCTTGCCGGCATCGACCAGCATCATCGCGGCAACGCTGGTGATCGGCTTCGTCATCGAGTGAAGCGCGAAAATCGTGTCGGCGCTCATCGGGAGCTGGGTCGCAACGTCGCGGACGCCGAAATATTTCAGGTAAACCGGTTTGCCACGCTGCTGGATGAGGACGATGGCTCCTGGCAACTTGCCGGTGGCGATCTCGTTGTTGAAGAATTCGGTGATGCGTTCGAGCTTGTCCGGCGACGGTACCGGTGGATCTGCCGCACGGGTTGCCGACGCCCATCCGAAGATCGTGGCCCCGGTAACGGTGGCAAGGAGAATTTGCCGGACACGGATTGACGCCGTCGCGACGCCGCTCGACACGCTGGAGGACCCGCGCCCTGGCGCGATGGTGCTGGAAAAGATCAGCGTCCGCCTGCGCCAGAACGGCGCCGGCGCATCGCCGGAAGTTTCAGGCGGCCGCTGCGATCCCGCGCGGGCTTGCGACATATTCCTTCAACACCTTGTCACCGGGACCGACTTCGACGAGCGCTACGTCGTAGGTCCAGAGATCGGCAAGGTGCTGAAGCACGCGTTTTGTATCCGTTTCATTGAGTTGCGCGCCCTTCAGCACCGCGTGGCGCAACATCAACCGCCGGTCACCGGAAAGATCGACATCGACGACCTCGATGTTTGCGTCCATCAAGCTGACATCATACTGCCGGGCCAGTTCGCGGCGAACCCTGCGATAACCGCGCTCATCGTGGATCGCATCGACCTTCATGCCGGCACGTTCCTCCGGATCGTCATGCAAGTGAAACATGCGGAGCTGGCGTATCAGCCGCGGGCTGAGGAACTGGCTGATGAAGCTTTCGTCGCGATAGTTGGCCCAGACGTCGCGCAATACACCCATCGGATCGCCCTTGCCCGCGATGTCAGGAAACCATTCACGGTCCTCATCTTCCGGGTTGCAAACGATGCGCTCGATATCCTGCATCATGGCAAAGCCGAGTGCGTAGGGGTTGAAGCCCGAAAAGCGCGGATCGTCGAATTCCGGCTGAAACACCACATTGGTGTGCGACTGCAGGAATTCGAGAAAATTGCCGTCGGACAGCCGCCCCTGCTCGTGCAGCCGGCTCATGATGCGATAATGCACGTAGGTCGCCGTGCCCTCGTTCATGACCTTGGTCTGGCTCTGCGGATAGAAGTACTGCGCGATATGCCGAACGATGCGCAGCAGTTCGCGCTGCCAGTGCTGCAGGCGCGGCGCGGACTTCTCGAGGAAATAGAGCAGATTTTCCTGCGGCAGGCCGAGCAATTTGCGCCGTCGCTCGACATTCAACGTCGCTTCAGGCTTGGCGGGGCCGGTCGGAACGGTGCGCCACAGATCGTTGAACGCGCTTTCCTCGTGCTGGCGGCGCTTTTCAGCCCGCTTTTCCTCGGCCCGGAGGTCCAGATTCTTCTTGCCGGGATAGCGGTCGATCCCATGCGACATCAGAGCATGCGCGGCATCCAGCGTCTGCTCGACGGCCAGCCGGCCGTGGCGCTCTTCGCACTGCGCCACATAGCCCTTGGCGAATTCCAGATAGTCGAGAATGCCGTCGGCATCGGTCCATTGCTTGAACAGGTAGTTGTTCTTGAAAAAATGATTATGACCGAACGCCGCATGCGCGATCACGAGCGTTTGCATCGTCGCCGTGTTTTCCTCCATCAGGTAGGAAATGCACGGCGAAGAATTGATGACGATCTCGTACGCCAGGCCCCGCAATCCCTTGCGGTAGGAAGCTTCCTGAAAGGCGAACTGCTTGCCGAACGACCAATGCTTGTAGAACAGCGGCATGCCGACCGAGCAATATGCATCCAGCATCTGCTCCGCGGTAATGACCTCGATCTGGTTGGGATAGACATCGAGGCCAAGCTCGGACTGCGCAACTGTCTCGCACGCGTCGTGAATGCGCTGCAACGTCCGGAAGTCCCAGTCGGCTCCGCTAAACAATCGCTCAGATGCTGCAGTCATCGGGAGGCCCTCTCCTGCGCTGCGCGGCGCTGAAACAGATCATGAAATACCGGGAAAATTTCGCTGCGCTGACAGACCTTGCGCATCGACAACGGTGCTCCCTCCTGCCGCAGGCGCTGATAAAGCGTCCAGAGCGCGGAATCCGGCATGTCGAACGTCATGCCGCTGTCCTGACCGACCTCCAGATAGGCAAAGAACTGACTGACGGGCAAAATCTTGTCTGTCAGCAGGCGGCCGGCGACCTCGCCATCCGAGTACGAGTTGTCTCCATCCGAGGCCTGGGCCGCATAGATATTCCAGTCCGACGGGCGGAAGCGCGACCTGACGATGTCGTGCATGCACTCCAGCGCACTCGACACCAGCGTTCCACCGGAAGCCGGACTGTAGAAGAAGGTCTCCTCGTCGACTTCTTCGGCCCGGTCGGTGTGACGGATGAAAACGATCTCGACGTGGCGGTAGCGCCGCTTCAGGAAGACGTAAAGCAGCATGTAGAACCGCTTGGCGAGGTCCTTCATGTGCTCGGTCATCGAGCCCGAGACGTCCATCAGGCAGAACATCACCGCCTGCGCAATCGGCTTCGGCAGGGTCTCGAAGCGGCGGTACCTGATGTCGATCGGATCGATGAACGGAATCCGGCGCATCTTGGTTTTGAGCGCCTCGATCCTCGCCAGGATCTCCGCGCGCCTCGCCTCGTCGTCGCAATCGGCAAGCTCCGCCTCGAGCTTCACCAGCTCTTCCGGCCGTGGCCGCCGCAAGGCCACCCGCCGCGCCATCGCCCGGCTCACCGTGCGGCTCACCGAAATGTTCGTCGGCGAGCCGGAAGTCGAATAGCCGGCGCGCCGAATTCCCTCACTCTCCACTTCGGCCAGCTTGCGCTTGGCGAGGTCGGGCAGTTCCAGATCGTCCAGGAACAGGTCGACGAACTCATCGCGGCTCAGCACGAAGCGAAACGCATCTTCGCTGTCGCCCTCGCCGGCTCCACTCCCCTTTCCGCCCGACTGGTTTGGCCGCGGGAGGATATCACCTTCGACGAACTTCTTGTTTCCGGGCAGCACCATGTCACGCGTGCCGCCTTCGCGACGAAAGCGCGGCTCGTCCAGACCATCAAGCGGGATAGAGACCTCGCCGCCCTCCAGGACATCCTTGATGTCCCGGTCCTGCGAAGATTTCTTCACCGCGCCCTGAACCAACGCCTTGGCGCGGCGCAAGAACCGCTGGCGGTTCTCCAGACTCTTGCCGCCAGGGTTCAGGCGGCGATCGACGATATGAATGGCCACTTTCGCATCAGCCTCCGCCTCAGCCGGCTTGCTTCACGCGCATGTACCACTCGACGAGCCGCCGAACCTGACGCTCGGTGTAGCCGCGCTCGACCATCCGCTCGACAAACTCGCCGTGCTTCTTTTCGGTCTCGCCGTCCTTCTTCGAGCCGAACGAGATCACCGGAAGCAGGTCTTCGACCTGCGAGAATATTCGCTTCTCGATGACCTCGCGGATCTTTTCATAGCTGGTCCAGGTGGGATTCTTTCCACCATTGTGAGCTCGCGACCTCAGCGAGAACTTGACGATCTCGTTGCGGAAGTCCTTCGGGTTCGCGATGCCCGCCGGCTTCTCAATCTTGGTCAGTTCCTGATTGAGCAATTCGCGATTGAGCAGCTGGCCGGTGTCGGGATCCTTGAAGTCCTGATCCTCGATCCAGGCATCCGCATAGTCGACGTAGCGATCGAAGAGATTCTGGCCGTAATCCGAGTAGGACTCAAGATAGGCTTTCTGAATCTCGTTACCGATGAATTCGGCATATCGCGGGGCCAGCTCGGCCTTGATGAACTCCAGGTAACGCTTTTCCACCTCATCGGGAAGCTGTTCGCGCCGTATCGCCTGCTCCAGCGCGTACATCAGGTGAACCGCGTCGGCGCCCAGCTCGGTAGTGTCGTGATTGTAGGTCGCGGCGAGCACCTTGAAGGCGAAACGGGTCGAAACGCCGTCCATGCCCTCATCGACCCCGGCAGCATCCTTGTACTCCTGGACGCTGCGCGCCTTGGGGTCGGACTCCTTCAGGCTCTCGCCGTCATAGATCCGCATCTTGGCGAACAGCGTCGAGTTTTCATGCTTGCGCAGACGGGACATGACCGAGAAGCGGGCCATGGTCTCCAGCGTCGACGGCGCACACGGTGCCGAGGCGAGTTCGGATCCCTGGATCAGCTTCTCGTAGATCTTCTGCTCCTCCGCCACGCGCAGGCAATACGGCACCTTGATGACGCAGATGCGGTCGATGAACGCCTCGTTGTTCTTGTTTGCCTTGAAGCTCTGCCACTCCGACTCGTTGGAGTGCGCGAGAATGATGCCGGTGAAGGGGATCGCGCCGATATTCTCGGTGCCGATGTAATTCCCTTCCTGCGTCGCAGTCAGCAGCGGATGCAGCATCTTGATCGGCGCCTTGAACATCTCGACGAACTCGAGGATGCCCTGGTTGGCGCGGTTCAATCCGCCGGAATAGCTGTAAGCATCCGGATCGTTCTGCGCGAAGGCCTCAAGTTTGCGGATGTCGACCTTGCCTACGAGCGAGGAGATATCCTGATTGTTTTCGTCACCGGGCTCGGTCTTCGAGATCGCGATCTGCCGCAGCCTTGACGGCTGAATGCGGGCGACACGGAATTGCGAGATATCGCCGCCGAACGCCTCGAGCCTCTTGTAACACCAGGGGCTCATCAAGCCGTTCAGGCGCCGGCGCGGAATGCCGTACTTTTCCTCGATCATCGGCCCAAGCGCTTCCGGATCGAACAGGCTGAGCGGACTTTCGAAAACGGGACTGAGGTCGTCGCCCGCCTTCAGCACATAGATGGGATGCACTTCCATCAGCGATTTCAGCCGCTCGGCGAGCGACGACTTTCCGCCGCCGACAGGTCCAAGCAGATACAAGATCTGCTTACGCTCTTCCAAACCTTGCGCGGCGTGCCGGAAGAACCCGACGATGCGCTCGATCGTTTCTTCCATTCCGTAAAAGCCGGCAAAGGCCGGATAGGTGCGCATCGTTCGGTTCAAAAAGATACGGCCAAGGCGCGGGTCCTTGGCCGTGTCAATCATCTGGGGCTCGCCGATCGCAGCTAGTAGTCGCTCAGCCGCGTTTGCATATCGCAGCGGATCGCTTCGACACGATTCCAGATATTCCTGCATCGACATGTCAGTCGTGCTTCGTGCCTCGAAGGATCGGGCAAAAGCATTGAACAGAGAATCGTTGTACATGATCCATCTCTCCTCAGGTCAGCCGTATTGCCGGACGCGCCGCTAAGCCTCCGTGCCGTGACAGCGCCGCCCATCTAATCGATCGCGAATCAGCAACAATCCACATACGTAGTGGACAGGCGACCGGGTTCAGCATGCAATGCAATTGTCGTGCTAACGAGGCCATCCACAACAAGCCTTGGTGAATTCCACAAGAGCGTGACTCGGCGGCAACATTCCGCATCCGGATAATTACTGGCTCAGACACTGCACGAGGTTGCCGGACCATTCCTTGGTTCCAAACTGCCATGGCTGGAAAACTCTCCGCGCCAACCGTGGTTCCTTTAAGCTCGGCGGCTGCCATCTGCGCCATGCGGGAGCCTTTCGGCTGCCAAAAAGCCCAAGCACTAGCTGCGCCATTCATGGTGCGAAACGGCATCGCCTTATCCAATATAGTAACTCCAAGATAATAGCCCAGATCGGTTTGAACATTCCTCAGAATGGCTGCGACCAAGCGTCAACCCACATACTTTCGGGTGCAGTGCACGCCCTTGTGCCCGAACCGGCCGGGTTTGGTCGCGATGATGAACAGCCGATGAATGAAACGCCATGAGTCGTCCCTGGACTGCCGCCGCGCTCGTCTGGCTCGCCGGAATTGGCCTCTGCTACGCCCAGGATGGTGTCGACAAGGCAAATGCTGCCGCTTTCGACAGCAGGATGTTCGCCGGCCCTCTCGGCCATAAGACTTACGCATGCTTTGTCCGCCGCTACGACGCCGGTCATCTGGCGCAGCATCCCAAGCAGAAGGTCAGCGCGATGAAGCTGCTGGTGACGGCCGAAGACGCGCCGGAGGACAAGACCGTCAATCATTCCTTCCGCCTCGGCTTCAAGTATCGCCACAGGTCGGCCAATTTCGACTCCAGCGGCTATTACAGTCATGTCGTGGCCGAAAACGCCAATAACGAAATCCGTCTCGGTTGCGGCGTCGATTGCGAAGGCGGCGGCATCGAGGTGGCGATGTCGAAAGACGACAAGTCCACCCTCATCCGGCTGGAGCGGATCAGGATCTGGCAGCGCAACAAGGCCGATGAAGACGCCAGCGCCGATCTGGTCGCTGGCGCCGACGGCAAAATTTTCCGCGTCGATCGCGCCGATCTGCACGAATGCTCCGAGTTGGTGACCGATCGCAAGGAGCTTGCAGCACTCAGGCAAAGGTAAGCCATGCTACATAAGTTGGTACGCCACGCTACTTAGGTTTGTGAACCACCCTGCCTGGGCTGGAAGGATATCACGCATCGACGTAATTTACTTTGGGGCGCGATTTCGGCTTTCGGCGCAGCGCTTGCCGCCTCTCGCGCCGGCGCAATCACCGAGGCAGCGCCGCAGACCCGGCTGAAAGTCGTTTATCATTTGAACGATCTCGACAAGGTCAGCTTCGTCATCGGCAATATTCAAAACCATTTTGACGGCGTCGGCGGCCCCGAGCACGTCACCATCGCGCTCGTGGTCCACGGCCAGGCGTTGCGAGCGTTTCATTCGGCTTCCGCCAATCCCGATCTGTCGAAGCCGCTCGCACATTTTTCCAAAGCAGGCCTCGAACTCGCTGCCTGCCGCAACACGATGAAATCGCAGAATGTCGGGTTGAACGAGCTACTGCCGGGCTTCATTGCCGCCGAGCGCGGCGGCGTGGTGCGGATCGCAGAGCTGCAAGCGCGAGGCTATCTCTATTTGAGACCGTGATGCGGACGTGAACAATTCACATCGACCGCTCATTTGGGCAATTTGTTCGCCGCAGTTTCGCCCGCTCTCTCCCGCTGAATACTTCGCGTATTCGCATGCGGACCGTGTCCTCCTGCAACCGCATGCGGAATATTGTGGACGCCGGCAACCCCGATGTGATCACACCGGACGCGACCGGGCCGTATAGCAGCACGAGGATGTCCCCTTCACAACTTCGTGCGTGCGGCCGTTGGCGTCGCAATTGCGACAGCAGGTTCGGCCGGCCAGCCCAAATCAGGCCGTCGCACACCGCCATTTTCGGGATCGAACCGGCGTCAGCGGCGTTATTGTCCCGGGCCGGTCCAATCCGGCCGGCCGCCCACCTCAACCAAATATTGACTTTCCGGCCCTGCCCCCGAAAGCTGCCGGAAACTCGAACTTCTACCGATCGAAGCGAACAGGCATCATGAATCCAGTCAAAGCACTCGAAAATCACGGCCAGGCTGTCTGGCTGGATTTCCTCGCCCGCGGCTTCGTCGCCAAGGGCGACCTCAAGGCGCTGATCGATACCGACGGTGTCAAGGGTGTTACGTCCAATCCCTCGATATTCGAAAAGGCGATCGGCAGTTCGGACGAATATGACGGCGCGATCGCCCATGCCCTGGAAAAGGGCGACCGCCCTGTCGCCGATCTGTTCGAGGCGCTTGCGGTCGAGGACATCCAGAACGCCGCCGACGTGCTGCGCCCGGTATACGACCGCTTGAACGGCGACGACGGTTTCGTCAGCCTTGAAGTCTCGCCCTATCTGGCGATGGACACCAAGGCAACCATCGCCGAGGCGGAACGGCTGTGGAAGGATGTCGGCCGCAGGAATTTGATGGTCAAGGTGCCCGCCACGGCCGAAGGCCTGCCGGCGATCGAACACCTGATCGGCGAAGGCATCAGCATCAACATCACCTTGCTGTTCTCGCAAGATGTCTATCGCGACGTCGCGGAAGCCTACATCAAGGGCCTGGAAAAATACGTTGCCGGCGGCGGCGATGCCTCGCATGTCGCCAGCGTCGCCTCCTTCTTCGTCAGCCGCATCGATACCGCGGTCGACAAGCAGCTCGACGACAAGATCGCCAAGGCCAACGATCCCAGCGAGAAGGAGCGGCTGAGCGCGCTGAAGGGCAAGGTCGCCATCGCCAACGCCAAGCTCGCCTATCAGGACTACAAGCATCTGTTCTCGGGCAGCCGTTGGGAGAAGCTCGCAGCCAAGGGCGCGAAACCGCAGCGGTTGCTGTGGGCATCCACCGGCACCAAGAACAAGGACTACAGCGACGTGCTGTATGTCGAGGAGCTGATCGGCCCCAACACCGTCAACACGGTGCCGCCGGCTACGCTGGACGCGTTCCGCGAGCACGGCAAGCTGCGCGACAGCCTCGAGGAAAATATCGAGGACGCCCGCCGCGTGCTGGATGAACTCGAGAAATCCGGCATCTCGCTCGACGCCATCACCGCCGAGCTCGTCAAGGATGGCGTCAAGCTGTTCGCCGACGCGGCTGACAAGCTCTACGGCGCGGTGGCGCAGAAGCGCGCCGCCTCGCTCGGCGGCGGTATCGACAGGCAGCAGATCACGCTTGGCGACGGCATCAGGAAGGCCGTCGAGAAGAGCACCGAGGACTGGCGCGCATCGGCGAAAATCCGCCGGCTGTGGCAGAAGGACAAATCGGTCTGGACCGGCGACGACGAAAACAAGTGGCTCGGCTGGCTGAACAGCCCGGCTGCCGCCGACATTGCCGATTACGAAGACTTTGCCCGCCGCGTGAAGGGACAGAAATTCAGCGATGCCGTCGTGCTCGGCATGGGCGGATCGAGCCTCGGGCCGGAAGTGCTGGCGGAAACGTTTGCGAAGAAGTCCGGCTTCCCGAAACTGCACGTGCTCGATTCCACCGATCCCGCGCAGGTGCGCGCGATGGAAGATACGGTCGATCTCGCCCACACCCTTTTCATCGTCTCCAGCAAATCGGGCGGCACCACCGAGCCGAACGTGATGAAGGACTATTTCTTCGATCGCGTCGCCAAGACCATCGGCAAGGACAAGGCCGGCCATCGTTTCATCGCCGTGACCGATCCCGGTTCGTCCCTGGAGAAGGTTGCGACCAAGCAGGGTTTTGCGCGCACCTTCCATGGCGATCCCACGATTGGCGGGCGCTACTCCGTGCTGTCGCCGTTCGGACTGGTGCCGGCAGCAGCGGCCGGCATCGACGTGCGCAGCCTGATCACGCATGCGCTCGCGATGGTGCGCTCCTGCGGCGCCGACGTTCCGCCGCATGAAAATCCGGGCGTCCAGCTCGGCCTGGTGATGGGTCTTGCCGGCCTCGAAGGCCGCGACAAGGTGACGATCACCGCGTCGCCGAAGGTCGCCGATTTCGGCGCCTGGGCCGAGCAGCTCATCGCCGAATCCACCGGCAAGGAAGGCAAGGGCCTGATCCCGATCGACGGCGAGCCGCTCGGCGATCCATCGGTCTATGGCGACGACCGCCTCTTCATCGACATCCGTACCGAAGGCGAAGCCGGTCACGACGACAGGCTCAAGGCGCTCGAAGCGGCTGGCCATCCCGTCGTTCGCATCGTCATGAAGTCGGTCGACCATATCGGACAGGAGTTCTTCCGCTTCGAGATGGCGACCGCGGTGGCCGGTGCGGTGCTCGGCATCAATCCGTTCAACCAGCCGGATGTCGAAGCAGCCAAGATCAAGACCCGCGAGCTGACAGGCGCTTTCGAGAAGACCGGCGCGTTGCCTGCGGAAGATCCGGTGGTCTCGACCGATGAGGCTGACCTCTACACCGATGGGCACAATGCTGCCGAACTGCGCGAGGCCGGCGCCGATGGCACGCTCGAATCGTGGATCAAGGCACATCTTTCGCGTTCGGACGACCGCGACTATGTCGCGCTGCTCGCCTATATCGCGCGCGATCGCGACACGATCGGCGCACTGCAGAAGATGCGGCTTGCGGTGCGCGACAGGCATCATCTGGCGACTTGCGCCGAATTCGGCCCGCGCTTCCTGCATTCGACCGGACAGGCGTACAAGGGCGGCCCCGACAGCGGCGTGTTCCTGCAGATCACGGCTGACGACGCCGACGATCTGCCGGTGCCCGGACAGAAAGCGAGCTTCGGCATCATCAAGGCGGCGCAGGCGCGCGGCGATTTTGACGTGCTCACCGAGCGCGGCCGGCGCGCGCTGCGCGTCCACCTGAAGGGCGATCTCCACAAGGGGCTCGCCGCACTGGATGCCGCGATTTCGGAAGCGCTCAGTTAGGAAAGTCAGGACATGCAACTCGGCATGATCGGTCTCGGCCGGATGGGCGGCAACATCGTCCGCCGGCTGATGAAGAACGGCCACACCGCGGTGGTCTACGACAAGGACGCCAAGGCGGTTGCGGCGCTCGCAGCCGAAGGCGCGACCGGCGCCGATACGCTGGAAGACTTTGTGGCCAAGCTCGAAAAGCCCCGCACCGCCTGGGTGATGCTGCCGGCCGGCAAGATTACCGAGGCGACCATCGAGGCGCTGGCCAAGCTGATGCAGCAAGGCGATGTCGTCATCGATGGCGGCAACACGTTCTGGCAGGACGACGTCCGCCGTGGCGCGGCCTTGAAGGCGCAAGGCCTGCATTATCTCGACGTCGGCACCAGCGGCGGCGTCTGGGGCATCGAACGCGGCTATTGCATGATGATCGGCGGCGACAAGGCGGTGGTCGAGCGTCTCGACCCGATCTTCAAG
>Ga0081540_1002174_pt1 | contig 16236 bp, 14 predicted proteins | sample TabmetS2T1R1_FD_71024 | JGI IMG/M metagenome (GOLD analysis project Ga0081540, IMG submission 71024) | Tabebuia heterophylla rhizosphere microbial communities from the University of Puerto Rico - S2T1R1 | ecosystem: Host-associated > Plants > Roots > Rhizosphere ... | reverse complement strand
AGCTCCTGGAAGGTGAGATTTCTGTTTGTGTAGAGGCAGGTGTCGGCAGCGATGCCGAGGGAGACCTCGGCAATTTGCCGGGCGCTCAGCGTCGAGTGGTCGAGCAGCGCACGTGCCGCGGCGAGCGCGTAGGGCCCGCCGGAGCCCACGGCGGCGGCGCCGAAGTCGGGCTCGATGACGTCCCCTGCCCCGCTGAGGACGAAGGTGCGCTCGATGTCGGCGACGACCAGGAGCGCCTCGAGCCGGCGGAGGAAGCGATCCGTCCGCCAGTCCTTGCCCAGCTCGACGCAGGCGCGGGCGAGGTTGTGCTTGTACTCCTGGAGCTTCGACTCGAAGCGCTCGAAGAGCGTGAAGGCGTCGGAGGTGCTGCCGGCGAATCCGGCGAGGACGCGGCCGTCGCCGAGGCGGCGCACCTTCCGGGCGCTGGCCTTCATGACGGTCTTGTCGAGCGTGACCTGCCCGTCGCCGCCGATCACCACCCGGCCGTCGCGGCGCACGCAGAGAATGGTCGTTCCGTGGAACATCGGTAGATTGCCCGGCCATGTAACAGCCGGGTGGGGAGGGTTCCATCCCGGAGTGCTGAAAAGCGTTGAGTCCTCGAGCCGCTCCGATGCTTGCCGGAGCCCCTCGGCCCAGCCTCTACTGAGAAGCGGTATGGAACGCCTCCTGGTCTCGCTCGCGGTCGGCACCTTTCTGTGTGCCGCGGGATGCACCCAACCGCGTCCGGTGACCTCACCGGGACTCCGCTTCGAGAACCGCGACTGCGGGTTCCGCATGGTGCCTGACGCCGGCGGTTGTGAGATCTGGATCGTCGCAGTGTTCTCCGGCCGTGAGGAAGACGGCGGCTTCTACGGTGGAATCGGGGACGGCCACGAGTTGGTCGGCTGTGGTGAGCGAATCGACGTCTGCGGCGGCCTGCTCGCGTGCGACTGTCCGCCCGATGCTGGGGACTCCCGCTAGGCGTGCGGGTGCGTCCGGTCGTACACCGCCTGGAGCTGCTCGATGCTCACCTGGGTGTACTTCTGCGTCGTGGAGAGGCTCGCGTGTCCGAGCAGCTCCTGGATGACGCGGACGTCGGCGCCACCGGCGAGCAGATGCGTCGCGAACGAATGGCGGAGCGCATGCGGGCTCACCTTCCGCTGCAGCGCGAGGTGGAGCACGGTGCGGTCGAGGTGGCGGGCGACGCTCCGGGAGGTGAGGCGGCCGCCACGGTGGTTCAGGAACAGCGCTTCCGGCGCCTGCCCGGGAGCGGGCTTCGCGAGGATCTCCCCCCGGCGCTCGAGCCAGCGTCGGAGCGCCGTGACGCAGCCGGCGTTCATCGGGCAGAGACGCTCCTTGCGACCCTTGCCCATCACCCGGACGGTGCGGGAGCGGAGATCGAGATCGCCCACGTCCAGGCCACACGCCTCGCTGACCCGGAGCCCCGAGCCGTAGAGCAGCTCGAAGAGCGCTCGATCGCGGAGCCCCAGCGCACCGTCCTTGCCGGGAACTGTGAGCACGGCGAACACCTCGTCCACCGGAAGGACGCGCGGGAGCCGAGAGGGGAGCTTGGGGCTGCGGACGGTGCGCGCGGGGTTGGACGGCACGCGGCCGGTGGTCACCAGGAACCGGTAGAGCGCCCGGACCGAGGCGAGCGCGCGGGCGCGGCTCCGCGGAGCGTGGTCGACCGCGAGCGTGCCCAGCCAGCCCCGGATGGTTCCGTGGTCGGCGGAGACGAGATCACGCCCGGCGCCTTCGAGGTAGCGGGTGAAGGCGCGGACGTCGGAGAGATACGCCTTCACGGTGTGCGGCGAGCTACCGCGGGCGTGGGTCAGGGACTCCTCGAACGCGTCGATGAAGGCGTGCTGCATCGCCTCGCGAGACTACGGGCACCGTGCCGCCGCCGCGACTTCCCGGACGGGCGATCGGGCGCGGCCGGGGGCGAGGCAGGCCTCGGGATCGCCAGGGGCCTCGCGCCGCCCTCAGCGCCCTTCCCCCGTTCCGCCATCCGTTGCCGGGGACTCTTCCGCGGTGACCTGTGCGTCGCCCGGCCTTCCCTTCCAGCAGACGAACGCCGCCTCGGACGTCGAGCCCATCGCGGCGATGAACTTCTCGTGATCGAATCCCGGCAGCCGCAGCAGCCAGGGGACGAGCTCCTTCGCGACGGGATTCGGGACGAGGCAGCTGCCGCCATCGGCTCCGCGCAGCACCAGGAAGACGTCGTCCTCCAGCGGGCCCGCGCTGGTCGTGACGACCGCCACCTCGACCAGCTGGTCCCAGCCGACGTGGGCCGTCGACGTGCCCGGACGGCTGACGGTCACGCCCTTCGGGGTGACCGCGACCGAGAGCGGGTCCGCGGGTGTCGACCCGGAGCGGCGCACTCCGGTCCCCGGAGCCCGGGGGAACAGGGAGGCGAGGACCGGCCCGGCGAATCTCCGGGCAACGAGCGCGCCGATGCCCACGATGGCCAGGGCGAGCACCACGACGACCGCGACGGACATCAGGGAACCTGATCGCAGACGTACAGCCCGGACCGCTCGCCCTGTGACACCAGGTAGACCACCTTCTTGCCTTCCGGGTCGGCGAAGAGCGCCGGGAGGAGAATCCGCTCCTCGAGCGTGACCCGGACGCTCGTCTTGAGGTTCAGGACCGCGACGTCGTAGGTGTCGGCATCGGTACGGGCGTAGGTGACGAGCATCCGGTTGCCGGCCTCGCTCGGACGGAAGCCGAAGATCCCCTCGAGGATCGGCGCCGGCTTCCCGTCGGCAACGGTCGGATCGAGCCGCTCGAGGGAGCAGGCCCGCGCCTCCCGGATGCATTCCGAGCGGAAGTAGAGCGCGCCGCCCGGGCCGAAGTCGTAGCCGTAGACGTTGGCCATCACCGCAGCGCCGGCGGGCTTTCCTCGGGAGTAGAGCCAGAGGTCCACCGAGGGCAGCGGCTGGAAGATGCGCAGGTTGAACGCCAGGTGCTTGTTGTCCGGGCTCCAGACCCAGGTGGTGACCCGCTTGCCGAGCTCGATGGCCGCCCCATCGGGGAGCGGGGCGTAGGTGAGGCGGCCCCACTTCTGCTGCTCGTCGTAGTTGGCCAGCGCGGCGACTGCCTTGCCGTCCGGGGCGAAGGAGAAGTCCCCCACCCGCTCGGCAACGGTCCGGCCCGTCCCGCCCGACGCGGGGCCGACGACGAGGTTCCCGATCGACGAAACCTTCTCCCGCTCGATGCGGGCGAGCTGGGCGCCGTCGGAGGAGAAGGCGAAGGGCCCGGTCCCGGTGACCACCCGGACCGGCTTCCCGTCGGGGAGCGCCGCGACCCAGAGATCCCGTCCGTCCTTCACCGCCGTGCTCTTCACCGCGAAGGCGACCCGCTTGCCGTCCGGGGAGAGGATCCAGTCACCGACCGAGTCGGCGAGGCGGACCGCAGGCCGGTTCCCGTCCACGAGGGCGCGCTCCAGGGTGCCGCCCGCCGACGCGCGGTGGTGCACGAGCAGCTGCGTCCCGTCGGGCGTGAACTGGGCGGTGGAGACGTCGGTCGCCACGGCCCGGGCGGTGCTCCCGGGCTGGAGCGGGGCGACGCGGAGCACGCCGCCGTCGACGAACGCGAACGACTTGCCGGTGGGGCTGACCGAGACGAACGAGACCGCGCGACCCCGGACCTCGGGCTCACCGTTCGCGCCGAGCTGGAAGGTGCGAAGCGTGCCGGACTCGGCGGCGGTGTTGTAGCCGTCGACGAAGATCAGCCAGGTGGAGTCGGGGCTGAACAGGACGCTTCCCGGGCGGTTGGAGACGCCCTGGCCGACGAAGCGGACGACGCCGTCCTTCAGCGAGGCGACGCCGAGCTCGCCCAGGGCCATCAGGGGGGACACTCCCTGGATGGCGGGCCGCTTGGGGTTCCTGAGGAAGGTGGCGAAGGCGCCATCCTTGGTGAGCTTCAGGTCGGCGACGGGCCCCGCGGCGAGCCGCTTGCCGAGTCCGCCCACCAGGGGCTTCTCGGCCTGGGCGGGCGCGTTCCCACCCTTGCTGCAGGCGGCCACGACGACGGTGCAGGCCAGCGCGACGCCCCTCACGAACCCCCGACCGGCGGCCCTCACCGGCCCACCGCCGCCTGGTCCACCGCCCCGGACTCCGCCGTCCGCCCCGAGGTCTCTGAGACGTCGATCGACGTCTCAGAGACCTCGATCATCGCGGAACCATGGTCGATCCAGGAGGAGAGCGCGGCGCGGGCGCGGGCCGCGTGGGCCTCGCGGCGTCCGGACTTCGGGACCCGGCCGGGCAGCGGCGGAAAGAGACCGAAGGTCACGTTGGACGGCTGGTACTCCGTCCCCGGCGGGTGCGCCGCCCCCGTGACGTGCCGGTACAGCGCTCCCAGCGCCGTCTCCCCGGGCGGAGGCATGAACCGCCGTCCCTCCCGGCGCGCCGCCACCGCCAGCGCCACCAGGTACCCCGACGCCGCCGACTCCACGTAGCCCTCCACCCCGGAGATCTGCCCCGCGAACCACACCCGCGGCTCCGCCACCAGGGCGAGGTCCGACCCCAGCAGCCGCGGGGCGTCGATGAAGGTGTTCCGGTGGATCTGCCCCATCCGGAGGAACTCGGCGGCCTGCAATCCAGGCAGCGTCCGGAACACCCGCCGCTGCTCGGGCCAGGTCAGGCGCGTCTGGAACCCGACCAGGTTGTACGCCGTCCCGCCCACGTCCTCCTGTCGAAGCTGCACCACCGCGTACGGACGCCGTCCGGTGCGCGGGTCGACCAGGCCGACCGGCTTCATCGGTCCGTGCGCGAGGGTCTCCACTCCCCGCTCGGCCATCACCTCGACGGGCAGACACCCCTCGAAGTAGCGCGGCTCCTCGAACGCGTGCGGAACGACCTTCTCCGCCGCGAGCATCTCGCGGACGAACGCGTGGTACTGGGCCTCGTCGAGGGGCAGGTTCAGGTAGTCCGCCCCGTCTCCCCGACCCCAGCGGCTCGCCCGGAAGGCGACGGACTCGTCCACCGACTCAGCGGCCACGATCGGGGCGATCGAGTCGTAGAAGTAGAGCTTGTCGCCCGTCCAGCGGGACAGCGCGCGGGTGAGCGCCTCGGAGGTCAGCGGTCCGGTGGCCACCACCACGTCGCCCGCTGGAAGCGCATCGACCTCTCCCACGACGCGCTCGATTCCCGCGGCGGAGGACAGCGCTCGCTCGACCTCGGCCGAGAAGCGCTCGCGGTCCACGGCCAGGGCCTCGCCCGCCGGAACCCGGCAGCGATCGGCCGCGCCGAGGATGACGGACCCGAGGCGCCGGAGCTCGCCGTGCAGGAGCCCGATGGGCGTGTCCGGACTGTCCGACCGGAAGCTGTTGCTGCACACCAGCTCGGCGGGTCCGTCCGCCCGGTGGGCGGGGCTCCTGCGCAGCGGCTTCATCTCGCACAGCCGCACCGGGACGCCGCGCCGGGCGAGCTGCACTGCACACTCGCTGCCGGCGAGCCCCGAGCCAATGACCGTGACCGGTTCCATTCCCGCTGTCCTGACCCAGATGGGCGCCCGGCTGCAACCCCCGAGCGGCGCCCATGCGCCGCCACGTCAGCGTCCCCCTGGTTCGGGGGGCTGAGCCCGAACGAGCGGCGCCCATGCGCCGCCACGTCAGCGTCCCCCTGGTTCGGGGGGTTTCACCCCGTCCCGCCCGACTTACCTTGGCTCGCCATGGACCGTTCTGCCGACTTCGACGAGCTGCGATGGCGGTTGACCGAGCGCCGCCGGGCCCTGCTCGAGACCCGCGACTCCGAGCAGGGGGAGCTGCGTGGCCTCCAGTCCCAGGACCGAGACCCCGAGTACGAGGAGGGGGCGCAGGTGAAGCTCGCCGACGACGTGCTCACCACCCTGTCCGAGTCCGCCCGGCGCGAGGTGATGCAGATCGACGCGGCGCTCGGTCGCATGGAGGAGGGCGTCTTCGGGGAGTGCATCGAGTGCAGCCAGGAGATCCCCATCGAGCGGCTACGCGCTCTGCCCTACACGCTCCGCTGCGAGGAGGACGAGGAGGACCGGGAGAGGCGCCTGCGCGGGAACTCACCACGCCCGTCCCTCTGAGAGGGCGCGTCCCGCACGGTCGCCGCCTGTCTACCCCTCGCTGCCGTCGCCCTTCTGCAGCACGACGAACCGGTAGTTCTCCAGCTCCGCCTGGCCCGCCGTGTAGAGGACGGTGAGGAGCAGGTCGTAGGGAATCTTCCGGTCCCCGATGACCGATAGCTCCCTGCTGAAGGGAGCGGACGGGTTGCGCGCGGCGATGAGCTTGAGCTTGTCCACCTCGCGGCGCAGTGCCTGATCCAGCGGCTTCACCAGCCGCCCGTCGAGCTGGCTCGCCGGAACCTGTCCGTTCTGCAGCGTCACCACCACCCGATCGCCGACCAGGATGTCCTTGGGGGTGATGGTCACCGCCACGGTGTCCTTGGGGACGGCCCGGGTGCTGGAGATCGGCGGCTTGATGTCCTCGCTCTGGGTGAGCGAGATGGCCGAGGAGGCGTAGGACTTGAGGAGGAACACCAGGATGATGGTCATCATGTCCATCATCGCGGTGATGTTGAGCTCGTGGATCTCGCCGGCGGCCTCGCGCTCCTTGCGCTTCTTGCGCGCCAGGGCCTTGCGGAACATGAGCCGCTGCAGCGTCTCGTCGTCCATCTCCGGGGGGCGAGGAGCTGGCGCCGGCATCACATCGCTCCCAGGGTGACGTCGGTGAAGAGCAGCTTCCGGTCCTTGCCAGGAGTCTCGCGGATGGCGTCCATCGTCTGGACCAGGACCTCGTAAGGGATGTCTCCCTCGGCTCCGACGATGACCTTCGATTCGGAGGGGAACTCCTTCTTCACGTTCACCATGTTCTCGGTGAGCGCGGTGTAGTCGAAGGTCCCGTCGCCCTTCTTCGGGATGCTGGGCGGCGCCTCGGCCGGGTTGGCCTGGGCCTGCTGCTGCTGGCCCACCACTCCGCCGGTGGCCGCGACGTAGAAGCCCTTCTTGGAGATGAGCACCGTCAGGAGGAGCTTCGGCTTGTCGCCCTCCTCGGTGACCTGTGTGGTCGGACCGCCGTAGTTCGGCGCGTTCACGTTCAGGATGCCAAACGCAGATAGCCCGGTGATCGACAGGAGCATGAACATGATCAGGTTCATGAGGATGTCGAGGTACGGGACGATGTTGAGCTCCTGGCCCTCCTCGCGCTCGCGAGTCCGGAGCTTCCGCTTGCTGTAGAAGAACGCCATGGGCGCGGACCTCGGCGAGTCCCCTACGCCGAGCGCTCGAAGTCCATCGCGGAGGTCTCGCCTGCCTGGCGACGGGAGAGGAGGTTCTCCAGCTTCAGCGCGCTGAGCTCCACCGTCTCGACCATCTTCTTGGCGTAGGCCGTCAGGAACAGGTGGGCGATGATGCAGGACACCGCGATCCCGAGGCCGAAGGCGGTGTTGTTCATCGCCTCCGAGATGCCGTTGGAGAGGATGGCCTGCTTCTGGTCGGCCGGAACGTTGCCCAGCGACTGGAAGGTGATGATGAGGCCGCTGATGGTGCCGAGGAGCCCGACCAGGGTCGCGATGTTCGCGAGGGACCACAGCCAGGGGATGCGCGACTGGATCGGCGGGGTGTACTCGAGGATGGCCTCCTCCACGCTCTTGGCCACCTCCATCTCACCGCGGTTCGCGCGGGTGAGCCCGGCGCGGATGACTCGGGCCAGCGGCGAGTTCGGCGCGGCGCCGCAGAGCTTCACCGCGCGATCCACGTTGCCCGTGAGGACGAGCTTGGTGATCTGCTCCATGAACGGCTCGGCGTTCAGGTTGTAGCGGAACATCAGCGTGACGACGCGCTCGACCACGACCGCGATCGCGCACGCCATCCAGAAGATGTTCACGTACATGAACGGGCCACCTTCCTTGAAGAAGCGGACGATCGCGTCCACCGCCCCACCCTTCGCTGCGGGCGCGGCGGCGAGGACGACCTCGACCAGGTGGCTCACTGACGTGCTCATCACGGGGGCGAATCCTTTCTTTCGCGCGCTCGGGGCTGGCTCGTGGCGGGCGCGGTCAGACTCTCGGGAAGGGAGCGGCCCCGGGGCGGCGGGCGACGTTCAGGGGACGCAACGGAGCGGAGCTTCACGGTGAAGACGCTGAGGAACATCGTCCCTTTGCGCCCCCGGGGGTGTCAAGAACGGCACACGCCGTGCGTCCCCCTCGCCCACGCGCATCGCGGCGTCGGGTGTCCCACCGCTGCGCAGATCCGCTGACCTCCGCCGCGCGCGACGGCCCCGTGACGGGCAGCGTCCCGGCGCGGTCGTCCGTCTGGCCAGGAACCATTCAGCGTGAGCGCGTCGGTGCGGGGCTCGGACCGCGTCCGCCTGACCTGCCTGCGGAGACGCTCGCTCTTTGGCTCTGGCCGTGGCTGATGGCACATGCCGCATGGCCCACCGGGACGCTCGTTCTCTGGCTCAGGGCGCGGCCGACGGGACGGGTTCGAGGCCGACGGGCGCTCGTTCTCGGCTCGGATTGCCACCGACGGGCAGCGCCCGCGGCGCATCGGGCACTCATTCCCCGGGTCAGTCGCAGCTCGTGCGACGGACCCGGGATGCGTCGGGCGCGCCCGATCTCCGGCTCAGGCTGCGGGCGACGGGAGCGTCCGAGGCCGACGGGCGCTCGTCCCCTGCTCGGATTGCCACCGGCAGGGGGCGGCCGCGGCGCATCAGGTACTCGTTCCCCGGTTCAGTCGCAGCTCCTGCGAGCGACCCGAGGCGCATCGGGCGCACTCGATCTCCGGCTCACGCTGCGGGCGACGGACGGGTCCGAGGCCGATGGGTCCTCGTCCCCCGCTCGGATTGGCGCCGACGAGGCGCCCGCGGCGCGTCGGGCACTCGTTCCCCGGTTCAGTCGCAGCTCACGCGACGGGCTCGCGGCTCACCGGGGCTCGCTCGATCACCGGCTCAGGCCGCTGATGGACTCGCCCGCGGCCCATCGGGGCCCTCGCTCTCTCGTTCAGAGTCGGCTGGATGGCACGTTCCCGCGGCTCATCGAGCCGGTTGTCTTCCGGCTCCGGGCGACGGGCCCGCGTGTCGTCGGGACGCTCGCTCTCCGGCTCGAGCCGGGTGATGGCACAGGTCCGAGGCCGACGGGGCGCTCGTTCCCCGGCTCAGCGCGCGGCCGACGGGACGTGTCCGCGGCGCCGAGAACGCGGCAACGAGGGATCCCGAGACAGGCACGGGGTGAAATCCCCGGGCCACATCCCCACTCACCGACCCTCGCCGCCGGCGCGCGCGGGTGTCCCTCGCGCGGTCGACGGGAACGAGGTGGTCCCCGCCTCGACGCCGTCAGGCCGCGCTGGGCGGCGCGACCGAGCCGCCCCCACCCTCGTCCACCGACCGCGTGTACCCGCACTCCTTGTTGGGACAGACGATCCGCGCGCCGTCGCGCTTGCTGTACTTCTGCAGGAGGTACGGCGAGCTGCACTGCGGACAGGTCTCGGGCAGCGGCCGGTCCCAGGCCGCGAAGGTGCAGTCCGGATACCGGTTGCAGCCGAAGAACACCTTCCCCCGCCGGCTCCGCCGCTCGGTCAGGTAGCCCACCTTGCAGGTCGGACAGGCGACGCCGATCGAGAGCGGCTTGCTGGTCTTGCACTCCGGGTAGCCAGAGCACGCCATGAATCGACCGAACCGCCCGCGCTTGATGACCATCGGCCGGCCGCACTTCTCGCAGGTCTCGTCGGTGGGCTCCTCCTCCACGGGGATGACCTTGCCGTCGACCTCCTTGAAGTCCTTCGTGTTCTTGCAGTCGGGGTAGCCGGTGCACGCGAGGAAGCGGCCCATCTTCCCCCACTTGATGGCCATCATCTTCCCGCACTTCTCGCAGTTGACGTCGGTGGGGATCTCCTCCCGCTTGACGTCACGCATCTCCTGCTCGGCCTTCGCGAGGGTGACCTGGAACGGCCCGTAGAAGTCGCGGAGCACGCGGCGCCAGTCCGCCTCGCCCTCGGAGATCTGGTCCAGCTGCTCCTCCATCCCCGCGGTGAAGGTGACGTCCATCTCGGAGGGGAAGTGCTTCACCAGCTCCTCGGTGGTGATCTTCCCGAGCTCGGTGGGGTGGAACCGGCCCTCGATCTTCTCCACGTACTTCTTGTCCTGGATGACCGAGAGGATGGACGCGTAGGTCGACGGGCGGCCGATGCCGTCCTCCTCCAGCTCCTTGACCAGCGATGCTTCGGTGAAGCGCGGCGGCGGCTGGGTGAAGTGCTGCTCGGAGAGCAGGCCCTGCCCGACCAGCCGCAGGCGGTCACCCTCGGCGAGCTCGGGCAGCTGAACGTTGGCGTCGTCGGTCCGGGCCTCCTCGCCCTCCTTCTGCTTCTCCGACTCCTCCTCTGAGGTCGGCGCCATCCCGTACACCGCCAGGTAGCCGGCGAACTTGAGGATCGAGCCGGCGGCGCGGAATGTCGCCCGGCCCGCGGAGATCTCCACCGTCGTCTGGTCGTAGACCGCGGGCTTCATCTGACAGGCCACGAAGCGGTTCCAGATGAGCTCGTAGAGTCGAGCCATGTCCGGCTCGAGGAAGGGGCGGACCCGATCGGGCGTCCACTCCATCGACACCGGGCGGATCGCCTCGTGCGCGTCCTGGGCGCTCTTCCGGCTCTTGTAGACCATCGGATCGTCGGGCAGCGCGTCCTTGCCGTAGGTGTCGGCGATGTACTCGCGGGCCGCCTTCACCGCGTCATCCGAGAGGCGCACCGAGTCGGTACGCATGTAGGTGATGAGGGCGGTCTGCCCCTCGTCGCCGAGCTCCACGCCCTCGTACAGCCGCTGGGCGAGGGTCATCGTCTTCTTGGCGGTGAAGTGGAGGCGATTCGCCGCCTCCTGCTGGAGCTTGCTGGTGATGAACGGCGCTGGCGCGTTCCGGCGGCGCTCGCGGCGCTCCACCGTCTCCACCCGGTAGTCCGCCTTCCGGAGCTCCTCCAGGAGCGCGTCCGCGGTCGCCTTGTCCGAGATCTCGGCCTTGTTCCCGTCCAGCTTCGCCAGCCGCGCGCGGAACGACGGAGGCAACTTGCCCTCCAGCTCGGCCTCGAGCGTCCAGTACTCCACCGGCACGAAGGCCTTGATCTCCCGCTCCCGCTCGACGATCAGCCGCACCGCGACCGACTGCACTCGTCCCGCGGAGAGGCCGCGCCGCACCTTCTTCCAGAGCAGCGGGCTGATCTGGTACCCGACGAGCCGGTCGAGGATCCGGCGCGTCTGCTGCGAGTCGTACATCTTCTGATCCAGCGCGAGGGGGTGAGCGATGGCCTCCTGGATCGCCTTCTTCGTGATCTCGTTGAACAGCACCCGGACGGCGTTGGGATGCCGGAGCTCCTCGCTCAGGTGCCAGGCGATCGCCTCGCCCTCGCGATCGGGGTCGGTGGCGAGGAATACCCGCTCGGCGCCGGCGGCCGCCTTCTTCAGCTCCCCGAGCGCCTTCTCCTTGCTCGGAATGACGTGGTACTCGGGCTTGAAGTCGTGCTCCACGTCGATGCCCATCTTGCTCTTGGGCAGATCCTTCACGTGGCCCACCGACGCCTTCACCGCGTAGCCCGAGCCGAGGTACTTCTTGATGGTCTTCGCCTTGGCCGGCGACTCGACCACCACCAGGTAGCGACCGCCGCGACGCGGAGCAGGAGTGCTCTCGGCATGCACCACGGCCAGGGTCCGCTTCTTCGCGGCGGGCTTCGCCGGAGCTGCGGCCTTCTTGGCCTTCACCGCCGGAACGGCCTTCCGGCCCAGAGGCTTCTTCGCCTTCGCGGCCGGGGCTTCCCCGGTGTCGGTTTTCTTGGTCCGTGTCGTCGGCATCTCTCTCCTCACACCCGTTGGTAACGTCTTCCCGGGCCCTGCATCGCCAGGCCCAGGAGCTCCAGCTCGCACAGCGCGCTCACCACCCCGCCGGGATCCATTCCCGCGCGGTCCTCCAGCTCCTCGACGTCCCGCGGCTGGCGGTCCAGCAGCTTGTAGAGCTCGGCCGCCGCGGCCGACAGGCCCGGCATCTCCATCCCCAGCTCCGTCGGTTGCGGCCTCCCGTCGAGGCCCACCGCCCGGAGCGCATCCAGCGGCTCGATGCAGAGCCGCGCGAGCCCGCGTGCCACCAGCAGGTTGCACAGCCCCGCCGTCTCGGCCCAGGTCTCACCGGGACAGGCGAGGATGGGCCGCCCCTGGGCGCGAGCGGAGGCCACGGTGTGCTTCGTGCCGCTGTTCCTTCCAGCCCGGAGCACGAGGACACCCTCTGATGCGCCGGAGATGAGCCTGTTTCGCCGGGGAAACGTCTGCTTGCTCGCCCGGATTCCCGGAGGGAGCTCGCTGTAGACCGCGCCGCCTCCATCGAGAATCAGCGGCACCAGTCGCGCCTGCGCAGAGTCGATCTCGTCGAGCGCCGAGCCCAGGAACGCCCAGGTCTCGCCACCGACGTCCAGCGCCCCGAGGTGGCAGGCCCGGTCCACCCCGGCCGCCGCGCCCGACACCACCCCGGCGCCACCCGCCGCCACCGCCGCGGCGAATCCCCGCGCGTGGCGCAGGTATCCCTGCTCGGGGTGCCGCGTGCCGACCATCGCGAGCCGCCGGCGCGGACGCCCCACCGTCCCCCGCATGAAGAGGACCGGCGGCGCGTCGCGAACCTCCGCCAGACGCTCCGGGTAGCCGGGGTCTCCCGGGTGGAGCACCTCCATCCGCCCCCGGGCCGCGCGCTCTCGCACCTCGTCGGCGACGGCGCGGAGCGAGCCCGCGGCCCGGATGCGGGCCCGGACGAGGTCGCTCGCGGGGAGCCCGTCGACCCAGTCCCGGGTCGGGGTGTTCAGAAGATCCGCCCAGCGGCCGGCGGCCCAGCGGCGCATGCCGCCCAGGCCCACGGCGCCGATGCCCGGCACCGCCCAGAGAGCCAGGAGCGCGTCACGCTCCGCGATGGGGAGGGGATGGGAGTCCATTGCAGGGCACGTCCCTGCCAGTCCCGGGCCACCTATATAGAAGTGGAGCGACCGGCCGGAAGCGGCGGCGAGACATAAGCGCCCGCCCCCACCGGGTCAAGCGAGGGTCCCCCCGGGGAGCCCCTCAAGAATCGAACTTTACCGAGCGATTCTGGCGGTTTGCTGACCGCCAGAGCGCAGCTCGACCCGGTCCCCGACCACCACCTCCCGGTACGACCGGAGCAGCAGACAGGTGGTGACGGCCTCGCGGACGTCGACCGCCATGCAGCGGCCAACCTCCTCCACCGGCAGCGTCGTGTCCTGGTTGGCGCTCGGATCGACTCCGACGTCGGACAGGATGGGGTCGACCTGGCGGATGACGGTGAAGACGTTGCCCACCTGGACGCCCTGGGAGCTACCGGCGTCGACCAGCACCCGGACCTGCTCGCCGGCCATGGTGAGCGAGGTCTCGAGCTGTCCGACCACGGTCAGGTTCTGCAGCGCGACTGCGTTCGCGACCGGGGAGACGGTCTCGAACAGCCGCTCGCGGGCCGGGCCGATGCGCGCGCCGCGGCCGATCTCGTCGAACGCCTTCTCCAGCGTGGCCCGGACCTTCGGCTCGCTGGTGCGGTTCACCTTCACCGTGCCGAGCACCTGCGTCTGGTAGCCGAGGAACTTGCCGGTGCGCGGGTGGTAGAGCTTCCCGACCGTCCGGTACACGAGGTAGCTCGCGCCGACCTGGACCGCGCTCCGGTCCTTGAAGTCCAGGTACACCACGTCCGGCGGCGAGAGCATCTCGGATTCGGCGTAGCTGCCGACCAGCGTGCCGGCGGCCTCGACCTCGTTCGGGGTGGCGAAGCCGTCCTTGAGGACGATCTCCCGCGTCTTGGTCTCCACCGGGATGCGGACCATCTGGACGTCCTCGTCGCCCTCGATGGCCTGGCCTGCCTGCAGCTCGTCCTCGTCGCCGGCGACCTGCTCCGCCCGGGTCGGGGTCTCCTCACCGTTGCCCGGGAAGAAGCGAACCTGGTTGCCCGGGTAGATCCAGTGGGGGTTGGCGATCTGCGGGTTGTAGGACCAGACCTTCGGCCAGTACCACGGGCTGCCCAGGTACTTGCTGGAGAGGTCCCAGAGCGTGTCGCCCTTCTCCACGGTGTGGACCTGCGATGGACCCTCGGGAGGCGCGGTCTGCACCTGCCCCTGCTCCGGGGCCGGACGCTGCGTCGGCGGCTGCTGCACCTCGGTCCCCTCGACCTCGGAGCCTCCACCGGTCTGGGTCTGGGCCCGGACGGCGAACGCGGCGAGGCACAGCATCAGCAACGTCGCTCTCATCAAGGTGTCCTCGGAATTCGGGCCAGGCGCGCCTGGGCCTCGGTGGCCGCCGGCGTCCCTGGAAAGGAGGTCACGAGCCGCGCGAGCAGCGCGCGCGCCTCGGCAGTCTGCTTCAGCCGCATCCGACACTCGGCGAGCTTGAGCATCGCCTGCTGGACGACGTCTCCGGCCGGGTAGCGCTGGAGCACGCTCTCCAGCAGCTTCGCGGCGCGGGCCGGCTCGTCCTGTCCCAGCTCGCCGAGCGCGGCGAGGTAGAGCGCGTCGTCGGCGCGCGGATCCTTGGGGTGAACGTCGGCGAAGCGAGTCATCCGCTCGACGCCGCCGCCCAGGTTCCCGGTGCGAAGCGCTTCCTGCGCCTGCGCGAACTCGCCGTCCAGCTGCGTCGCATCGGGGGCGTCGCCCGCCGGCACGGAGGAGCGTCCGAGCGCCGCCACCAGCTCGGCGTCGGGCTCGTGGATCGGCGTGACCACGTCGATGGGAGGAGCGCGCTCGACCCGGGGCTTCAGCTTCACCACCGCGAGGCTGGGCACCTCCGAGCCGGTCAGAGGAGACGCCGGCGCCGCGGCGAGGAGTGGCCCGAGTGGCTGCTGCCCGGCGCGAGCAACGGCGCGTTCCGTCTCCAGCGCCTGCACCCGCTCCAGCAGCCGGAGGTTCTCGTCCTGCAGCTGCTTCACCGATGCCTGCAGCGTCCGCACCTCGCTCTTGCTCGCGGCATCTGAGGCACAGCCCATCGCGCAAGGCACGAGGAGCGTGAGGACGGTCGATGGACGCACGCGGAGCACGGGAAACCGAGGGATTTCCCGAGTCTACGGAGCGCGTTCGAGAGGGGTCAAGAAAGGGCGCCCGGTGTGATGAAGGCCAGGTGGCGACCGGTCCCACCCTGGTCCCTGCGGTGCGAGAAGAATCGCGCCGGCTCGCACGCATTGCACCCGGGGACATCCTCGATGTGGGTCTCGGCGAGACCGGCCTGTAGCAGCGTCCTCCGCACCGCCAGGCGCAAGTCCAGGTGCGGCCGTGGGCCCTCGCGTCGCACGACGTCTGCCCCGAAGGCGTCGCTGAAGCGTGCCGCGAGGTCCTCGCCCACCTCGTAGCAGCAGACGCCGATGGAGGGGCCGATGGCGGCCAGGAGCGTGCGGGCTCCGGTGCCTTCCCGGGTCAGCGTGGCCACCGCCTCCGCGGCGATGCGCCCCGCGGTGCCCCGCCATCCGGAGTGCACCGCGGCGACGCGGGTGCCATCCGCGCTGGACAGGAGAATCGGGACGCAGTCCGCGGTGCGGATGCCGACCCAGGTGCTGGCGCTGTCGGTCCACAGCGCGTCGGCCTCGGGAAGCTCGCCCGGCCGGGCGCGCAGCACGCGCGTGCCGTGGACTTGCTCGGCCAGCACCAGCGACTCCGGGGAGAGCCCGGCGGCGCGCGCGAGGCGCAGGCGGTTCTCCCGCACGTCCTCACCGGCATCGCCCGCCGGGCCGAGATCGAGCGAGGCGCGCTTCCCCTCGCTCACCCCACCCGAGCGGAGCGTGAAGCCATGCCGGACCGGGAGATTCCGGGCGACGAGGAAGAGCGGATCCACCACCGGGTCCCGAGACTACCCCAGGGGAGTCGCCTCCCGCCGGGGCGGCAGATCAGGCTCCGGGGATGGTGAGGGCGCGGAGCAGCGTGTTCTCCTCGCGATTGGGCAGGCGGATCTGCACCCGGAGGAGGATGGTGCTCCCGGGCTTGGCGTCCTTCAGGACGCGCGAGAGGTCGTCGGCCGAGGCGATCTTCTTCCCTCCGGCCTCGGTCACCACCATCCCCGGGGCGAGCTCGGCGGCGTCCGCCGGCGACCCGGGCTGCACCTCCGTGATCACCGCGCCCTTGGTGGGCAACCCGTTGGCCTCGGCAGTGCGCGGGTCGATGGTCTGGAGCGTCAGCCCGATGCGCTGCCGGTTGCTCTCGTCCTTCTGGCCTCCCTTGCTGCCGGGACGCGGGCCACGCGCGTCGCCCACCCGGTCGAGATCGCCGGGCCGCGAGGTCAAGGTGACCTTC
>Ga0081540_1002173_pt1 | contig 16238 bp, 16 predicted proteins | sample TabmetS2T1R1_FD_71024 | JGI IMG/M metagenome (GOLD analysis project Ga0081540, IMG submission 71024) | Tabebuia heterophylla rhizosphere microbial communities from the University of Puerto Rico - S2T1R1 | ecosystem: Host-associated > Plants > Roots > Rhizosphere ... | reverse complement strand
TTTTATAGGTAAAACGGGGTCTTAGCTCAGTTGGTAGAGCGCCTCAATGGCATTGAGGAGGTCACGGGTTCGAATCCCGTAGGCTCCACAGTTTTTACGGTGCTTATTCCTGGCTGTCGGACGCAGACCTACTTGCAGTAACAACTGCGTTACTTTTCCCGCGCAACCCGTAACGTGAATCGATGCGATTCTACGGGCATGAAAGCACTAACTAATTTTACAGAAAATGGCTCGCGTAACAGCGAAAATCGTCCTTCTGAGGACAACTTGGAGAAGAGAGTTATACCCCGGGCACGTTCTATTAGTCGCCGTTCTTTCCTGAGTACATCACTCGCTGTTGGAGCGGGAACTTTTGGTGCAGGACTATTGCCTAGCATCCAAACGGCAGAGGCTAGCGGAGGCCTAACACCCGGAGACGCTGCCCTTCTCCGATTTGCAGCGGCCGCAGAAATACTCGAGGCCGACTTCTGGATCCAATACAACGAACTCGGCGGCATCCAAGATGACGAAGTTCCTGGCGGCAGTGGTAATGAAGCCTACACGGACGCCTTGGAGATTATTGAGGATGAAATGCCAGACTACATCCATGACAACACCGATGATGAGATTACTCATCACCAGTTCCTCAACGCGTACCTGGTCTCCAAGGGAGCGGCTCCTGCAAACCTCGACCCTTTTCGCACTCTGATGGGCAGCACCGCGACAGGAGTCAATCCAGACTTGATCGGACATCGGCTCACTAACTTGACGCAACTTACCATCGACACCAGCTGGTGGACGCGCTATCGCGACGACAGCCATAACCCGGATCTTGAGCCAAACCACGTCTTTCCGCAGGCTGTCCCGACTTTGGGGGTAAACCAGCATACGGCAATTCCCCGGACCGATGCGGATACAACGGATCCTAATTTTCTACAAGCGATCGCGAATACGGCGGCTTTCCACTTTCCGACCATTGAACAAGGTGGGAACAGCCTCTACCCGGCACTGGCACTCAGGGCGACGCAGACGGAAGTCCTGCGCATCCTGATCAGCATCGGACCGACCGAGACGATGCACTTCCAAACCTGGTCGGATGTGGCGGGTAATGCGCCTCCACTGACCGCCGTCGATCCGGTGACCGGAGTGTCGGTGACATTTCCTGATCTGGAGGTGGACGACGAGCTCTTCGACAAGGCTCTGATCATGCCCGAACCGTGCCCGTTTCTGGATGCAAGCCTGCCTATTTGTTCGGTTATTCGGCCGACCAAAACGGAAGGTGTTGCCATGCGTACCGTGCAGTTCCTGACAGACATGGGACTCTTCATCGGTCAGTCCCCGGCATTCTTTGCATTTATGACCGAACTGGCTCGACTCGCAGACCATGCCAGAGCTGGCGGTCGTCGGCCCTGAAAATAACAGCCGGCTCGACGTTGAACCGCAAGATCAGGGACGGTCGAGTGCAGGGGATGCGCGACCGGCCAAAGGTGAGGGTCCAAACCCCTTGCCTTCGGAATCGTCATGGGCCAGATCTATTGCCGCGAGCAACAGCTCATTCTCTTATTGTTGGTGGCACAATTTTTTTCTCTTTCGTCGACTTACTTTTCGGGGAAGTATGCTCGGTCCCGCAGAAGGCGCGCAACATCGATAACTGGGTGGGTTTTATTTTGCGGTGGCGATCACTTCCAATGCATAAGGCCAACTCCATCGTCATGTGCGCACCGAGAATGACGATATTCGAGACGGCGGCAAACCTGGAGTTGTGGCCGCGGATTCTCCCCCACTATCGCTATATCCGTTACCTCGAACGTAGTCCCGGCCGTAACGTTGTGGTAATGGCGGCAACGCGCTCTGGCATTCCTATTTCCTGGACTTCCGAACAAATCATCGATCGCGACCGCGTTGAAGTTCGCTTTCGCCATTTGAAGGCGTTGACGAAGGGAATGCACGTCGTGTGGACATTTCAGGAAGTCCCGGCCGGCGTTTTGGTCGAAATCAAACACGACCTGGCATTTCGCGTGGAGATTCTGGCACCCATCGCGGACATGATTATCGGCGACTTTTTCATCCATCACGTTGCAAATAAAACACTGCACTGCATGAAATCGTACGTCGAAACGAACACGAATAAGGTCACCGCATGAGCAAAAGACGCGCTGTTATCACTGGACTTGGCCCCATTACCTGTGTCGGACACGGACGTGAGAATTTTTGGAACGCAATCCTGACAGAAAAAAGCGGGATTAACAGCATCACCACCTTTGATTCCAGCATCTTCCGCGTGCGTTCAGCTGGCGAAATTCGTGATTGGGACCCAGAGGAGTTTTTTTCACCGCACCGTTTGAAACGACTCGACCGCTACGCCCAGTTCGCGGTCGTATCGGCAAACCTGGCGCTCGATGATGCGCATCTTGAATATTCGCGCGACAAACCGCAGGATCGGATAGGCGTCAGTTTCGGCACAGCACTTGGCGGCGTTTGTAAGGCTGAAGAACAGTATCTCAGGTACTTAAAAAAGGGGGCACGCGGAGTGCAACCCACGCTTGCCGTTCAGGTGTTCGGCGGTTCGGCCCATTCGAATATCGCGATTGAATTCGGGTTTCGCGGCGTGGGCACGACAAATTCGAACAGTTGCGCCAGCGGCACGGTATCCGTCGGCGAAGCGCTGCGTTACATCCGTGACGATTTTGCCGACGTAATTGTCGCGGGCGGAGCAGAAGCCCCGTTGACCACAATTACAATCGGTGCATTCGACATTATCAAAACCATGAGCAGGTGGCCGGGCGACCCTATTCAGGCTTGTCGTCCATTCGACCTGTTACGCGATGGATTTGTCATGGGCGAAGGCGCGGCCTCGCTCGTCATCGAAGAGCTCGAACATGCGCGCATCCGGGGCGCACATATTTATGCAGAAGTATTGGGTTACAGCCTAAACAATGATGCGTTTCACATGACTTCGCCCCTGCCGAACGGTGAATCATCCATTCGCGCGATGCGTGAAGCGCTTGCCGACGCGCAATTAGCGCCTGAGCAGATCGATTACATTAACGCCCACGCCAGCTCGACCCAGCTTAACGACAGCGCGGAGACCGCCTCGATCAAACAAGTGTTTGGCGAGCATGCGCGACAAATCCCAGTGAGTGGGACAAAAGGTTATTACGCGCATCCACTCGGTGCGACCGGCGCGATCGAGGCAGTGCTTTGCGCGCTCGCTTTAGATCGGCAATGGGTTCCACCCACAATTAACTACGCAAATCACGATCCCTCGTGTGATCTCGATGTTGTGCCCAATCACGGACGCAGAGCCGAACTAAAATACGTAATGAGTAATTCGTTCGGTTTCGGTGGAATTAATGCGTGTGTGATACTTGGGAAAGCGCCTCAATAATGAGGACAGCTGGCAGCCCCAGCGGAGTGAGGGCGCTCTCACAAACTGGTTGATTGCGCTGATTACTATAACACCCCCCTACAAGGGTGGGTTTACACCCGCCTCAGGTGGATTCGAAATAACTGCTTAATGTGACAGCAAATCCGGCCGGTTTTCGCCGGTACGCTTGAGCGCCTGTTCTTCACGCCACTTTGCGATGTCGGCGTGATTTCCGGAAAGCAAAACTTGCGGAACCTTCCAGTCGCGAAATTCTGCCGGGCGTGTGTACTGTGGAGCTTCCAGTAATCCGTGGTTGAAACTGTCGTCGACCGCGGATTGTTCGTGACCAAGAGCGCCAGGCAATAAACGCACGATTGCATCGACAAGGACGACCGCTGCGATTGCTCCATTTGTGAGCACGTAATCGCCGATGGAAATTTCCAGATCCACCAGATGCTCGATCACCCGGTGATCCACTCCTTCGTAATGGCCGCAAATGATGATGAGATGTGGTTCGCGCGATAGCTGTTTCCCCGTTTGTTGAGTAAATCGATGTCCGGCGGGAGACATCAGCACCACTTTGGATGCTTGATTTCGCAGATCTTCAACGGCCGCAAAAATCGGCTCCGGTTTCATTACCATTCCCTGACCGCCTCCGAACGGTGCGTCGTCCACGATGTGATGTTTGTCCGCTGTCCAGTCCCGAAGGTTATGGATACGAAGATCGACAATCCCATTTTCCTGAGCGCGTTTCATTATGCTTTCGCCAAGAGGCGCGCGACAGATGTCGGGAAACAATGTCAGGATGTCGATCTTCACTTAGGAAGAAAACGTTGAACGGCCCGCCGCTAACGTCCAATAATGAATCAGAGACGGACCCTTACTCGACGATCTCGAGGATCGCCCGTTGGCCATGGCGCGCAGCCGAACTGGCCAGCACCGCGCGAATAGCTTGAATGGTCTGGCCGCCGCGCCCAATAACACGACCAACGTCTCCTCGTCGAAGTTGGAGCTTAAAGACCGTGGTTCTGCCGCTTGGAATTTCCGTCAAGACCATGTCGTCAGGAAATTCGATCAATTGGCGAATGACGAACTCGAGGAACTCTCTCATGCGCCCGAAAGACTAACCAATAATCCGGGTTCGCACAATAGTTGCGACGCGACAGATGAGCGGAAAAAACATAAATTTTCGCTATCCCAGATTCCAGCGTTGTGGCATCCGTTTTCCTCAGCAGTCCACATGGCCGGTTACGGCCTCGTGATGAGCGAATCGCAGTTGAACAAACGCGCCGATACTAACTGGCGTCTTCAGTGGGAGGTGCCGGAGGTGATGATGACTGTTCCTGGACCGATTGCTGTTCTTCTTGCTCCGCTTTGCCTGCAGGTTCCGCGGTCGCCGTTGCTTTCTTATTCTTCTGGATCAAGCTGCGCACCGTATCGGATGGCTGTGCACCTTTGCTGATCCAGTATTCGACTCGATCAATGTTCAACGTGCTGTTGTGACCAGGTACCTTTGGGTCGTACGCGCCGATAATCTCGATAAATTTCCCATCGCGTGGGCTGCGCCTGTCAGCCACTACCACTTTGTAGTAGGGGCGATTCTTCGTTCCTTCTCTGCGTAATCTGATTGAAACTGCCATGTTAAGTTCTCATTCGCGCCAGTTGCGCCATCATCTTTTTCATTTTGCCTGCGCTTTTCATCATCTTTCGCATCTGATCGAAGCGTCGTAGCAAATCGTTTACCTCCGTCACGGTGCAGCCGCTGCCGCGTGCGATGCGCTGACGACGCCGCGCATTCAAAATTCCGGGGCGTGTCCGCTCATCGTTCGTCATCGAAAGCACGATGGCTTCCGTGCGCTTAAGCTGCTTCTCGTCAACAGAGAGGCCCTGCATATTACCCATGCCGGGCAACATGCCAAGAATATTCTCCAGCGGCCCCATCCGCCGCATCATCTTGAACTGCGCCAGGAAATCATTGAAATCGAACGAAGCAGTGCGCATTTTCCGCTCCAATCGGGCGGCTTCTTCCTCATCAACCGCTTCCACCGCTTTTTCGACCAGACTAACGACGTCACCCATGCCAAGAATTCGGCCTGCAAGTCTGTCCGGAACAAAGAGTTCAAACTGATCGAGCTTTTCCCCGGTTCCCGTGAACTTGATTGGCTGCCGCGTCACTTCGCGCATCGACAATGCGGCGCCGCCTCGCGCATCGCCGTCGAGCTTTGTCAAAATGATTCCTGTAATCGATAGAGCGTCGTTAAAACGGGACGCAACACTGACTCCCTGTTGGCCGGTGGCGGCATCAACAACGAGCAACGTTTCCTGTGGATTTAGAAATTCTTTTAACCTTTTCAGCTCCTGAATCAGCGTTTCGTCGATCTCCTGACGACCCGCTGTGTCGAAGATTTCCACAACTTGCGTACCCGCCGATCTCGCCTTGCTGGATGCGTCAGCAGCAGCCCGCTCCACATTCTTCTCGCCCGGACCAGGAGTGAATACGTCGACGTCGATTTGTTTTCCCAGCGTTGCCAGTTGTTCGATAGCCGCCGGTCGTTGCAAATCGCAGGCAATTAAGGCTGGCGTGCGACCCTGCTTTTTCAGAAGACGGGCCAGCTTGGCAGAAGAAGTTGTTTTGCCCGACCCGTTAAGACCGACGATCAAAACACGACCTGAATCTCCCAGATTAACCGGTGCGGCATCGCCTCCGAGTAGGGTAGTTAATTCGTCGTGGAAAATTTTGACGATCTGTTGACCGGGGGTAATGCTGCGAAGAACGGCTTCTCCAAGCGCTTGCTCTTTGACGCGTGCAATGAATCTCTTGGCGACTTGAAAATCGACGTCGGCTTCAAGCAAAGCCAGGCGTACCTGGCGCAACGCGGCATCGATGTTCGATTCGCTGATCGTGCCGTGTCCACGCAGCTCTTTGAAGACCTCCTGGAGTTTGTCAGAAAGTTGAGAAAACATGATATCAAAAATTAGGCGTAGCGGCGCATGAACTCAGGTAGCGCACACATCTTTGCGCGGTAGCAAACACGTCCTCGCGCTCGCGCACTACTATTTCTTGGGCGTCGGTATGGGAGAGGTGGCCGCTCCCGCCGCACCTTCTTCAATTCCGAAAGTCCAATGCGCTTCGACCTTTTTCCCCTGAGATTTAGCGCTGATAATTACGCTGCACGACTTCTCGTGCAATTTTTGTGTCACCTGGTATGACACCGTACCAGATTTCGGATCGTAATTCGCAGGAACAGTCCCGAGACCGCTTACGCGCATTTGCACGCTGCCAGGATCGATCGCGCCGATTGGGCTGAGATTAGCTTTGATAAGAGGCAATGCCGTGCGTACCGTTTCGCCGTCTGCCGGTTGTGTGGAGAGATCTTTCGCGCCGACTTCAGCCACCGCTGCGGCGCCTCCGGTTGAGGTCCCGATCATTTTCACCGCATCTTCAAACACCTTGGGTTTGTTCGCTTCGATCGCATAACGACCGATCGAATCCATCGGCGATGTAAACGTGATGGGCTGGCCGTAAACTGTAAACATCGCTTCGTAACCGGAATTGCGGGCAATTTCCTTGACGTGCTCGTTGTAATTCCCAAACGGCACCGCAAAGCAATCTACTTTGATACCCAGTCGCTGCTCCAAGAGTTGCTTGGAGCCGACTACTTCGTTTTGCATCCATTCCTCATACTGAGGTCCCGTTAATTTCGTCCTAGTTCTTTTCCCGCCCGGCGGGATCAGCGTGATCGTATGTCCTTCGCGTAAGTCCTGATGGGTCGCGGAATGGCCTTCAATATCCACACCGTTATCGCGCATATCGGCAAGCTGTTCCCAGGTGATCGCTTCCCCGCCGCCTAACGAACCACCACGCACGCCTTCGGTATAAATGAACATGGTAAACGGATAGCCATATTTCTTCATGATCGGCCACGCCACCTCATATTGGGATTTCCAGCCATCATCGAAAGTAACCACCGCGCATCGCGGCGGTATGTTCTTTTCACCTCGTTTCCAGGCGAGCAAATCCTGCAGTGAAATGACTGTTATACCGCGGTCCTTTAATTCCTTCATTTGCGCTTCAAACGCGGCAGGAGTGATCTCGGTTCCGGGATAGCGGACCTTGTCCACCAAACGGTGATAACAAAAAATGATCACCTGAGCGGTTTGATCGACAACCGGCTTGGTAATCTTTGGAGGCACCGCCGCGATTGGAGTGGCAGCCGGCGTTGGTGATGAGGCACTCGCCTGTTGCGAGCTCGGAGAGATACTTTCCTGCTTCTTGCACATCGAAAGGTTCAAGGCTAGAAACAAGGGAAGAATCGCGAATCGGATTATCATAAAAGAAGTAAACGCATTAAGCGCGGCAGCACAAAATACAAGTGCTTTTTGCGACCACGATCAATACACAGTCCGTCCCTCAAGCACGTTGTATCATTCAATCTTCGGGCGAAAAATTTTTTGGTGGAAGACGTATTTTTTGCTATAAAATCAAGATGCTGCGCCAGGTCATTCGTCTCCTTACGATCGCTTTTTTCGCCGCGCTGGCTGCTTGCAGTACCGTTACGACTACCGGGGTCAAAAATACGAGTAAGACTTTTAATACCGTGGTAGTGGACGCGGGACATGGTGGCAAAGATAGCGGGGCCTATCGCCGTTACGGTCCACCGGAAAAGGCGATCGCTCTCGATGTCGCCCAGCGCCTCAACCGAAAGCTCCGCGAATCTCAGTTGAAAACTGTGATGACTCGTAACTCGGATGTCTTTATCGAATTGAACGATCGTGTGGCTATCGAGAATAAGCAGAAAAATGCAATCTTTGTGAGCATTCACTTCAATGATTCGCGCAAGCGCCGGATTCGCGGATTCGAAACGTACTATCATTCGGGTGCCTCATCCGATCTGGCTAGCCAGATTCAGGCAAAATTGATGACTATTCCGAATTCCTCAAATGGCGGCGTGCACACGGCAAATTTTCGCGTGCTGCGCCTGGCAAGCTGTCCCGCGGTATTGGTGGAATGCGGATACCTGAGCAATCGTTCCGAGGGTAACAAGACGCGCGATTGGGAATATCGTGAATTACTCGCTGACCGAATCGCAGAAGCAATTGTCGAGCAACGCTTCGGGTCGGGCGTTTACCGCCCGTCGACTCAGGTGGCAGCACAATCGCAAACGCAGCTAGAGCCTTCCGGCGGCGGCACGGGCCTCGCGCCGTCCACCGGACATCGCTAGAACTCCTTTCCGCGCTCTTCACGCCCGATTGCGGCGAGAAAGATCAACGCCAAAAAGATCACCAGCGTAAAAAGCGCAAGCGCTTTTGCATAGTCAGGATGCCCGCTTGCGTCACGGAAATGGTCGGCCAACCGGGCTTCAACGACGGCCGTGTTGGCGGCGAACAAATTTCCAAGTTGATATGCAACCCCGGGGAAGGTCCCGCGCACTGCGCCGGGCGAAAGTTCATTCAAATGCACAGGAACGATTCCCCAGGCGCCCTGCACCATGAATTGCATGGCAAACCCACCGATGACAAGAAACGCGAAGCCCGGTGGAAAAACCCAAAGAGGAATAAGGATTATGCCGAATATCGCCGTTAAAACAATCGAGCGACGGCGTCCCCATTTTTGCGACAGATGACCAACCACCGTGCCGCCACAGATTGCACCGACAGCGTAAATGATCCCAGTCGCGGCCTTCTGAGTCACGCCATAGTGGCGTTGTTCACCCAAAAAAGTTTGATACATATCCTGGGTCCCATGAGACATGGCGTTGAATGCCGTCATCAATAAAATCACGTAAACGAAGAGAACCCAGTGGCGTTTTAGGACAATCAGCAGATCGCTCCAGAAATCGCGCGTCTCGCGCTGCCGCTGCAGCCAAACCGGCGATTCAGGCACCCGCGCACGGATGTATAGCACAAGCAAAGCAGGCAGTGCTCCCGCTACGAACAGGCCGCGCCAGCCGAATAAGGGAAACACGATCCAGTACACAACGGCCGCAAGCAGATAACCAAACGCATAACCTTGTTGTAAAATTCCCGAGAACAATCCGCGCGCTGCAGTCGGCAGGGACTCCATTGCCAACGACGCGCCAAGTCCCCATTCCCCGCCCATGCCGATTCCGTAAAGTGCGCGGAAAATCAAAAGCCATGTGTAATTTGGAGAAAAAGCCGTGAGCAATTCCATGAGAGAATAGAAAATGATGTTGATCATGAGGGGGATGCGCCGTCCGAACCGGTCGCCAAGCAATCCGAAGATGAACGCGCCCAATGGGCGCATCGCCAGCGTAAGCGTGATTGCGTAGGTCAGCTCGGCGATGCTCTTCCCAAAATCGCCTGCCATTGGCGCGATCACGAACGTCAGGAGGAAAAAATCGAATGCATCGAGTGCCCATCCCAGGAAGCAAGCCAGAAACGTGTTTCGTTGATTGCGATCGAGCGACCTGAAGAGCTGCACCGCCTCCATGGCGCACTGAGCTAATCGTCACATCCAGAGAAGTCGAGACAATTGCTCGGATGGAAAATAACGAAGCACAAATGACCAGGCCCGAAGAAAAATGCTAGCCCTGCCAGCAAGGCGCAACGGCCAACAAACTCACCATGCGTGGTATCTAGATAAGCATTGACACCCCAAAGCCCGCCCACATAGCCTCCAATAAAGGCGCAACAAACTCACTCTTCGATTCTTTCCGAGGCCGTGCGCTGCAGCTCAGATTCACGTTCAAGATAAAATCAAAGGAAAGACATTTATGAAATCGATCATCACTATTACTGCCATCACAACATTGAGCCTGTTGCCTGTCACATTTGTTCAGGCGCAAGACACTCCCAAGGCTAGTGACAAGCGCGCCACAATCGCTGGAGCCGGTAAACGAACCGATGTTTATCACGTCCATTTCACCAAGGCTGCTCCTGGCAAAGCCGTTCAGTTAGGCGATTGGCTCAAGACGCCGAATCCCAATGACCCGATGCCAGGACATTTTATTGTCCTTCGCCACCAAGACGGAGACGCTTGGGATTACGTAGTCATTACCCACCTCGGCGCCAAAGCGACCGTAGACGCTGCGGGCACGGCCGTGCCTCCGGACAAACGTGATTTGAGCGAGTGGCACACCGATACTTTTGTCAACGGTCCTTCATGGGAGGAATTCAGCCGCGCCATGGGTATTGACGGCGACTCTGCCTCAAAAACCGCGGGTTCGGTTTATTCCGTCTCTTATTATCGCCCCGCTCCAGGTCACCGCGAGCAGTTGGAAAAGATGTTAAGCGAAACATCAAACGCAGCAGGCGACACGACTGCCGGCAATGTTCTGATGCAGCACTTGGAAGGTGCTGACTGGACCTTCCTAAGCATCGCTCGCTACAATTCATGGGACGACTTTGCCACCGGCGAAAAAACCGCCATGGCGCAAACCACGAAGAAGGATAGTCCCTGGTTCCGTTTGCGTGATCACACCGCATTTCATACGGACACTCTCACCGACCGTATTGCGCCATAAGCTGCGCGCTGCCTCATTTGATAGGCGACGAGGCATTAAGCCCAACGACAGCGGGCCTCTCAAGCTCCCGGACGCGAATGCTCTACCTTTCGCTCCGGTGATTCGCACCGTTTGGTATTCGATTTGTGACACGACCTGGGCGTTCATTGCTAGCCGTTTCTTCTAAACACATCTACGTATCATGATGCGTCAATTTGTTACTTGATTCGCCAGGGAAACGCTCTTTAGTTCCCGGACAATCATGGCTATAAATGGTTCTCATCCTCTGGAAGCGCTGCTGCGCGAACGAATCGTCCTTCTCGATGGCGCCATGGGCACAATGATCCAGCGCTACAAACTGTCGGAGGCGGAGTATCGAGGAAAACGGTTCGATGATTGGATGGGCAAGGACCTCAAGGGCAGCCTGGAACTGCTCAATCTAACGCGGCCGCAAGTCGTCGAGGAAATCCATGCGGCTTATTTCAATGCGGGCGCAGACGTCGTCGAAACAAACACATTCAGCGCAACAACCATCGGCCTGCATGATTTCCTGTTCCAAGGCGAACCCACACGCGGTCGTAAAGATCAGGAATTCTTTCAGCGCGTGGTGGACGATTGTGATCTTCGCGACCTCGTTCAGGAAATCAATTTTGAAGCGGCCCGGATCGCGCGCAGCGCCGCGGATCGCGTTGCAAATGAAACCGGACAGCAACGATTTGTTGGCGGATCAATGGGACCGCTTCCCGTAGCAGGTTCGATTTCACCTGACGTAAACGATCCGGCATTTCGCGCGGTCTCATTCGATCAACTTCGTCAAACATACTTCGACCAAGCCAAAGCCCTGCTCGAAGGGGGTGTGGATCTGCTCATTGTCGAAACGATCTTCGACACACTCAATGGAAAAGCAGCACTGTTCGCGATCACGGATGCATTGGAAAGAACCGGACACAAGGTGCCATTGATGATCTCGGGAACCGTGATCGACAAATCCGGTCGAAACTTGAGCGGGCAAACCGTTGAAGCGTCGCTGATATCGATTGCGCACGCGGAGCCGGTTATCGTCGGTTTGAATTGTTCACTCGGTCCGGATGAAATGGAGCCGTTTGTAGAAGAACTGGCCCGCATTTCCCCGTACTACATGAGCGCATATCCGAATGCAGGGCTGCCGGATCCTCTCTCGCCGACCGGTTTTCCGGAAACCGCGGAAACTTTTGCCCCTAAGGTCGCGAAGTGGGTAGAAAACGGCTGGCTCAACATGGTGGGCGGTTGCTGCGGCACGACACCGGATCACATCCGAGCGCTGGCAAAACTAACGCAGAAATTCTCACCACGTGGCGTGGAAAGGAAAATCAGATACACATGATTCTGCGACTTTCCGGGCTCGAACCGTTGAACATTACGCCGGAGTTCGGCTTTGTTGTCATCGGCGAGCGCACCAATATTACGGGATCGCCGAGGTTTTCGAAGCTGATTCTCGCGGGCGATTTCGACGGCGCTCTGGCTGTAGCGCGTCAACAGGTGCAGGGCGGCGCGAATCTCCTCGACGTGAACATGGACGAAGGGATGATCGACTCGGAGGCGGCAATGGTCCGCTTTCTGAACCTGATCGGCAGTGAACCTGAGATCACACGGATTCCAATTGTGATCGACAGCTCGAAGTGGAGCGTCATCGAGGCAGGGCTCAAATGCTTGCAGGGAAAAGCGGTGGTGAATTCCATCAGTCTGAAAAACGGCGAAGAAGACTTTCTCCGGCAAGCCCGATTGATCAGGCGATATGGCGCTGCAACCATCGTGATGGCCTTTGATGAGCAAGGCCAGGCCGATAATTTTCAACGGAAAATCGAGATCTGTGCGCGCGCCTACGATTTGTTGACCAAACACGCGAACTTACCGGGAAGCGATATTATCTTCGATCCAAATATTCTGACCGTCGCCACTGGCCTTGAAGAACACCGCAATTACGCGGTCGATTTCATTGAAGCGACGCGTTGGATCAAAAAGAATCTTCCCGGCGCGCGCGTAAGTGGCGGGGTAAGCAACATTTCATTCTCCTTTCGCGGAAACAACACGGTGCGCGAAGCGATGCACGCAGCGTTTCTGTTTCACGCCATTCGCGCGGGTCTCGATATGGGAATTGTCAATGCGGGACAGCTTGCGGTTTACGAGGAAATTGATCCGCAGTTACGAGACCGCGTCGAAGACGTGCTGTTGAACAGAAGAGACGATGCAACCGAGCGGCTGGTCGATTTTGCAGAAAACGTCAAAGCGAAAGATAAAACTCCAGTCGCCGACAAAGCGTGGCGAAAAGAGCCTGTCGAAGAGCGTCTAAAACACGCGTTGGTCAAAGGCATCGTGGACCACATCGACACCGATACTGAGGAAGCGCGTCAAAAATGCAAACGACCCCTCGATGTGATCGAGGGCCCGCTCATGTCCGGAATGAGTGTGGTTGGCGACTTATTCGGCTCCGGCAAGATGTTCCTGCCGCAGGTCGTTAAGAGCGCGCGAGTAATGAAAAAAGCTGTCGCCTATCTGTTGCCATTCATGGAAGCCGAAAAATCTGCCGGCGCGAAACCGCAGGGACGGATCGTGATGGCAACTGTAAAAGGGGACGTGCACGATATCGGCAAAAACATAGTCGGGGTGGTGCTGCAATGTAACAACTACGATGTTGTCGATCTTGGCGTAATGGTGCCGGCCGCAAAGATTCTGGAAACAGCGCGAGAAAAACAAGCCGATGTGATTGGTCTGAGCGGCCTGATCACGCCGTCGTTGGACGAGATGGTGCATGTCGCACAGGAGATGGAACGTGAAGGATTTCGTTTGCCGCTGTTGATCGGCGGGGCGACCACGAGTCGGGCACACACCGCGGTAAAGATCGCACCGCATTACCAGGCCAGTACTGTGCACGTTCTGGACGCCTCGCGCGCGGTGGGTGTTGTCAATTCGCTACTGAACGAAGAGCTCAAGTCCGCGTTCGATAAGAAGACGCGCGAAGATTACGAACGCTTGCGCCGGGAACATTCCGCAAAAACACAACGAAGGAATTTGCTGACCCTCAAAGAGGCACGCGCAAACCGCACGCCAATCAGCTGGAGCAACTATGAACCGCCTAAACCAGAATTTTTAGGGGTGCGCCTTTTTCAAACTGGCGTTCCGAGTCCTTCGACTTCGCTTCGCTCCGCTCAGAATGACAGGGTGCGCCGCTTTTCATTGCGCACGCTCACCGAGTACATCGATTGGTCGCCGTTTTTTCACGCCTGGGAATTGCGGGGGCGTTATCCCGCCATTTTTGAAGATTCGAAGATTGGCAAACAAGCACGCGAACTTTTCGACGATGCTCAGAAACTTCTTGATCGTATCGTGGCAAAAAATCTGCTCATCGCGCGTGGTGTTCACGCGTTTTGGCGGGCAAACTCAGTCGGCGACGATGTGGATCTTTATGGGGCTGATCACGATCAGACCAAGAGGCTCGCCACGTTTTATTTCCTCCGCCAACAAATGCAAAAGCCGGACGGACAATTTAACCATTGCCTTGCAGATTATATTGCGCCAGCAAACGGCGGCTCCTCTGACTCCGCTCAGGACAGCCGCCAACCGCCGCTACAGGATTACCTTGGCGGATTTGCGGTTTCAATTCACGGTGCCGACGAACTCGCCGAAGAATTCAAGCGGCAGCATGACGATTACAACGCCATCATGACGAAGGCGTTGGCGGATCGATTAGCCGAAGCGTTCGCTGAGTATCTGCACAAACAAACGCGGATTGCATGGGGATTCGGGCGTAACGAACAGTTGTCCCAGGCCGATCTTATTCGTGAAAAGTATCGCGGCATCCGGCCGGCTGCTGGCTATCCCGCCTGTCCCGATCACGCAGAGAAGCAAACATTGTTTGAGTTGCTGGATGCCGAGAACAACGCCGGGGTTACACTAACGGAATCGTTCGCCATGCATCCCGGTGCGAGCGTGAGCGGACTTTATTTTTCACATTTCGAGGCGAAATATTTCGGAGTGGGGCAGATTGGGCACGATCAAGTGGTGGATTACACGACCCGGCGCGGCGAATCGCTGCCTTCGGTGGAAAAGCGATTGGGCCCCAATTTGGATTACAACGTTTGATGCGAGCAAACGTCGGGGCGAGAGGATTTGAACCTCCGACCTCGTGGTCCCAAACCACGCGCTCTACCAAGCTAAGCTACGCCCCGGATTACAGCGTGATTCTTTATCATGGACAGCGCCTTCCCGCACCTGGAAATTCGGTTACATTGGTACGAAAACCGGGAATGAAAGTATTCGGGTTGATCATCTCAGCAACGCTGGGCGCTGCCGTGCTATGCATCCATGCACAGGACGCCGCCCCGCCGTCCGTGGATCTTTATGAGCAGCAAGACCAACTGGAACCAACGCCCTCGCCTGTACCGCCTAATGGCCCCGAGCTTCCCGAGATATCGCAACTCGACCAGAAATTTTCAAAGCCCAGATCGCTAGGACCGCAAGCGGATGAATTGCGCGTACATAAGGAGTGGCGACAGCTAAAAAATCGAACGGTGAATGACCCTCAGGTGCAGGCTGCGAAGGCGTATGCGCAATCTGCACGGACCGACTTGGAAAAGCGGAATCGGCTACGTAATTACTACAACGTCTACTACGGGCGCATGTCGGCGCTCGCTACGACTCCGGAACTTAAATTAGCACTACAGGCACTAAAGACGTCACATCAGGGTTGGCTGGCTCAGCCAAACGTGAGACCCACCCCAAATACCGCTACGCCCTCGCCAACACCAACGGGGACACCTGCGCGTAAGAAGCCCGCAGAGCTACACAAGAAGAAGAAAAAGAAAGAGAAACGGCACAAGTTTTAATCGGCTACCTTGCCAGTCCACGGCCATTGCGGTATTCCTAGACGCATCTTGTTCTCTGGCGCGTTCGTCTAGTGGTTAGGACACAGCCCTCTCAAGGCTGGTACACGGGTTCGACTCCCGTACGCGCTGCCAAGCTAAATCGATCTTCCACTTCGTTACAAATCGGTCAAATGTGACGAGTCAAATTGCCCGGTCGAAGGCGGCGGAGGTGCGAAACAAGCCTAGTTCGAGGGCCGAAAAGTAAAAGAGTCGCTGTCGTCCATGCTTATTTCGCTGTATTCTGCGGCGGTACGGAGATGGTTGATCCCGCAACCAGACTCATCTAGATAGCGGCTGGCTACCGATCGGAAGCGCCGTCTCCCAACTCGGCCGCGAGAAAGCTGAGCGCGAAATCGATGAAAGCACGTACACGCATCGGCAAGGCTCGCTGACTGTCATAGACTACGTGAAGCGGTAGCGGTTTTGGTTTCCATCGCGGAAGGACGTGAACAAGCCGCCCGGAACGGAGGTCTTCTCGAATCAGAAACGCTGGAAGCATGGACACGCCGAGCCCCGCTCGCACCGCCT
>Ga0081540_1002172_pt1 | contig 16243 bp, 16 predicted proteins | sample TabmetS2T1R1_FD_71024 | JGI IMG/M metagenome (GOLD analysis project Ga0081540, IMG submission 71024) | Tabebuia heterophylla rhizosphere microbial communities from the University of Puerto Rico - S2T1R1 | ecosystem: Host-associated > Plants > Roots > Rhizosphere ... | reverse complement strand
GGTTGCTCGACGGGCGAGCGGTGCGCCTGGTCGGCGGCGCGTGGCTGGACAAGGTCCCCCCTGTCGGGTGGTGGCCGGTCCGGGACCAGTCCGGTGGGCCGGTGATAGAGCAAGCCGCGCACGTTCTGGATCTCGCCCGGGTCTTCGCCGGGGAGGTGGATGAGGTGTTTGCCATGGGCAACGGGCAGCCGCCTGCAGTGCCCGGAGCCGACGTCGACGGCGTGACAACCGCCACCCTGCGGTTTCATAACGGTGCGCTCGGGACGCTGAGCACCACCTGCCTGCTGGGCTGGAAGCAGCGGGCCGCCCTGGAGGTCGTCGCCGAAGGGCTGTGGCTATCGGTGGGCGAAGATGGGCTGGCGATCCGGGAAAGCGGCGCCGATCCGGTCGAGGAACTCGTCGCCGCGGATCCCGTGGCGGCCCGGGTCGCGGTGGACCGGACCTTCGTCGACGCGGTGCGCGGGGTCGGCAACGATGTGCGGGCACCGTACGCGGAGGCGCTGCGGACGCACCGACTGGCGTGCGCACTGGCCTCCTCGGCGGCCACGGGGCAGCCCGCGCGGCCGGCCGGCGGCCCGGAGGCGGGGTGAAGACCGAACGCAGCATCGTCGTGGAGGGCCCCGGCCAGGTAGCGGTCCGGGACGAGCCGCGTGCGCCGGTACCGGCCGGCGGGTTCCGGGTGACCACGGTCTTCAGCGGCGTCTCGGCCGGCACCGAACTGAGCTACGTCAAGGGCACGAACCCGTTCCTGTCGGGACGCTGGGACCCGGACCTCGGCCTTTTCGTGCCAGGCGAGCCGAACGCCGGCTACCCGGTCACCCGGCTGGGGTATATGGAGGTCGGCACGGTCGCCGAGTCCCGGACGCCGGTGGTTCCGGTAGGTCGCACCGTGGCCATGACCTACGGCCACCGCACCGGCTACACCGGCGATCCGATCTCGGACCGGGTGATTCCCTTGCCGGAGGACGTGCATCCGCTGCTCGGGATCTACGTCGCGCACATGGGTCCGATCTGCGCCAACGGTTTGCTGCACGCCGCGGCGGAGCTGTACGGGCCCGACGTCCGCTCGCTCGGCGACGGAGTGCGCGGCCGGCGCGTGGTAGTGGTCGGTGCCGGGGTGGTGGGCCTGCTGACCGCGTTGCTCGCCCGCCGGCACGGCGCCGCCTCCGTCGTGGTGCTCGACCCGACTCCCGGACGCCGGGCGGTGGCCGGGGCCCTGGGGCTGGAATCAATCGACCCGGAGGAACCGAACGACGCGGCCACCAGCCTGAAGACACGATGGCGGCACGTCCCGGGTGACCGGGGGGCGGACGTGGTGTTCCAGTGCCGGGGACAGCCGACCGCCCTGCACCTGGCGTTGCGGGTGGCCCGCCCGCAGGCAACAGTGATCGACCTGGCCTTCTACCAGGGAGGTGCAGCCGACCTGCGCCTCGGCGCGGAGTTCCACCACAACGGGCTGGCGGTACGGTGCGCTCAGATCGGCCGGGTGCCGCGGGGCCTGGCGCACAGCTGGGACCGGGAACGGCTCTCCGCCGAGACAATCGGCCTCCTGCGTGCGGATGGCGCCGCGATCCGAGAACACCTGATAACGGCGGTTGTCCCGTTCGGGGACGCGCCGGCGCTCTTCGCGAGCCTGGCCGCGGGACGCCGACACGAACTGCAGGCCGTCCTCGCCTTCGATCCTCGGTCGGAGGTTTCAGGAGCGGGGTCCGGGTAGCGCAACCGCGGGACCTGGTGAGGGGAGGGCCTGCGGTGGCACCAAGACAGGCCGATGCTGCGGATGTCACGCTAGACCTGCTGGCGATTCAGTCCAACGCGCTGGAGGCAATCCGGGACTACAGCCGTTATCTGCGCCACGCCGAGAACGCAGGGCTGCCGGAAGTGGCGTACTTCATCCACTTGCTCATGGAGGAAGATTCGGCCCGGGCTACGCATTGTCAGGACCTGTTGAGAAAGCTGGGCAGCACGGGACCGGCCGACGGCCCCTCAGCCTGCTGAGCATGGGCCGTGACCTGCCGTCGCGCCGGCTGCGGACGCTCGGCGGCCCTCCTGTTCGCCGCCTATCGGTCTAGCGTCCTGCATCCTGAAATTCGCTGGTCAATGGGCGGCAGCTGACTCATTCGGCACCGCCCCGCTCACGGACTGCATGACGGATTTCAAAAGACCGGTTTGAAGCGGTAACGAGGGGTAGGCGCCTGGACCGCATCGGCTCATCAGCACGGCCGCCATCGCCCCCGGAGGCGTCAAGATCGGCCAGAGGGAGGGCAATGAGCGAGTACGTGGCAACTGAGAATGAGGGCATGAGGCCGGTTATCGGCGAGCCGGACAATGCCGGTGACGCGCCGGCCGAGACCAAGGCGATGCAGCCTGCACAGAACGTCAGGCAGCTACTGCGACAGTCACCGGCCTGTGAACGGAGGCCATGATGGGCCGCCCCGCCGGCTCCAGCGGCAAGGACGGCACGGCCGGCGCACCGGCCGCACGATCAGGCCCCGCGCCGCGGACGCTCACTGACATGCCCAGGGCAGGATGGCTCGCCATCCTGAAGCGCTCGATCCGCGAGTTCAAGCACGACGACATCACCGACCGCGCCGCCGCGCTAACCTACTACGGCGTGCTCGCCCTGTTCCCGGCCGTGCTGGTGCTGGTCTCGATCCTCGGGCTACTCGGCAAGTCCACGACCCAGCAGGTGCTCAGCAATCTCGGCCAGGTCGCCCCAGGCGGGGTGCATACCTTCCTGACGAACGTCGTCACCCAGGTGCAGGGCAAGGCGGGCGCGGCTGGGGTGGCGGGGATCATCGGTCTGGTGATCGCCGTGTGGTCCGCTTCGGGCTATGTCGCGGCCTTCATGCGCGCCTCGAACGCCATCTACGACGTCGACGAGGGTCGCCCGATCTGGAAGACCGGCCCGATCCGGCTATTCACCACGGTCGCGCTTGTCGTCATGCTCGTGATCGCCGCCGCGATCGTGGTGCTGACCGGACCGATCGCGAACCAGGTCGGCACGGCCTTCGGCATCGGCCACGCCGCGGTGCTGATCTGGGATATCGCGAAATGGCCGGTGCTGGTGATCATCGTCAGCGTGATGTTCTCGCTGCTCTACAAGGCCAGCCCGAACGTCAGGCAGCCGGCCTTCCGGTGGGTCTCGGCGGGCGGCATCCTCGCCGTCATCATCTGGCTGATCGCCTCCGGGCTGTTCGCCGTCTATGTCAGCTTCTCCGGCTCCTACAACAAGACCTACGGATCGCTCGCCACCGTGATCATTTTCCTGGTCTGGTTGTGGATCTCCAACATCGCGATCTTGCTCGGGGCCGAGTTCAACGCCGAGACCCAGCGCGAACGCGCCATCCGTGCCGGGCTGCCCGACGACGTCGAGCCCTTCGCCGAACTACGTGACACCCGCAAACTCAACGACCCGGAGAAACGCCGGGTCGAACAAGCCCGGCGCACCCGGGACCGGACCATGGACCCGGACCGCTGACGTGCCTGGTTTCTGTCGAGCTGTCCACTGACGAGCGCCGGTTGGCGCTGGGCTACTCCGGTTCATGTTCGCGGAGTCCGAACAGGTCGGCGAGGGCCGGCAGCTCCGCCGGCCGGGGCGCTGAGAGGTAGGGGAACTCCGCGGTGGGCGGGCGCGGGACGGAGGCGTTCCCGAGCGTCGACCCGGCCAGGACAGCCACCGCGATGTCGAAGGTGTCGTCATCAAGGGCGCGCCCGTTGCCACGGCCGGGCTGGAAGGAGGCGGGCTGACCGGGCTGGTACCTGACCAGGTCGGGTAGGAACGCCGCCAGCACCTGGTCGGCATGGGCGTCGGGATCGGCCAGCCCGGCGAGCCGGGCGGCGGCGCCGGCGATGCTGAGGACCCGCTTGCCGTGCGCGTCCATGTCGCTGGCGGGTGCCCCGGCGTTCAGGGTCTCGGATTCCGGATCTGGCGGACTGAAGAACAGGGGGCGGAGCATGGCCTGGCCTATCCGGCTGACCTGGAGTTGAGGGGCGTGGCCGAACAGGCTGATCCGCGCCCATATCGCGATGCGGGTGCCGCGCAGATCGGCGTCGGGTACCTGCAGGGCGACGGCGGTCACGTCACGGCCGGCGAAGATATTATTTGGCGCGGACGTGAAGACACCGGGGTTGTACTGCCCTGCTGCGAGCCCGGCGAGGAATCCGGCCAAGGCGATCCCGTCGGCGGTGAAGGGATCGGCGGCCAGTCCAGCCCACGCCAGCCCGCCGGCGGCAAGGGAAAAGACCTCGCCGGTGTGACCCTCGCCCAGCAGCGTCCCCTCTGTGCCATGCCGCGCGGCGGCCCCGTCGGCGCGCAGGACGTGTACCTGCTGGTTTCCTGCATTGTCCGGCTCGGTGAAGGTGACGCGGAAGGCGATGTCCTCGCGGGTACCTCCGTCGCTGGCCACGACGAATTCGTAGAGCGCATCGGGCCGGAAAGTGGTCGCCGATGAGCGCCCGGCGTCGGGGTTGACGGTCAGGATCAGCGTGGTGGTACCGGACACACCGGGGAATACGAACAAATCGCACAGGTTGATGCGCCCGTCGGCAATGGCGGTCGGGCTGTCAAAGTGATGTGACACGTCGGTCTCCCTCTACGGCGGGACTAGCCGTCGCCGCTGTTTGGTTTACTCCTGGTTCGCGTCCGCGGCGGCGCAGATCTTACGACCGGAGGCGCACAAACCGGAGCGAGGCGCTCGGCGCATTCCCGGACGAGCAGACACCAGCCGGGCGCGACACCTCGAGGCCCGACGGCGGATGTCAGTCAGCGGGCTTAGGTGCCTGATCGCGCAGGACGGCCAGCAGCCCGTCGAAGTCATCACCGCACGGGCCGCAAGCGCGCAGGTGCGCGGCGATGCCTGGGTACCGCTGCTCCACAGGACCGCCGGCGGCGGCCAGTTCCGCGTAGATGTGCAGCATGTCCATCGCCTGGGCACAGCCCACGTCACGCGGATCAGTCCGCAGGAAGCGGTCCAGTTCCGGCCGGCCGTCCATGAGCTCCTCAGCAGTCGTCAGTCGTCGCCTATGTACCCGTTAGCGGCTAGCGCGGCCCGCAGCTTACGCCGGGCATCGAACAATGTCTTGTAGATCGCGTTGCGGCTGGAAGCCAGCTCGATGACCAGCGCATCCAGCGGAACCCCGTTGAGCACGATCGCGACGAAGACACTGCGCTGCCGCGCGGTCAGCTCCTCATCCACGGCTCGTCTCAGCGCAGCCAGCAGGTCCCGCCATTCGGCCTCCTGCACGGGATCAAAACCGAAGCGGGCCGGCAGCCGTTCCCAGTCCTCCGCATCCAGCGGAATGTCAGGGTGGCGCCAGAAGTGCCGCCCGATCTTGGCCGATACCTCGAAGATGACGAACTTATACGCCCAGGTCGTGAAGCGGCTCTCCCCGCGGAACTGCCCGAGCTTGCCGGTAATGGCGATGAGCGCGTCGGCTGCCGCCTGGTGGGCCAGGTCATCGAGTTCAGGCCCGGTGAGCTGCAGGCGCGGGGCACGCCGCCCGACCTCACCCCGTGCGATCCGCACCAGCATCTCATGTAGCCGCGCCAGCGCCGCTTCCCGGGCCGGGCCGGTACCGGCGAGCATCCGCAGCCACCCGGCTGAGTCAGGATCAAGCCGGGGCATGACGGCGAAGGGCTGTTCCACCCCGGAATCCGCCGGCACCATGGCCACGATGCTACCCACGCGGGGTGCGCGGGTTCAGGGCTGCTTGACCAGAACGGCACGGGTGTAGAGCAGATCGAAGCCCTGGCGTTGCGCGTTCTGCTGGGATTTCGATCCTGGCTGGGTGATGATCACGGCCACGTCGCAGCCGGCGGCGGCAGCGTCGGCGAGCCGGGCGGACAGCAGCGCGGTCTGCACACCCCGGCGGCGGTGCGCCGGGACGGTCGCCGCGCCGGTGAGCTGCGCGACGCCCTCGGCTATCCGCATGGTGGCGCCGCCGACGATAACCCCGTCGCGCAGCGCGGCGTAGCGCATGTCGCCGGCCGCGGCCGAATCGCGCTCGGCTCCGATAATCGCCTCGCGCGAGAACTCCTCGTGCCAGGGCACACCTTGAGTGTCAGGGTGGACGGAGCCCTCAGCCACGACGTCGAGCCAGGTCTCGAACTCCTCCTCACCGCTCGGCCGGACCTCGACCCCCGGTGGCATCACCCGCTCGGGTTCCCCCGCGAGGCTGCGGCCGAGCACGTTCTCGAACGATTCGAGCCGGTAACCCCGCCCGGCCAGCAGGTCGCCGATCGCGGGGTCGGCCAGATGGGCGAGCTCGATCTGCACCGGGGAACCGCAGTCGGCGAAGGCCTTCTCGATTTCATCGAGAGCGGCCGGGTCCGGCACGCCGCCGAAGCCGAGCCCCGCGACCTTGTTGTACGGCGAACCATCCCCGGCGAAGCTCGCCACACCGCCCGCAATCGGAATCACAAACCCCGACGTGCCTGCCCGGCGGCGGGCGGCCGCACTGCATTCGGCGATGAGCTGGCCCTCTACCCGCTCGATGCGCCCGGCCAAGGCGGTATCGCAGAACAGCGGCGCCCGCCCGGCGCTCATGCGCGGAGCGTGGGTGGGTGTTCCCTGCGCCGACATCAGGCGCCACCGGCCGCTATCGCGGGTATAGACATGGGTGTACCGGCTTGGCGCGGTCACCTCATTTCCCTGGTAGCGCATGACCATCCGGGTCCGCCCGGTCACCACCGCGGCCGAGCCCCGCAGGCGGACCGAACGTTCCTCGGCGTACCGCGTTACCTCGGCGAACCGCAGCTGGCCGGAGCCGATCGCGCCGAGCATCTCGTCCCGGCGTGCAACCTGGCCGCTCAGCACGTCGATGATGACGAAGTCATCGGCCAGTATCGTGCCGAGCTGATCATGATCAGCGGCGAGCAAGGCGGCGAAGAAGGATTCATCGCACGCGAGGACCTCGCGGGTGTCGATGTCGTCTGCGGACTCCACGGTTCGTCTCCTGATGATCAGCCAGGTTTCGCTTACGTGCGATTAGCGCGGTGACGGCCGGAGGTCTTACCCCATCCCGGCGAAAAGGTGACGGAACCGGGCACCATCGTCAGCGAGGGCAGCGGGGACTGATATACCGGTCACCGGCCTATGGCACTTCCCGCCGCCAGGGCGTATGTTCCGGCCATGCGAAAGAGCCGCTGGTTAATCGCCGCCGTCATCATCCTGTTCGTGGCCACAGCCCTATCCGGCCCCCTGGGCTTCGTGCTCGGCGCCATCGGGCTCGCCGTCCCCTACGCGGTCAGCTGCCGCCTCCACCCTCGCACCAGCCACCGGGGCTGCGGCGGGACAGGACGGCACGTATCGCCGCTGTATCCCTGGGCGAACCGGAGGTGCCAGGGCTGCGCGGGCACCGGGAGGCAGGTACGTCACGGCTCGAGGGCGGTCGGCACCGTCCCGGTGCGGGCCGAGCACCGGGCGGGCGTGGCGGCGAGGGCCAGGATGCGCCAGAACCGGAGCTGGCGGTGAGGAACATCAGCTGGGCCACGCCCGGACATGTGCCCGCACCTGCCCGCCGAATCGGACAGGGAATCCTTCGGCGTAACCCCATAGCGCGCAGGCCAGGTTGAGGTAGCGCAGCCACAGGCCCAGGCTGCGGCCCCGCCCGAGATGGAGTGCCCGACGATGACCGCGGGCCCGCCTAGGTAACCGATCAGCGCGAGCAGGTCGCCCGGCTGGTCCACGCGGCTGTCCCCCGATACTCGCCTTGCACATAGTCGGCTGACCGCCGACTGCGGCGGTCCCGGCAGCGGCGGCATGAGCGGGCCGGTGGCAGGCACCAAGGCCCGTTCGGACTGTCAAGACCCGATTCCCGAACGGCCGTGGCGCGTCGTGCCGGTACCGGTGATCGCCCCGCACCAGCACCAAGCTGCCCGGGGACGGGACACGTTATTGCCGTCCCAGGTGGCCCGGACCAAGCACCAGCCGCGCCAGGCGCGGTATTGCGACGGGCCGGTCAGCGTCCGCGGACGTGCCCCGCGGCCATCCGCCCGAGTTCGAATGCCGCGGTGCCGGTCGTCACGACCGGGTCCTGCGCGGAGAAGTCGCGCAGGGCCTGCTCGTCATCGGTCTCGACAACCGCGAGGCCGTACGAGTCGTCGTCAGTGAGGATCGGTCCGAACACCACCATGTCGCCACGTTCGAGGTACGGGCGCCAGTGGGCAGCGTGGCGATTCATGATCTCCCGCTCCGCGTCGGTCATAGTCTGGGCGAAGTTCGGGCGCGGAGCGATGAGGCGCAGGACGAAGGTGGGCATGCAGCGGACTCTACAGCCGCGCATTCGCCAGAAGGTTAATCAGCGCAACAGAAGATACCGACCTGGACACCACCGCCACTCGAGTGCTGAAGCATCGTACGCAATTGACGGTTCTGGAGCGCTCCGGTCAGCGTCTCGCACAGTTCCGCTGACCTGCCTCACCCTGCACGGTGCGGCTCGGTGCGGGCAGGCTATTCCGGCACTCGAGGCGCCAGCGCCCCGGCGGAGCGGTGGAGAGCTCTGCCAGACTGCTGCCAACATCATGAGAACGGCGGTCCGGCCTGCGCTGTCCCGGGCGTTTTTTGCGACAGGAGAGGCATCATGCGTCTTGTCCGGTATCAAGCGGCCGGGGCGGTCGGGGGGACCGGCATCGGCGCGGTGCGGCCGGACGGTTCGGTCGTGACCACGCCGTGGCCGGATTTCGGGGCGCTGTTCGCCGAGCCTGATCCGCTTCGGGCGGCGCAGGCCCTGGACGTGTCGCGCCAGGAACCCGTCGCCGTTCAGCGGCTCCTCGCCCCGGCCGTTGACCGGGCCCAGGTCATTGGCACCGGCGGCAATTACGCCGATCATGCGGCCGAGGCGCGGACCGGCGGACTGGTGGTGGCGGAGCCGGTGTTCATGCCGTACCTGTGGGGCGCCGTGATCGGGCCCGAAGACAACATCGTCATCCCGGCCGAAGACACGCAGGCCGATTACGAAGTCGAGCTGTCGGTGGTGATCGGCCAGACCGCCCGCGGGCTGACCGAACAGACCGCGATGGACGCGGTCTTCGGCTTCACCGTCATCAACGACGTGAGCGCCCGCGAGGTAATGGTACGGGAGAAAATGCAGGTCATGCTGTCCAAGTCGGTCGACACCTTTCTGCCGGTCGGCCCGCACGTGGTCAGCAAGGACGAGATTCCCGATCTGTACGACCTTGAGATCGCCACGTACCTGAACGGCCAGCTGCGGCAGCACTCCAACACAGGCCTGATGACCGTGCGGGTACCCGCGCTGCTCGCCGCCATCACCCGGACGGTCACCCTACATCCCGGCGACATCGTCACCACCGGCACGCCGGGAGGCGTCGGGTTCTTCCGGGACCCGCCGGAGTTCATGCAGCCGGGAGACACTATCGTCGCCGAGATCGAGCACGTCGGCCGTCTGGTCAACCGGGTGGTTCGCGGCTGGTAGGCGCGGCCGACCCGGAAGGATGCTACTCATGACCGGCAACGAATCTGCCCCGCCGCCCCTGCAGGGGATTCATCACCTCAAGCTCCCGGTCAGCGACCTGGATGCCTCGCTGACCTTCTATGAGCGCGCGTTCGGGGGCCGCCGCATCCCCGAGGCGGACCACCGCCGCGCATCCGACGGCTCGCTGTACGCCTACATCCTCACCGTCCCCGGGCTCGGCACCGCCCTGGAGCTGCGGCTCGACCCGGAAAGGGCCGAACGGCACCGGCTATTCGACCCGGTCACGATCGCGGTCCGCGACCGGGCCACGCTCGACGCCTGGGACGAGTACCTGACCGGTCAGGGCATCGTCCACTCCGAGGTCATCACGGCCATCCAGGCCTGGCTAATTGTCGTGCCAGATCCGGACGGCCACCGGCTGCGCCTCTATACGCTCGAAACGCACGGACCGGAGCTGACGCCGGATGAGGATAACCCCTGGGTGCGCAGCACCTGACTAGCGCCGAAGGCGCGTCCCACCTGACCGGCCAGCGTGATGGCGACCAAGCCGGCCTGCAGCGGAGGCCCAGGCCGGGCTCAGCCGTGAACCTCAACCAGCCGTACCGGACCGAGGAGCACCACCAGCGGTACCCCGGAAGCAGCGGTACCCCGGAAAGCACGGTCGCCGCCTGTGCAGCCACCGTCCGCTGAACAGGCCCGGAGCCGAGCACAAACCGACCAGTTCCGGCTCAACCGCCAACGGGCCGCACCTTCAACGCTGCTTGAGCGGGATGAGCGCGCCGCCCGGAGCGAGCGCCGTTGAGGCCCGTGCTCTGTCCGCGGCAGATGCGCGCATTCCAGTCCAGACATGCGATGCATAAATGCAGCCTTGTCGACCGCAGCCGCGACGACTTCGGACGACCGGGCAGGTCTGCATATCGACGGCAGACGCGGGAACCAGCCCGCCAGCATCCATGGGAGACGATATGCGCACCCTGATCGTGAGCAGCCTGGTCTCACTCGACGGCATCCACGGTGACCCGCAGTCGTGGGTCGGGGATTACTTCGACCAGCAGGCCGCGGAGGAATCGCTCGCGGTCCTGCTGGACAGCGACGCGATGCTGATGGGCAGGAACACCTACGACTACTTCGCCCCCCGGTGGTCATCGCCGTCCGGGCCGTACCTGGAGCGGATCTGCCAGATGCGCAAGTACGTCTTCTCCTCCACCGTGACGGCGGCGGACTGGAACAACACGACGATCATCGGCGGCGACCCCGTCGCCGCCGTGCGCGGGCTCAAGCAGCAGGGGGACAGGCACCTGGTGATCTACGGCTACGGCCAGCTCGCCCAGACGCTGCTCGAGCACGGCCTGGTCGACAAGCTGAACTTCGTCGTCAACCCGGTCATGGCGGGCAGCGGGACCACGCTGTTCCGCCCCGGCAAGCGCACGAACCTGCGCCTGGTCTCCGCCACCGAGCGCCGAAACGGCGTGGTCACCTTGTCCTACGCCAACACCTGAAGGACGGCGAGCGGAATAGGCAGGATCGCCGACCGGGGCAGACGTAGCCCGATGAGGTACCAGCTATCGCGAGATCCCGCAAAGTCAGGCAGGGAATAACCCGTCTGCGGCATGACAGTGTGTCCGATCGCTGTCATCCTGGGAACGAGTCTTGGTCCCGGGAAAGACTTCTTGGGAGTTTCGAGATCGGCTGTGGTGTAACTGTGCTCGGTGGCGAGGATGGACGCGATTGGTCGCAACGGTATAAGGCGAACCTGGAGAAGCTGGCATCAGGGGATCTGGTCCAGGTCGTTGAGGTAGTCCGCGACCTGGCGGGACGCGAGGCCAGCTGCGGCCTGTCGGCGGGGGAGCAGCGGATGCTGGCCAAGGCGCGCCTCATACTGCTCCAGGAGGGCTGACACGCTTCGTGTTTCGAGTTCGCTGGTTCCGCGGGCTGGCGGCTCAGGTTATCCGCCGGTACGGCAGTACGCGCAATGCGGTCAGGAGAGCGTGTTCTCCAAGCGCGGCGACGATGCGCCACGCAAGGCTCGTATTCTGGATGTGGCCGACCGAGTCATGTCAATGCTCACCGGACGCAAGACCTGTGAGGTGATGAATTTACTGATCCTTTTCTAACCTGGATAGGCCTTACCGGTAGGCAATACGTGAATGGCGTCGGTGATTCCCCGCATGCCGTAGTCCGCGCCGTTGCAGCGCCGCGTCAGTGCCGTTTCAGGCTGCCCGCCTAACGTGCCAGGCGACCCGGTTCCCGTGACCGCGCCTCAGGAGGCAGTGACATGACACTGAAGAAGAAACTGGCGGCCGTGCTCGCCGCGGCTGGGCTGGCAGCCGGCCTGTCCCTGGCCGGGACAGGAACCGCGCGGGCCACCGACTTCCCGACGCCCGGCCAGTGGGCCGAGATCTTCAACCCGTACCTGCACGCCCAGGGCAACACCTTGTGCTTCGACGACCCGGCCGGGTCCACGTCCTTTGGCACGCAGGTACAGCTGTACCGCTGCCACGGGTACGCCTCCAACGGGGCACCGCAGCGGTGGGTGTTCGTCCAGGCCGAAGACAGCAACGGCAATCCCGTCCATGAGGGCGGTAACAACGTCTACGAGCTCTATAACCTGGCCGCCGGCCGGTGCCTCGCAGTGACAGGCACCTCAGTCGGCCAGCCGCTGATCATGGGCAGCTGCATCACGAGCAACACGTCCATCGCACTGTGGGAGCTGCGCCCTACCAACCCAGCCAGCCACGATTTCCAGCTCGCCCTGTGGCTCTATGACGACTGGTGCATAGGTCCGAACGACTTCAGGGACAACAGCCCCACCCGCCTGCTGCTGTTTGCGTGCGCTCCCACCGACACCAGTCAGCTGTGGAACCTCGGGTAGCGCCTCGTCCGCGTCTACCTCGCAGGCGGCCGTGCTGACCGGCGTTGATGCACGTCACCGGTAAGACAGGCCCCGGGGTTGACGTCGTCCGTGGCATCTGCACGGGCGCGGCCGGTGTCACCGCGCGGCTGGCGTCAGCCGTCGGCCAATCTCACGCCGCGGTCCCGGCATCGGGGTTGATTAGTGCGGCGATGGCCGGGTGGCGGCGCAGCTTGTCCAGGCAGCGGGTGCGGCTGGGGCTGATGCTGCCTTCCGGGATGCCCAGCATGGTGCTGATCTGGGCGTACGACGCGGGAGGGTCCCGTGCGAGTAGCGTGATCAGGTGCTGGCAGCAGGGCGGCAATTGCGTGAGCGCCTCGCGCAGGGCCGCGTGGCGCTCAGCCGCGAGCAGTTCCTCCTCGGCTGTCGGAGCGTGATCGTCCGCGATGGCCTGGGTGTCGTCAATACGGCCGGTTTCGCGTGCTCCGGGCGCCGCGCGCAGGATGCGGCAGCATTCCCGGCGGGTCGTGGTGATTAGCCAGCCGGGCAGCGCGGCCGGGACGCGGATTGTTTCCAGCTGGTCTACGAGCTTCAGCCAGACGTTCTGGCCGACGTCGTCGGCGTCGGCGTCGCCCAGCCGGTGCCGACGGCAGATCGACCAGATCAGCGGGGCGTACCGCTCCACCAGCGCGTCCCAGGCCTGCTTGTCACCGTTCCTGGCGCGGGCCACCAGGTCGGCGGACACCGGGCTGTCGCCTCCCTGGTTGCTGCCATCGGTGAGGTCCGGGGTCATGACCATGTGCTTCTCCTGGTCCTTGATCCGGCGGTGATCACGCCGGGTTCGTCCACACGCCTGGAGGCGCGCAGCGGATCGCTGGTTGCTTCACCCGGGCCAATCCCAGCGGTCGTCCGGGCTGGCGACGTGCTTTGAGGCCCGATCTGACTGCGGCTGTCCAGGCCTGATACTGGGAAGGCGCGTGAAGCGCGGTTGTGGCAGTGCCGCCGCGCGGGCTGCCTGGCGGCGCCGCGCCTGGGACCCTAACCGGGACCCCAGACGCGGCTGCCGTGCTCACGGCCAGACGGGACGCGTCATGGCGGTGGTCGAGGCCGCCTTGCGCGCGGTCCGCGTCCGGTCCAGCGCGACGGCTGCGATGGCGGCGACCAGGGCGGCGCCGGCTGCGATCAAGGCGATCTGCCAGCCCGCCATGCCACCGCTCACGGTGACCACGCGGATGGCCGGTGCCGGGACCGCGGGGCCGCCGGGCGGAATCGGGATCATGACCGGAGCGGCCGAGGCACTGGCCGCTGTTAGCAGGCCTGCGCAGGTGATCGCGGCCAGGGCCACGGCCAGCTGGCGCAGCCGCGCGGCCGCCCGTACCGCGGCCGTGGGTAGGTGAGTTCCCCGGTTGGGACACGGTGTGAACATGGTGGTCTCCTGCCTGTTCGGGACTGGCCGTCGGTCACGGCCTCACCGGCAGCTTCGCCTGGCGGGGCCAGGGCACGGCAGGGGTAGCGTTACCCCTTTGTCCCGGCGCGGGCATCCGGGGTAGCCCTGCCCGCAGCCGTGCGGATCCGGCGCGCGGGGCCTCCAGCGCGGGCTAGACCAGTGCGGTGCTGAGGGCCAGGCGGGTCAGGTCGACCCGGCGGCGGCAGCCGGTCTTGTCCCCGATCCGGTCCAGGTGGGAGCGGACGGTACGGATGCTGATGTACAGCTCGGCGGCGATCTGCGCGTCGCTACGTCCCTGGGCAACCAGGGCGACTAGTTGCTGTTCCCGGGCGCTGAGCGATGCCCGGCCAGGCGTTGCCGGCGGCGGGCCGGGGTCGGCGAGCATCAGGGCATACTCGGCCGCGACGGCCAGGCTCATCGCCACGCCGCGCTCCTCGGCCGCGCGCGCCTGGGCCGGGCCGAGCGCACGCCGGACCCGGCGCAGCGGCTTGTCCCGGCGGCGGGCCCACAGCGGCAGGTCCGGGACCTTGTCGTGCCGCCGGAGCGCGAGCATGGCGGCCCACGCGGTGAGCGCCTCGGCGGAACGTCCGGTCGCGGCGCACAGGTACCCGCAGCAGTCCAGACTGTCGCACACCGAATCCGTGACACCTGTGCGCATCGCGAGCTGAAGCGATTCCCGCAGATGCACGGCGGCGTCCTGGATGCGGCCCATTTCCAGGTCCAAGATCACCATAACCGGCAGCAGGCCAACCTGGTGCCACAGATCGCCCGCGTCGCGGGACTGGGCCAGGGTCTCCGCGCAGACCCGGTCAGCGGCGGCCACATCCCCGGTCTCGATCAGCACAAGGGGCAGGCTGTAGCTGGCAAACCGGGTTGCCGCGCCGGGCACGTTGGCCGTGATCTGAGCGGCTTCCCGGCTTACCCGCACAGCGCTATCCAGATCGCCGACCTGAACGGCGATGGCGCTCAGGCCCCCGAGAACAAGCACCTCGCCGAGCGGGTAGCCGACCTGCCGGGCCACCGCCAGAGACCGGCGGGCCTCCTCGGCCGCCTCGGCGAACCGGCCCATCTGGGAAAACGCTCCCGACCGGCCGCCCAGCGCGTCGGCCAGCGGCCGGGACGGCCCTCGGTCGGCGACCGCGTCCCGCAGCTCAGTGAACAGCCTCAGCGAGCCATCCAGGTCCCCGGTCCACTGCACCGTATAGCCCAGCCAGAACATGGCCGAGCACCACCCGTCGCTACCTGGCACCGCCCGGCTGACGGCCTCACGCAGCAGCCGGCAATTGCCTGCCAGCTTGCCCCGCAGGAACCACCACCAGCCCAGCGCGACCGCCAGCCGCAGCGCGACCGCCGGATCGTGCTCCGCCGCCCAGTCCAGCGCCTGCCGCATCGTGGCGTCCTCGGCATCCAGCCACCGGGCCGCGGGCGCCTCCCCCTCGATGGTCCGCAGCCCCGCCGCGGCCTCCTCCGCTACCGCCACCGCCCACCCGGCCAGGGCCGCAGCTACCCGGGCGTCCTCGCCCGCCCCGGCCAGCAGCCCGGCCCCGTAGGCGCGCAGCGTCTCCAGCATGCCATACCGGGACCTGCCATCAGGGCCGGCCCGCGGCGGCACCAGCAGCGAGCGGTCCACCAGATGCAGCACTTCCGGCCCGGCGCCCAGGCCGGCGACTACCTCGGCAGCCTCCAGCGTGAACGACGCCGGGAACACCGACAGCGCCCGGAACACCGCCTGCTCCCGCTCATCCAGCAGCCGGTAACTCCACTCCACCGCCGCCGCCAGCGACCGCTGCCGCCCCGGCGCCAGCCGGTCCCCCGCCGCCAGCAGCACGAACCGGTCATCCAGCCGATCCGCCAGCTGGCCCACTCCCAGCGCCTCCACCCGCGCCGCGGCCAGCTCGATCGCCAGCGGCATCCCGTCCAGCCGCGCCACCAGCCGCGCCACATGCGGCCAAGTCGCCTCGTCCAGCACGAAACCCGGATCCACCCGGCGGGCCCGGTCCACGAACAGCGCCACCGCCTCGGACACGCCCGCCCCGGCCCAGTCGCCACCATCCGGCAGGCTCAGCGGCCCCAGCCGGTACCGCGCCTCGTCGGCTACCCGCAGCGGCTCCCGGCTGGTCGCCAGCACCCGCACATCATCACACGCCGCCAGCAACCCCGCGCACAGCTCCGCCGCCGCCCCGATCACATGCTCGCAGTTATCCAGCACGAGCAGCAGCTGCCGGCGCGCCAGCGCCCGCGCCAGCACCCCGGCCAGCGGCACCCCCGGCTGCTCCCGCACCCCCAGCACCGCCGCCGCCACCGCCGCGACCAGCGCCGGTTCCTGCACCGGCGCCAGCTCGGCCAGCCACACCCCGTCAGCGAACCGGCCCGCCGCACGCCGGGCCACCTCACCGGTCAGCCGGGTCTTCCCCGCACCACCCGGCCCGGCCACCGTCACCAGCCGGTGCCGCTCCAGCAGACACGAAACCTCGCGCACTGGCTCGTCCCGGCCGACAAAGCTCGTCAGC
>Ga0081540_1002171_pt1 | contig 16253 bp, 12 predicted proteins | sample TabmetS2T1R1_FD_71024 | JGI IMG/M metagenome (GOLD analysis project Ga0081540, IMG submission 71024) | Tabebuia heterophylla rhizosphere microbial communities from the University of Puerto Rico - S2T1R1 | ecosystem: Host-associated > Plants > Roots > Rhizosphere ... | reverse complement strand
GCCGTGTATTGCCAAGTCTCGCCGACGCTTAGCATTCCGTCCAGGTTGGTGTCACCGGCGTTGAAGGTCCCGCTCATGACCGCGGCCAGATCGGATACCGACGGATCGCTGACCACCGGATTGGTGAGGCTCATGTTGCCGTCATTGGTGACGCCGATGGTGTAGCTGATCACCTCTCCGGCTGTGTCGGCCGTGCCTCCCGGGACAGTGGCGTCCTTGGCCAGCGTCACGTGCGGATTCTGCTCCACGTCGACCGACGCTGAAGCGATTTCAGGTCCGGTCTGGTCGGTGTCGGCGGTGGCCGTGTTGTCGAATGCCAGGCCGGGATCAACCAAACCGCCATTGTCGATGTCGCCCTGCGTTACCGTATGGCTTGCCGTGTAATGCCACGTCTCCCCGACACTGAGTTTGCCGTCATGGTTGGTGTCGCCGGCGTTGAATCCGCCGCTCATGACTGCCGCCAGATCGGTCGCGAGTGAATCGCTGACGACGATGTTCGTCAGCGACATGTTGCCGGCATTTGCCACATTGATCGTGTAGTGGATCACGTCGCCCGCGGCGTCCACCGACGAGACATCGGCGGTCTTGGTGATCTCGAGATCCGGCCGCTGCTCGACCTCGACCGAGGCGGAGCCGGTCGCGGTCGGGTCGGCCTGATCGGTGGACGCGGTCGCGGTGTTGTCGATGGTCAGAGTCGGATCGACCACGCCGCCATTGTCGATCTCATCCTGTGTCACGGTGTGCGTGAACGTCCAGTGCCACGTCTCGCCTACATTGAGCTGGCCGTCCTGATTGGTATCGCCGTCGTTGAACCCGTCGTGATTGTCGTCGACTGGCGTGACGCCGCTGCTGACGATGAACACGAATGTCTCGCCGGGATCCTCGATGCCGTTCCGGTTCGTGTCGCCGGCATTGAAGAACGTGAAGGTCTCACCGGGATCCTGGGTGCCGTTCTGGTTGGTGTCACCGAGCGGCCGGAAACCCCACGTTTCGCCGGGGTCCTGAATTCCGTTCTGGTTATCGTCGCCGGCGTTGACGTACTGCCAGGTCTCGCCGGGATCCTGGAGGTGATTGTTGTTGGTGTCGCCGAGATTCTTGAACTGCCAGCGTTCGCCGGAATCCTCGACCCCGTCGTGATTGGTATCGCCGACCCATATCTCGCCGGGATCCAGCACGTGGTTGTTGTTGGCGTCGCCGAGATTGAAGGCATTCCACGTCTCCCCCGCATCGTGGAAGCCGTTCAGGTCGATGTCGCCGGGGTAGGCAAACTGGAAGGTCTCGCCGGCGTCCCAGATGCCGTTCTGGTTGGCGTCGCCGAGGTTGAAATCGCCGTCAAGGATGGGAATGAAGATCTGAACGTTCAGATCCTCGGCCGGGTTCAGCGGGTCGATGACGGGCGTGAAGATGGCGGCCATCGGGTCGTCCACCACCGGGTTGGTCAGCGTGGTGGCTCCGTCGTTGATCAGATCCATGGTGTAGGTGATCACTTCGCCGGCCGTGTCGGCGGTGCCGCCCGGAACCGAGGCGCTCTTCACCAGCGTGGCGTGGAAGTTGCGTTCGATCTGGACCGACGCCGAGGCGGTGACCGCCGCGGTTTCGGCACTGTCCGCCGTGACCGTATTGAAGATGGCGCCGAGACCATCGCCGTTGCTGTCGAGCTCGGCCTGGGTCACCGTATGGTGCGCGACATACGACCAGGTCTCGCCGACGCTGAGCTTGCCGTCGTGATTGGTATCGCCGTCGTTGAAACCGTCGGTATTGGCGTCGACGCCCGCGAGGTCGCTCACCGACGGGTCGCCGACCGTGATGCCGGTCAGGTCCTTGTCGCCGACGTTGTCCACCTTGATCGAATAGGTGATCACCTCGCCCGCCTGGTTCGCCGTGCCACCGGGAACCGAGGCGGTCTTGTGGACCGCGAGAGCGGCCGTGGTGCCGAAGCCGCCGCTGGCCTTGGTGACCCCCCACTCCTCGAAACCGCCGTCGGCGACGAACCCGTTTTGATAGCCGAATGCGGAATAAAGATAGACGTAACGATGGGCCGCATCATTGATGAAGAACGAATCCGGGATCAGCACCTGCAGATCGCTGCGGCCGCTGCCGCTCGACAGATCCTTGGTCGCGATCCAGCGATCGATGCCGGCATCGAGGTCGAAGGTCAGGAAATTGGTATGGGTCCCGGCGAAGCCCGCGCCCGACGTGAAACCGGTCAGGCTGCGCGACTCCTCCTGCCAGATCTGCAGCTTGTCCAGCGACAGGACGCTACCCGCGCCGCCGATCTCATTGATGTCGAGGATGAATTGCCGATACGCGACGCCCTCGACGGTCCCGTTCGATCCGTCGCCGATGACGATCGGAACGTTGGCCAGCAGCAGCGAGTGATTGAACTGGCTGTTGCTCTTCTCATCGAACTGATGGGTGCCGTCCGTGTTGTAGCCCTGCTCGATACCGTTGTGCTGAAGCTGCACGAACATGTTGAAGAGTCCGGTCCCCGACAGGGTGTCTACACCGGCGATAAAGACAGCCTCATCAACGAAGCCGATGCTTCCTGACGTGGTGAGATCGATTTTGAGCGGATTGGTCGGCATGATTTATCTCCCTCGCTGTTGGACAGCGCCCTCGCCGCTTCGTCAATGACGGCGACCGGTCAAGCGTATTGTTTTTGGTTATCGCTTTGTCTTTCGCACTTCGTAGCAGCGAACTTTGTCGCGTTCCAGAAAAACTGATTTTCAAAACGCGCGTATGACAACGACGATTGTCAAAAGCTATTGCGGTTGTCGTGCCGTCTGTTGGCGGTAGTAACTCCAGGCAGAAATGACGCTGGCCGCCTGCTCATGTCCGAATGCCGACCAGTGCGGATCGCATTGCAGAAAATAGCGTGCGCGCTGCGGATCGTTCATGCGCGCGAGCAGATCGATGTAGGTTATGCCGAGCTCGGCCGCAACGGCATCGAGCTCGCGCGTCAACGGCGGTGTCGTTCCGGCGGCCTTGGCGCGTTGATAATCCATCTCCACCGGTATGGTGACGATCAGCACGGGGCGCTCTCCCGCCGCGGCTTTGATCTGCTCGATCGCATAACGCAGCCGCCCGAAGTCCTCGCGCGTGTAATCGAAATAGAACGAGTGGGTGAGGTCGAACTCGCCGCGCTTGCGCCAGAAGGCGAGCGTCTGCTGCATCACCGCGACGGCATGATCGCCGACGCGGTACGTGAGCCAGAACTCGCGCAGCACGTTCTTCACGTGCCATGCCGCATGCTTGTCGGCGGACCATCCTCCCTCCGGATAGGCAAGCCGGTAATCCGGGTAGGTCCCGATGAGGAAAGGACGGTGGCGTGCGCCACGCTGCAATCGCCACGGCGCCGGCAGATCATCGAGGAAATCGTTCTCCGGCAGCACGGTGAGAATGACGGCATCGTGATCGAACCGGGCCGCGAGCGCGCGGTAGAGGACGAAAGCCTGCGTCGGTCCGAAATCGCCGGCAACACCGAAATTGAGGTGCTCGATACCGGTGCGCGCGGCGAGCCGATCGGTGAAGCGGTCGGCAGCATCGACGCCCCACCCCTCTACAAAGGAGTCGCCGAGCACGACGACGCGTTGCGACCGCGACGTCAACGTCGTCGGTCCTTGTCGCATCCCGAACGCGTTGCTGGTGTAGACGAGGTCGAAACATGAACGGCGATGGCGAAAGCGCCCATTGGTCACATGCCAGGCGCCGAAGTCGGGGTTGACGTCCTGCCAGAACGGCTCCGCCTGTTTCAGCGAATAGCTGGGAAGATCGATATCCGCCACGCCGGCCATCACCGCGACGTGCAGCACGATCTCGATGCCGACGAGGGAAATGGCGAGCGCCAGCAGCCACTCGCCGGTCTTCTTCAAGAGGGACCGCACGCTCACGGCTCGTACCCGGATAATGAGAGCGTCATCAGCGCTTGGCGGATGAGCGGCGCCGACGCGAGCGGATCGCTTCGAGCGTTATCGGCCGATAATCCCACACGTCGACTCCGACATCGACCTGGCGCGTCAGGCCGGCAAGCTGGCCGTGGCTGTGGCCGTGCAGATTGTAGGCGCCCTTGTACATGCCGTTCCATGTCCGGAACGGGTAGTGGCACAGCACGAGACGGATGCCGTCGAGCTCCGTCTCGCGATAGTGCTGCACGCTCGCCCAGCCGGGCAAAGCCATCGTGTCCGACCCGTCGTTGTTGCCGATGACGAGATGCTTGGCGCCGTTGAGGCGGGCCAGCAAGCCCGCCGTGCGCTCGGCGGACAGGCGATAGGCAAAATCGCCGAGATGCCAGACCTCGTCGTTGCGGCCGACCGTCTCGTTCCATCGCGCGATCAACGCCTCGTCCATGGCAGCGACGGAGCCGAACGGCCGCCGGAACCGGCCCAATGCGCCGCCATGGCCGAAATGCGTGTCGGCGGTGAACCACACGGTCACGTCAGCTTCCCGGCATGGCGCGTACGCGCCCGCCGGCGTCTACAGGCCGACCGCCCCGCGCCGGCGAAATTCACACCAGCTCCGGCCACGGCACGATGGTCGACTTGACGGTCTTCATCGCCATGGCGTCGGCAACCGCACGCGCGATGCCGTCTTCATCGAAAGGATAGAGCGTCTGCATGTCCAGCCATGGATACTTGTCGCGCGCGCGATAAAGCATGTCCACGCCGAGCGGCAGATCGTTGGCGGTGAATGCCCACGAGCCGAGCACGATGAGGTCTTTGGCGCAGATGCGATGCCACGACGTTTCGATCGATCCCGCGTCGGTGAACTGGCCCATTTCCACATAGGTGCCACCATCGCGCAGGAACTCGATTCCCTCCGGCCCGGCGCTCGGATGCCCGGAGCAGTCCATGACCAGATCGGCACCGAAGCCGCCGACGATCTCGCGCACGCGCGCGATGCGATCGGCCGGCGTCTTCACCTCTTCGATGTTCACGGTCGCGTCGGCGCCGAACTTGCGCGCCAGCGCGAGACGCGGCACCTCCGGCGCACCGACGCAGACGACGCGGCCGGCTCCCATCTCCTGGGCGGCAGCAACCGCCAGGATGCCGATCGGCCCCGAGCCCTGGACCACGACGGTATCGCCCCACTTGAAGCCGCCAGCACGGATGGCGCGGTTGAAGGCGCGGATGCAGGATGTGAGCGGCTCCGACAATGCGCCGAGCCGCAACGGCATGTCGTCGGGCAGCTTGTAGATCTTGGTGCCGGGCAGCATGTCCAGATCGACATAGACGTATTCCGCCCATCCGCCCCACAGGTGCGGCGGCTTGTCGAAGCCGAGATAGCGGCCGTAATAAACCGGCGTCAGGCATTTGTTGGCCGACTCGGGATAGTGGATGCAGTAGTCGCAGCGGCCGCACGGCATCAGCGGCGGGATCATCACCTTGGAGCCGACGGTCAGCGGCTTGCCCATGAAATCCTGGGTGAAGTCCGCACCGCATTCGACGATGACGCCACCAAGCTCGTGGCCGAGCGTGAATGGCCATGGCAGCGGCTTCGGCCAATGGCCCTTGAGGATGTGGAGATCGGTGCCGCACACGCCGCAGGCCCCGATCTTGATCAGCGCTCCCTTCTGGCCGACGTCGGGCCATGGCACGTTGCGCATGACCGGCGGCGCGCCCGGTCCGGCAAAGGTCGCAACACGAACGGTATTGGTGCGCATTCAGTCCTCTAGAGCATGATCCCCAAAAAGGCTGCCCCGGACTTGATCCGGGGTGGATACCGGTTTCGGAACAGATCATGCTCCAACGATAAAACTAGAGCGAGATGGCGATTCGCAGAAACGTCATCTCGCTCGAGGGACCACACGGCCGGCGCGCCATACGCCAAGGCGCTGACGGCCGGCTCGGGCCGATCATGCCACAAGGATGGTGCAGACCGCAGCGGCCGTCACCGCCTCTCATCGAGCCGTTCACTGCCCCCATGCGGCAAACGCGTCCTTGAAGGCACGCTCGCCGGGATTTCCCTTCTCGACCGCCAGGATGGCGCGGCGACCATTGTTGTAGATCACCGGAATATCGAACCAGGCACGCTCCTTGAGCAGCCCGGTATTGCGTTCCTTATCGGCCTCGACCGACGACAGGCCGATGAGGAAGAAGCCGGAGGTCACCTTCACGGCGAGACCGGCGAGTGGGGCGCCGCGCGTCTGCTCGCTCTGCTTCATGAAGATGGCCGGCACGTTGCTGATGCCGCCGAACGGAAAATCGGCCGGCACGTTGAACATGATCTCCACCGTGTGACTGGCTGGCAGTGCCGCATCGGTATTGCGTCGCATCGATAGAGTCATGGCCAGCCGGCGTTCCGGAATTTCGACGTCGCAGCGAACCGCCAGTTCGGGCGCCTGTCCGGTCCCTGGCGAGACGGTTTCGGTGCGCCAGATCGCGGAGCCGATATATTTTTTGCTTTCCGCATCGGTCGGGCCTTCCTCGTACAGCACGACACGTTGCGCGACGGCCGGCAACGGGGCTTGGGTCTGCGGCGGCTGGGCCGGCGGCGCCGGCTGTCCGGGCCGCGGCTGCGCGGTCTGCGAATCCTGGCCGACGCGATCGGGAATTTTCGGCCGCGACGGCGTGGTGTCGCGCTGGGCTTGCGGCGCCAGGCCGCGCATCGCGCCGGTCAGCGCGGCGATGCGCTCACGCATGAAATAGGCGGTGATGCCGATGCCCAGGATGACGAACAGGGTGAGCAGGACAGCCACCAGCCCCTTGCGCGAGCGCGCGGGCTCGAACCCCTCGTGGTCGTCGTGCAGTCCCGCCAGCGGGGGCGGCGGCGGCAGATCGTCGAGCTGGCGCCCGGGCGGAGACGGTGGCTCCGGCAGGCGGCGCGGCACTGACGGCATGGGCGTCGGCGCGGGCGGCGACCGCGCATCGCGCGGCGTACCGGCTTCGCGTTTCGGCTGCAACTCGGTATCGAGCCGCGGCTCGACGCGGTCGAGCTCAGGGATGTTTGCCGGAACGGCCGCGTAGGCCTGGCGAGCCGACCTGGTTGCCTGCGCGGTCTTCTCGCCCAGGCTTTCCGCCTCAGCGATCACGTCGCGAAAACCACGCAACCCTTCTTCAGTCAGCGGTGGCCGATCCCCGAAGACGCGGTGACGCCCGCTGCGTGGCGGCGGCGCTGGCGGAGCATCGGGGCTGCCATCATCGCGCGGCTGACCGTCTCCCGGCTTGTCTTTCGTCGCGGTCGGCGGTGACGGTGGCGCTTCCCGGCGAAGCGATGGCTCCGGGTCCTGACGCTCCTGGGCCGCAGCGTCCTGGCGCGGGAACGCACCGTCCTGGCGTGGCGATGCAGCGCGATCGGCGCGCGTGGAAGGCGCGCCGTCTTGCCGGGGCGCTGCCATAGTGTCGGTCCGTGGCGGCGTGTCTTGCTGCGCGGTATCTTGCCGCGCCGCCTCGGCAAGCGGATTTGCCGCGGATTTCGCGGTGCTGAACGGCTCACGCGGGCGCGCGCCCGAAGACGCGGCGTCGGCTGGCTTCGCGCTCGACGGCGGCGCCGTTCGCGTCGGCTCCATGCGCAGGCGGCGCGCCGCTTCCGCTTCGACCTTGCGGATCGCCTCTTCGAGCCCCAGCCGCTCCCGGGTGATTTCCGTCTCGGTGAGGGGTGGATCCATGTTGCGCAGCTGCGCAACCAGGGCCGTACGGGCCCGCTCATACAGCGCACGCCGAGCCTCGCCGGTATTCTTCTCGAGCCCGGCAACGGCTTTGCCTATGAGCGGATAGTAATCGGTCATCGGGGCGTGAATTTTGCGCTGCCTCGGCGATACGGATCAGGTCTCGAACGGATTGTGCATCAGAATAGTGTCCTCGCGATCCGGGCTCGTCGACAGGAGAGCGACCGGACAGCCGACCAGCTCCTCGATGCGCCGGACATATTTCACCGCCTGGGCCGGCAACTGTGCCCACGAGCGGGCGCCGGCTGTCGACTCCTGCCACCCTTCGATGGTTTCGTAAATCGGTTCCACGCGCGCCTGAGCGCGTTCTCCCGCCGGAAGATGATCGATCTCGCGGCCGTCGAGCCGGTAGCCGACGCAGACCTGGAGCTCCTTGAAGCCGTCCAGGATGTCGAGTTTGGTGAGGGCAAGGCCGTTGATGCCGCTGGTGCGGACGGTTTGCCGCACCAGCACGGCGTCGAACCAGCCGCAGCGGCGGCGCCGCCCGGTCACGGTGCCGAACTCGCGGCCGCGGTCGCCCATGAGTTCGCCGATGGCATTCTTCTGCTCGGTGGGGAACGGACCTTCGCCGACGCGGGTCGTGTAGGCCTTGCAGATGCCGAGCACGTAACCGATGGCGCCGGGACCGAGGCCGCATCCGATAGCCGCCTGGGCGGCCACGGTGTTGGAGGACGTCACGAACGGATAGGTGCCGTGGTCGATATCGAGCAACGCGCCCTGCGCTCCCTCGAACAGGATGCGTTTGCCTTCCCGGCGCTTGTCGTCCAGCAGCGCCCACACGCTTTCCATGAACGGCAACACCTTGGGGGCAACGCTCGCAAGCTCGTCGTAGAGGTGGCGACCGTCGATCTCAGAGAGTCCGAGGCCGCGACGCAAGGCGTTGTGATGGTGAATCAGCCGGTCAATCTTGCCATTGAGAGCCGGCAAGTCGGCAAGGTCGCCCAGCCGGATGGCGCGGCGGCCAACCTTGTCCTCGTAAGCCGGACCGATGCCGCGGCCGGTCGTTCCGATGCGAGTCGTGACGTTCGACTGCTCGCGCGTCTTGTCGAGCTCGCGATGCAGCGACAGAATCAACGTCGTGTTTTCGGCAATACGCAGGGCGTCGGGACCGATGGCCACACCTTGTGCGGCCAGCCGATCGATCTCTTCCAGGAGCGCGTGCGGATCGAGCACCACCCCGTTGCCGATCACCGACAGCTTGCCGGGACGGACCACGCCGGACGGCAGCAAGGAGAGCTTGTAGGTGACGCCTTCGACCACCAGCGTGTGGCCGGCGTTATGACCGCCTTGGAAGCGGACCACGATGTCGGCCTGGGCGGAAAGCCAATCGACGATCTTGCCCTTGCCCTCATCCCCCCACTGGGAGCCGACCACAACCACATTTGCCATTCAACGGACCCTTACCCGCACGGCGGTTCCCCAACGGCACCATGCCGGGTTCGGCGATTCCGAAACCCTATCCGGGATAAAGGAACAAGCCGCTTCCGGCAAGAAGCGCCGGCATGCGGGACTGTGATCCGACCGTAAGTAGAACTCCTCAAAACTTGAGGGGCTTGGCCTGCCGGACGTGAGGCAGCTCTTGGATCTTGCTCAGGACGTCGGCCGGCACGGAGCCGTCGATCTCCACCAGCGCGATGGCATCGCCGCCCGGCGCCTCGCGGCCGAGGTGGAATGTCGCGATGTTGATTCCGGCCTCGGCCAGCAAGGTTGCGAAGTGGCCGACGAATCCGGGCTTGTCGTCATTGGTCACGTAGATCATGGACGGCCCGAATTCCGCATCCATGCGAATGCCTTTGATGTTCACGATGCGCGGCTTGCCGTCGGCGAACACGGTGCCGGTGACCGCGCGCTGCTGACGCTCGGTGGTGACCGTCACGGTGATCAGGCTCTCGAAATCGCCGGCGTGCTCGCGCGTCGTTTCCTCGACCACGATGCCCCGCTCGCGCGCGACGATCGGCGCGGAGACCACGTTGACGTCCTGCAGGATCGGCCGCAGCAAGCCGGCCAGAGCCGCGGACGTCAGCGCCTTGGTCTTCATCTCGGCGGTCCCGCCTTCGTACGTGACGGTGACCTTGTTGATGCCGGTCTCGGTGAGCTGTCCGGCGAACGAGCCGAGCTTCTCGGCGAGCTCCACATAAGGCCGCAGGCGCGGCGCCTCCTCGGCTGTAATCGAAGGGAAATTGACCGCATTGGAGATGGCGCCGTTCAGCAGGTAATCCGACATCTGCTCGGCGACCTGCAGCGCCACGTTCTCCTGCGCCTCGGTGGTGGAGGCACCGAGATGCGGCGTGCACACCACGTTGGGATGTCCGAACAGCGGATTCTCGGTGGCCGGCTCGACCGTGAACACGTCGAAGGCGGCGCCGCCCACGTGACCGGAATCGAGAGACGCCCGCAGCGCTTGCTCGTCGACGAGTCCGCCGCGCGCGCAGTTGATGATGCGTACACCCTTGCGGCTCTTGGCGAGCGCCGCCGCATCGATGATGTTGCGCGTCTTGTCGGTCAGCGGCGTGTGCAGGGTGATGAAATCGGCTCGCCGCAGCAATTCGTCGAGGTCGACCTTCTCGACACCGAGATCAACCGCACGTTCCGGCGACAGGTAGGGATCGAAGGCGACGACCTTCATCCTGAGCCCGTGCGCCCGCTCGGCGACGATCGAGCCGATATTGCCGCAGCCGACGATTCCCAGCGTCTTGCCGGTGATCTCGACGCCCATGAACTTGTTCTTCTCCCACTTGCCCTGCTGCGTCGACGCATCCGCCTGCGGAATCTGCCGTGCCAGAGCCAGCATCAGCGTGATGGCATGCTCGGCGGTGGTGATGGAATTGCCGAACGGCGTGTTCATCACGATGACGCCGCGGGCCGTGGCTGCCGGAATATCGACGTTGTCGACGCCGATGCCGGCGCGGCCGATCACCTTGAGGCTTTGCGCGTGCTCGAGGATCTTCGGCGTGACTTTGGTGGCGGAGCGGATGGCCAGGCCGTCGAAGCCGTCGATGGCGGCGGCCAGGCGATCCTTGTCCTTGCCCAGGTTCGGCTGGAAATCCACCTCGACGCCGCGATCCTTGAAGATCTGCACGGCGGCGGGCGAGAGCGCGTCGGAGATGAGGACTCGAGGAGACATTGGGAGCGTCCTATCCTGTCAGGCCGCGTCGCGCCGGGAGAGCGTCTGGACGATGGGGCACCAGCGCGCCCGCGGCATGTGTGTGGACAAGGGCGGTCACGCCGCCTTGGGCAGACTGTCCTTGGTGCTGGCGTAGGCCCAATCCAGCCACGGCATGAGCGCCTCAAGATCGAAGGATTCGACGGTCGCGCCGCACCAGATGCGCAAGCCGGGCGGCGCATCGCGATAGCTCGCGATGTCGAAGGCGACGCCTTCCTTTTCCAGCGCCGATGCCATGGCCTTGGCGAAGGCGGCCTGACCGTCGGCCGACAATCCGGTTACCGCCGGATCCACGATCTGGAGACACACCGACGTGTTCGACCGGATCGCCGCATCACTCGCCAGGAACGCCACCCACGGCGTCCGCACCACCCAATCGGCGATGATCCTGGTGTTGCCGTCGGCGCGCGCGATCAGGCTCTGCAAGCCGCCGATCGACTTCGCCCAGGCAAGCGCATCGAGATAATCCTCGACGCACAGCATCGACGGCGTGTTGATGGTGTCGCCTTCGAAAATGCCGGCGCTGAGCTTGCCACCGCTGGTGAGGCGGAAGATCTTCGGCAGCGGCCATGGCGGCTTGTGGGTTTCGAGCCGTTCGACGGCGCGCGGCGACAGGATCAGCATTCCGTGCGCCGCTTCGCCCCCGAGTGCCTTCTGCCACGAGAAGGTCACGACATCGAGCTTCGGCCAGTCGAGATTCTGGGCGAACGTGGCCGAGGTCGCGTCGCAGATCGTCAGGCCGGCGCGATCGGCCGCGATCCATTTCCCGTTCGGCACGCGCACGCCGGAGGTCGTGCCGTTCCAGGTAAACACCACGTCGGTGGCGAAATCGACCATCGACAGGTCCGGCAGGGCACCGTAGGGCGCCGTGACAACCTTCACGTTGTCGAGCTCGAGCTGCTTGGTGATGTCGGTGACCCAGCCCTGGCCGAACGATTCCCAGGCCAGCACAGTGACCGGCCGCGCGCCGAGCAGCGACCACAGCGCCATCTCCACGGCGCCGGTATCGGAGGCCGGCACGATGCCGATGCGGTAGTCGGCCGGAACCTGCAGGACCTCGCGCGTGAGATCGATGGCGCGCTTGAGCTTTGCCTTGCCGATCTTCGATCGGTGCGACCGTCCCAATACCGCGTCGGTGAGGGCTTGAAGGCTCCAGCCCGGCCGCTTGGCGCATGGCCCGGAGGAGAAGTGCGGAATAACCGGCCGCTCGCCGGGTTTCTGGCTGCTCATCGTCTACCCTTCCAGATAGGCGCCCCTCGGTGGGGAGGGGTGTCCCGCTGGCGGGAATACGCGACGGCCGGGCACCGGTCAATGGCGGACGCCCTGGTGTCCCCGATTCCGAAGTTCGCAGTCGGATTCGCGGCACGGTGTGTACGAACTTCGAGTTCGGAGCACCAGCCGCAATGCGGCCCCGCGCGTCACGCCGGATCAGAATTTCCAGCCGGCAGCCACCCGACCGGTGACGAAGTCAGTCTTCACGTCGGCGACGCGACCGAACTGGATCCATTCGGCTTCGCCGCGCAGGAACAGGCACGACCACAGCATCACGTCGATGCCGCCGCCAAACGAGTAGCCGAACATGTAGGCGGTCTTGTTCTCGGTCTCGGTGACAGGTCCAAAGAGGAAGGGAGGACCATTGGGCTGCTCGACGAGTGCCGTAACGGTCGCGGAGCGGTGGATGTCCGCGCGGCCGAACGCAGCGCCGGCCATGAGATACGGCATGAAGTTGCCCATCACGTAGCCGGCGCGTCCACGCAACGTGCCGTAGTCGGTCAGGTGCAGCGATGCGCTGCCGTCCACGGTGGTGTGGTAGAGGAGGCCGTCGCCCGGCGCGATCGCGCGGCTCAGGGAGCCGGTCGTCGCAGCCGCGAAGGAGATCTTGTTATAGTTCGCCTCGATGCCGAGGACGACGTTTTCCCACTGGCTGTTGTAGCCGATGAAGCCGCCGTAGCTCGCATCACGGTTGTCCCTCTTGCCGAGGATGTCCCAGCCGGAAATCTGGCCGCTCTGTTCGAGCGCCGATTCACGCAGGATATGGGCGACCAGCGACGCCACACCCTTGGAGAAATCGACTTCGCCCTCGGTATAGCCGGCCTGGGCCCCGACGTAGAAGCCGCTCCAGTTGCTGTAGATGGCCGGAGTTGGCGCAAACACTTCGGAGCCACGCAGATAGTCGAGATCGGCCGCGAGGGCGCTCTGCATGACTGTCAACACCGCGACACCGCAGGCGAGTCCGCGCACACACTTTTTCATCTCACGCCACTCCACTGACCTTCTTCAGACGCGAGTATGAACAATTAACCTTAACGAAGCCCTTAAATGGCCCAGGTTTCGTCAAATTGCGTCCGCCCTGCCCGGAATGCGCGGACGCAAAAAGAAAACGGCGCGGGAAGCTCCCGCGCCGTTCTCTTGGCGATGGGCGAAAGGGATCAGCCCTTGCGCATGATCGGCGGCTGGTAGACTGGCGGCGGCTCGTTGAACAGCCAGCGCATGCCGAGCTTGAGGTCGTGTGACTGCATGTCGGTCAGCGTGTAGAAGGCCGCCGGACCGCCGGTGCCGGCACAGCCGACGGAGTTGCAGTTCACGATCGCCGTGTCGGGGCTGCCCATGTTGAGGTAGCGATAGGCAAGCTCGAGCTTCAGATTGTTCGAGACGTTGTATGCAAGGCCGGCATGCACCGCCCAGGCGAACGTCCAGGTGTCCTGATCGGCATCCGCGAGGCCGAACGCCGAGGTGCCGTTGGAAATGAAGCCGACGTCGTGGATGTCGCTGATGTTGTGGCGCGCGCCGCCGACACCCGCGCCGACGAACGGCGTCAGGCACCACCAGGTTCCGAGGTCGAAGTAGACGTTGGCCAGGAACACCGAGGACTGGTGATCGAAGTCATAGACGTCGAAGCAGCGGCCGCCGGGGCAGAACTCGGTGTAGCTGCCGACCGCCTTGCCCTTGCTCGACGTGCGGTACTCACCGGTGACATCGAACCGCAGCCAGTTGTTCCACTGGTAGCCGACGCCGAACCCGACGAAGGCCGTGTCCTTGATGTCCCTCTGATCGATGCGCCAGCTCGCCGGCCAGATAAAGGCCGTGTTGGTCTGGGTGAAGGCGAAATCGTCGAACGACTGGCTGCCCACGCCGACGTCACCGCGCAGATACCAGCCGCTGAACTCTTGCACCGGCGCCTGCACCGGCGGCAGAGGCTGGGGCATAGGTCCGAGATCAGCCGCGAACGCCCCTGGGATCATGACGAACGCTGCCGCTCCTGCGAGCACTAACTTCTTTACGCTGCCCATGGCTTCGTCCTTTCTCCAACAGGGCGCGCCGGGCGACGGCCCTAAAACAGGATACGAATGGAGTGGACGATGGGCGAAAATCGTTAAACACGACTTAACCTTACTTCTTAACTGCGAATATTAATGATGACCGAATGGTGAATGGTGCACGTAACGGTCGAGGCGTGGCGAATAGGCCACACACGCGGTGACCCACGGTATCGCGGCAACGCATGGCGCCGCCGTCCTTCCGGCTATGACCGGCGCTCGGCCGGCACACGCATTGCCGTCGTGAGCGGTTGCAATTGTGACCGGCGGTCAGCTGTTGCGGCGCCGGGGGCAGCGGACCGGGATCAGTCTTCCTCGTCCAGTTCGCCGATATGGTGCTGCGAGTAGAGCTCGACGCCGAGCTTCGCCACGAGATCGAGTTGCGTCTCGAGGAAGTCGATGTGCTCCTCCTCGTCCGCCATCAGCTCCTCGAACAGGTCGCGCGAAACGTAATCCTGCACCGAATGGCAGTAGGTCGCCGCCTCCTGGTAGAGCGCACGGGCGCTGTGTTCCGCCTGCAGATCGCTCTCCAGCACCTCCTTGACGTTCTGCCCGATATGCAGCGGATCGAGGACCTGCATGTTGGGGAAGCCCTCGAGGAAGATGATGCGCACCGTGAACTTGTCGGCGTGGTGCATCTCCTCGATGGATTCCTTGCGCCATTTCTTGGCGAGGTCACGCAGGCCCCAATTGTCGAGCAGCCGGTAATGGATCCAGTACTGATTGATCGCCGTGAGCTCGCTGCGCAGACCTTTATTGAGGTATTCGATGACCTTGGGATCGCCTCGCATCGGCCCCTCCTGGCAAGAAAATTTCGTCGATATGATCAGCCCAACCGGGCGCGGGCCCCCCAATGAATCGGGGACGCGATAGGTTAGTTCCATTCTAATGTAGAGGGGCCGTGGCGGAAAAGAAAGCGATTTCAGGGCCGGCGGCGTCCGTTCATCGGGCAGCCGTTGCAGCCGGTGGCGGCACCGGCGATGGCCTCATCCATGATCCGCTTGATCGTCCGCGCGCAACGTCCGCATTGCGCGCTGCAGCCCAGACACCCATAGACTTGGCCGGCGGTCCGCGGCGCCGCCGGCGCGACCACGGCGCTGCGCACATCGTGGTCGGTCAGAACATTACAGGAACAGACGATCATGGAAGGGGTTGAAGATTTCTGTCGAGCTCAAGTTATACGCTTCATGTAGCGCAGGGTTCGATGAAGATCAAAAGAAAAATGCTTCTTTGAGTGGTTCTAAACTAGGGCTTATCAGGACATTCCCGGAGCCAGGCCTTGTCGTCGCAAGTATTCGCAAGCGGAAGCAAGAAATCATAAAATGCTGACCAGCTATTACTTTGGATCGCTTCCAGACAGCGCGAATAATCCGAGACAAATCTGAGATGCTCTTGGTGCCCCTGCAAGTTCCCCCGACAAGGTCGCGACAGGAACGTCAGGTCGGCGACATTGGCCCCTGGACCGACATCAACGGGTCGGGGGTAAATTGTCCGGTGATTGCTTCTTGGTCTCTTCCGCCTGGGTCGCATTCTGGGTGCGGCTGGCAGCCATTTCTGCCTCGATCTTGGCCTTTTCCTGCGCCGTCATCCGCTTGGTGTCACGGGGCGGTGGCACATCGTGAACCGGCATGTAGTCCGGCGGCGTCTCCAGCCGCGGCGGGACGCCTTCGGGAAGGCCGCCCAGCAGGCGCGGCCAGCTGTCCGCGACAACATGCGACACCGAGGAGCAGCCAGCCAGCATGCCGGCGCCGACAACCAACAGGGCCGCGATCCGTATGGACCGGAGAGACATGTTACGCCGCTGCCTGGGTAAGCGCCTCAACGATGCCGTCGACCAGCTCCTCCACCAGGAACTTGTCGTCGCCCTCGCCCATGACGCGGATGACCGGTTCGGTGCCGGACGTACGAATGACGAGACGGCCGTGGCCGTTGAGGCGCGTTTCCGCCTTCTCGATGGTCGAGCGCACGGTGGCATCGTCGAGCGGCTTGCCGGCGCGGTAGCGCACGTTCTTGAGCACCTGCGGCAGCGGCTCGAACTTGTGGCACCCCTCGGACCCGGGGGGGGTCAGCTTCTTTACCACCCCGATCACCTGCAGCGCCCCGCTGAAGC
>Ga0081540_1002170_pt1 | contig 16260 bp, 14 predicted proteins | sample TabmetS2T1R1_FD_71024 | JGI IMG/M metagenome (GOLD analysis project Ga0081540, IMG submission 71024) | Tabebuia heterophylla rhizosphere microbial communities from the University of Puerto Rico - S2T1R1 | ecosystem: Host-associated > Plants > Roots > Rhizosphere ... | reverse complement strand
CGCGAGCAGCAGCGGGCGGCGCCGTAACCATGCCAGCTCGCGCCAGAAGACCAGCGAAAATCCCGGCGGCTGATGCTCGCGGCGCTGCATGTCAGCGCACCCGCGCCGACCACGCCGCGACCGCGCTCATGCCCGGCCTCAAGCCGTCCACCGGTTCGAGCGGCTTGGCGCGCACCTCGAATGTTCTAAGATCGAAGTCGCCGGTGGCGCGCGTCGCCCGCCAGGTCGCATATTGGCCCTGGACGTTGATCATGGTCACGCGCACGGTCATGGTCTTCGACTTGAGCGCCGGAACTGTCACGTCGAACCTGTCGTCGATCTTCAGCCCGGCCAGCAGATCCTCGCGCAGGTTGAAGGTGAACCAGAGATTGTCGATGTCGATCAGCGAAAAAAGCGGCGCGCCCGCGCTGAAATTCTCGCCGAGCTCGGCGACGCGGCTGGTAATCTGGCCCGAGATGGGCGCGAGCACCGTGAGTTCGGTAACGTCGACTTCGCGCTGGTTCAGACTAGCTTCGGCCTGCTTCACCTGCGCTCCCGAAAGCGCCTTCTCCTCGTCGCTAGATCCCTTGACCGACAGGTCCAGCGCGGCCTTGGCGGCGTCGCGTCTTTGCGTCGCCATCTCCAGGTTGCGGGTGGCCTCGTCCACCTTTTGCTGAGGCGTAAAGCCTGTCGTGATCAAATGTGCCTGCCGGTCATAGGTCTCCTTGTTGAGGACCACATCGGCTTCGGCCGCGGCCAGATCAGCCTTCCGTGACGCGATCACCTCGGGGCGGGTGCTGTGTACGCGGTCATAATCCGCTTTCGCCACGGCAAGGGCCGCGCGCGCCGCCAGCAGCGAGGCCGAAAGTTGCGGGCTTTGCAGTTCCGCCAGCAGGGCGCCGCGCTTGACGGTATCGCCGACATCGCCGCCGAGCTTTGCCACCCGCCCGTTCACGCGCGGGCTGACGTCGACCCGGTTCGCCGACACCTCGCCCTGGACGGTGAGCGGAGCCGGCCGCGTGGCATACCAGAGGAACGTTCCCAAGGCGAGCAGCACGCCAGCCAGAACGACCCAACGAACTGCTCTTATGGCGGATGGTGATGCACTCATTTTGCAGACTTTTGTTTGGCGAGATCCATGGGACGAGGTGCTTCGGCGATCAGCCGCGAGCTGCGCTGGCCGGTCAGGTACGACCAGAACCATTGGGTCTGTACTCTGAAACGATTTTGCAACTGTGGCAACGCCAGGACGTGGAGCAAGGCCCACACCATCCATGTCAGGAAGCCGCTGCTGCGAAAGTGGCGGGTCTCGAGAATGGCAAAGTTCTTGCCGACCACCGCCATGTTGCCCCTGTTGCTATAGCGGAAGGGCTTGCCGTCCGCGCGTCCGCGGACGCGGCGTGCGATCAGCCGTCCGATAAACCGCCCCTGCTGGATGGCAGCCTGCGCAACTCCCGGCACAAGGTGGCCGTCTTGCGCAACCGAGGTCGCATCACCGGCCACAAAAACGTCACTTGCTTCACCGATTTCCAGGTACGGACCGACCAATGCGCGGCCGGCCCGATCAGTCTTGGTGCCGAGCATTTTCATGACCGGCGATGCAGCTACCCCTGCCGTCCACAACACGGTCGCGCTGGCGATGCGCTCGCCACCAGCCACAACACCAAGCTCGTCCACCTTCTCGACCTTTAAGCCGGTCCTGACTTCGACCCCGAGCTTGCCCAGCCGCCGCATCACCCTGGCCGATAGCGATTGATCAAAACTCGGCAGAATCCGGTCACCGCCGTCGATCAGAATGATGCGGCTCTTCACCGGATCGATGTGACGGAAATTCCCCCGCAGCGTGACCGAGACCATATGGGCGATCGAGGCCGCCAGTTCGACGCCGGTGGGACCGGCGCCGACCAGCACGAATGTCATCTGGCGCGCGCACTCGGCTTCGTCCTCGGTGGCCTCGGCCAGTTCGAACGCGCTGAGAATTCCGGTTCGGATGGTTTCGGCGTCATTGAGGCTCTTGAGGCCAGGCGCGAAAGGAGCGAACTCGTCGTGCCCGAAATAGCTCGGCTGCATACCGGCGGCGACAATCAGGTAGTCGAACCCGTGTTTGCGGATACCGAGCCCGGGATGAATCGCTTCGATGGTGCGCGCATTCAGGCTGACCCCGGTGACTTCCGCTAGGATCACGCTCAGATTGTTCTGTTTCGCCTCGAGCTGGCGAAGCGGCGTCGCGATCTCGGCCGGCGCCAGGACAGCAGTTGCGACCTGGTAAAGCAGCGGCTGAAAAATGTGATGGTTGCGCCGGTCGATCAGGATGACGTCGGCGTCGGCCTTCTTCAACGCGCGCGCGGCAGCGATTCCGGCAAATCCGCCGCCGATGATGACAACGCGCCTTCTCGCCCGCTGCGACGAAACGTCCGGCAACTCTTGCTGTCGTGGAAAGGTATTGGTCGAAACGGTGCTCATCGACATGCCTGAATCCGCTCGCGCATGATGATTGCGGGCATACCGCGGCGCTTCGGGCTGCTCTTGGATGGGGTTGCCGGGCCCGGAACGTCCTTGCGGTCCGATACGTCTGCGGCTTGGTCCAGCAGTGCAATGCAGAACGCGGCAAGGACGTTCTCAGACAATCAACTAGAAGCAATCGTTTTGCCCCGTCTCTTCGTACGAAGTCTACTCGGGGAATCGGCTCCGGAGTTTGCACAGTGCATCGGATAACCTACTCTCACGGGATCACGGTCGAGGTGACCGATGGTCAGACCCTGCTCGACGCGTCGATCGAGAACCGGGTTCCGCATCACCATCAGTGCGGCGGCGAGGGACGCTGCACCACATGCCGCGTCCACATCCTCGATGGCATCAGGCATGTTTCACCCCGCACCGTGATCGAAGCAGACGTCGCGCGTGAACGTGGCTGGGACGATTTCACGCGGCTCGCCTGCCAGACCAGGGTTCACGGTGACGTCACCGTACGCCGTTTGCTGCAAAGCCCCCAGGATGTCGTTGTTCTCGACCTCGACGAGCTCGGCGCGGGCTCCGGCACTGAAGAGCGCGAGCTGGAAGTCGCCGTCCTCTTTTGCGACATCCGCAACTTTACCAGCCAGACCGAGCAGAGCCTGCCCTATGACGTTGTCTACTTCCTCAACGGCCATTTTTCCGCCGCCGCCGAAGTCATTCTCAACAACAACGGGTTCATCGACAAATATATCGGCGACTGCCTGCTCGCGGTCTTTGGCATCCGGGGCGAGCCACCTGATGTCGCCTGCCGCAACGCGGTCCGCGCGGCGATCGGCATGCAGGATGCCGCGCAAAGGCTCTCGCCCATCTTCGAGCGCGACCTCGGCATTTCGCTGCGTCTAGGCATCGGCGTGCATTTCGGCCCGGTCATCCTCGGCCGGATCGGGCACCCCGGAAAGCGGCAGCTCACGGTCATCGGCAACACCGTCAACGTCGCCAGCCGCATCGAGCGCATGACCAAGCAGCTTGAGGCGCCGATCCTGGTGAGCGACAGCATCGTGGCGCATCTGCCCGGCGACCTTCGCCTCGGTGGCAGCGAAAAGCTTCACCTCAAGGGCATTTCAGACGCCGCCGTGCTGTGTCGCTGCGATGGTTTCACCCATCCGGATCCAATTCTGCTGGTTCAATCATCCTTTCACCGAATCGCGCCGCGTCTGATCGCGTTCGGTGACCGCTTCTACAGCGTACTTTTCGGGACCCATCCGGAGCTTCGCGAGCTGTTCAAGCACGACATGATGGCTCAGACACGCATGCTCGTGTCCATGCTGAGTTCGCTTGTCAAAGGCTTGAATCGGGCAACAGAGATCACGGGCGGCGTGCGCGCCCTTGGCAAGCGTCATTGCGGCTACGGGACGGCGCCCGGCGACTACGACAAAGTCGCCCGCGCGCTGCTGCAAACGCTCGCGGAATTCCTGGGTGACGAGTTTACGCCGGACGTCCGGAGCGCCTGGATCGCCGTTTTTGGCACGATTTCAGAGCTGATGATCGAGGGCGCGGAAACCCGGGAGACGGTCTCGGCGGCCCTCTAGCGGTCGCCTTCCCGTCTATGTTGCAGCCAGAACCAGGGCACGGGCGACAATCGCACTCGATGCGGCGTTCTGCCCGGTGATCCACCGCCCATCCTGAACGAGATGAGGCATGCCGTCAGGTCCGGCCATGTAGGACGCCCCGAGTGCCCCGAACTCGCGCTCGAGCGAGGGGGCTTCAAGTGGAATGCCGTAGGTCTCGTCCTCTCCCCGGTTCGGTGCAGTGACACCACGCCCTTTGACCAGCGGAACGGAATCAGGCCCGCGAACCTGCAAGAGCGCTGCCGTGCTGTGTCCGACAAACGCGCTTGGGCATCGCAGCTCATGCAATCTCTCGATCAGCTTTCGCGATGCCGGATCGTTTGCCAGATCCCACAAGGCGCCACAGCCTTCGGCAAAATAGACCGCCGTGAAATCGGCCGCACAGACCTGCGACAGCGTCAAGGCGTCGGAGAAATCCTCCCTCGCATTCCGGTCAGCATGAAATCGCTTCAGGATGTCCGAAGTCGCATTGCGACAATTGCAGAGATTGTCGATCGGCGGCGGACCGCCAAGCGGCGAGCAAATGGTGACCTCAAAGCCCGCATCGACAAAGGCGTAATATCCGTGCGCGAAGCTCTCCAGACAGGCGCCGGTCTTCCGACCGGAGTCCCCGAGACGATCGTGTGAAGTCAGGACAATGAGAGCGTGCATTGGAGGCCTGCCTGATTCGAAGACACTCGGCGTTTGCATGCATGAATGTGCATCCGCGGCCGCAATCTGAATAGGAAGCCCTGCGTCGGCTTTGTGCAAAACGCGCGTGGCCGCCTCCTTCTTTGGTTTAATGGCGGTCTAACCAATTGAAATAACTGCATGTTATTTGCACGCATAAATGCCCAATTTAACAACACTTAACGGGCAGTAACGCTGGTCCTGAGCAATGCTGCAGCTCGCCGGACTCAACATCGAACGCCGAGGAGGCTGCACTTGAACGCTCCCGTTGTTTTCGAACTACTGCACTCGATCCCTCTTTCGCAGGACCATAGGGGTGGTGGCGATGCCGCGGTGATGGCCCGCGCCGTCGCCGGACTTCTGCGCGCGGGACTGCAAGCGCTGGAAGTCGACCGGAAAGCGGCGGCAGTCGATATCATCGCGCAGGCGTGCGAAATTCTCGAAGCTGCCGCAGCCCTTGAGGTGGCGGCCGATCCGGCGTCACTGGCAACGGCGTCCCGAGGACTGACACCGTGGCAGATCCAGCGGATCCAGACCTTCATTGAGGACAATCTGAGTCGCAGCGTGACCGTGACGGCACTCGCCAGTCTTGTTCACCTCGGGCCAAGCCACTTCCGGCGCGCCTTCAAGGCGAGCCTCGGCGTCAGCCCGCATGCGTACGTCATCGAACGTCGCATTAAGCGCGCGCAGCAGCTAATGCTGGAGACAAACCTGCCGCTGTCGGAAATTGCGCTGCAGGTCGGCTTCGCCGACCAGGCGCATTTGACAACGCGATTTCATCGTACAGTCGGCAAGACTCCCGGCCTCTGGCGCCGCGAAAGAGGTCGAGGCGAAAGTTTGCGCAAGATGCTGACTCGAACCACCTACGGCGACGCACACCCTGGCCTTGCGGTGGAGCGAACTCCCGCCGGGTAAGGTGACTAGGACGACATCTCCAGCAACGATCTGGCTTCGCGCATATCGGCGATGCCGAAGCCTTCGCCGAATTTCTCATAAGTGGAGAGCAAGACGGTCCGCGCTTCCGCCATACGCCCCCAATCGATCCTCAGACGGGTGAGGCTCAAGCTGCTCCTCAGCTCCCAGAAGAGCGCGCCTTGGCGCCTTGCAAGCTCCAGCGATTCCGCGAAACATTGCTCGGCAGCCTGTTCGGAGGGATGACCTTCGCGGAGCAAGAGTTCGCCCTTGATGCGCTTCAGCTCCGGAACGAACCATCGTTCTGCCCGGGCTTCGCATCTGGCCAGGGCGTGATCGACAATCGCCAGGCCTTCGCCGGTCTTGCCAGCCTGACCCAAACCAATCGCAAGCTCACCAAGAGGCAGCAGGAAGCGCGGCAAGAACCGGGCCTCGCCGGCGTCCTCCAGTCCACCCCGCAGCGCCGCCAATCCTGCGTCGATTCCTCCACGCCTCACCGTCAACATTCCTTTGAAGCACTGTGCCCACAGATGCCAAAGTCTGATGGGATGGCGTTCCGTATGATCAAGCAACGCCGCGCAATAGAGTTCAGCAGCGTCAAGGTCGCCGGAAAAATACGTAAGCGGACATGCCGCCTGCCCGAGCACGCTGCAAAAGGTCAGGGCGTGGCCGCTGGCGCGGCCTTCTTCGATGTTTTGCGTGACGATGCGCAAGGCCTGGTCGGCGAGGCCCTGCAGCCATAAAATACGCGCCTGAAAATAGTGGGTGGATACCCGCACGTCGAAACTAAAGCGAACGATCTGTGTTTTTTGCGGCACGACGGCCAACTGGGTGATCACACGATCTATATGGTGGCGAGCCCTATTCTGATCGCCAAGGTAGTGGAGCGTCGTTGCGAAGAGACGATCGGCCATCATCAATTCGATCGCGTCAGTGGAAGTTGCGGCCACGTCTCTGAAACGTTGCGCAAGCTGGAGTGCCTTCTGGAACTCTCCATTGTTGAACTGATCGATGCACAACCCCCACAGCGCGCGCAGCTGGTAATCCCGATCGTCGAGCGATTCCGCGACCTCGAGCACCTCCGTCCAGGCTGAACCCGCCTCCCGGGCCCGACCGACGCCATACATGAGCGACCAGCCAAGTGCGGCCGAAAGCTGCATGCGCAGACGGGCCGTTTCGGCCTCCGCACCATCGAGACTTGCCAATGCGAGCTGAATCCGCTCGCGGCATTCTGCCAGCAATGACAGCTGTACCCATAAGGATACGGCAGCGGCCATCAGCCTAACGCCCAGCTTGGTATCGCCTTCCACCGAGAAGGCCCAGTCGAGCCCCGCTCGCACGTTATCGATATGCGGAGCATAGATGGACAGCCACTGGCCTTGTGGCATGGATCTACTCTCGGCGTCCGCTCGCGCGAACAGCTCGATGTAGAATTCCGCCAACCGCCTTGCTGTTTGCTGATACTCTCCCCTGCCACGCAGCTTTTCCATGGCGTATATGCGCGTGGTGTCCAGCAGGCGGTAGTGCGGGTCGTCCCCACGGAGATCGACCACAACAAGCGATTTGGCGGCTAGGCTCATCAGATGGTCCGTCAACGTCTCGGCAGCATCTTCGCCCGCAACGAAGATCGCGGCGTCCAGCGAGAATTCCTTGGCGAACACGGCAAGGCGACCTAATACCTTGGCCTCGGTCTCCGGCAGCAATTCGTAGCTCCAGTCGAGCGCGGCTCGCAGCGTTCGGTGTCTGGGCAATGCCGTGCGCCGGCCGGTGGTAAGAACGTTGAACCGATCGTCCAGCGACGCCGCAACCTTGGGAGCGCCGAGGGTGACAGCACGGGCAGCGGCAAACTCGATAGCCAAAGGGATGCCGTCAAGCCGGCGGCATATCGAGGCAATCGCGTTCATATCCTCGTCGGTGTTGAAGAGAACACCTGACGCTCTTGCCCTCACGAGAAACAATTCGACCGCCGCACCGGCGCGGTCAGCGGCCGGCTCGCCAGAGGGCACATCGAGCGGTGGCACGCGATAGACGTATTCACCGTCGATACGGAGTATCTCGCGGCTGGTCGCCAAGATCGTGATCAATGGACAACGGCTGACCACCGTCTCCGCAAGAGCGGCGACTGCGTCCACCACGTGCTCGCAATTGTCGAGGACAAGGAGCATCTTGCGATTGCCGAGCGTCCGCGCAACAGCGTCGGCGGATGTTTCCTCGCCGTCCAGCTTGAGACTGAGCGTTCTGGCAACAGCGGAAGGAACGAGCCTGGGGTCGGAAACCGAAGCGAGTTCGACAAACACGCAGTCCCCATCGAGGGTCGGCAACATCGACCGCGCCGTCTCAAGGGCGAGTACGGTTTTACCGATACCTCCGGATCCCGTGAGCGTGATCACCCGATAGGCGGAGAGCAATTCCTGGAGTTGACCAATGATGGCAGTGCGGCCGATCAGGCCAGACGCGGCAGTTGGGAGGTTTGCTGTGGCAGGCCGGGGCAGAGTCCCGATCGGTTCCAACAAGGTAGCCCTTGGAGGCTCGGCGGCCCGGGTTTCCCAGTCGCCGAGCAGGCGGTAGCCGCGTCCGACCGCGGTCTCGAGCATTCCCCGATCCTGACCGAATGCCTTGCGAATTGCGGCGATGTGGACCCGAAGCGCGATCTCTTCGACAAACACGCCGGACCAGATCTGCTCCAGCAGCTCTTCCTTGGTGACGAGTTGACCGGCTGATCCGACAAGCACCGCGATGATATCGAAGGCGCGGCCGCCGAGCGGTACATGCGCCCCGCGCAGCCTCATCTCGCGACGGGTCAGGTCGATTTCCCAGCCCGAATAGGCGTACACGGATCGCTGGCTTTGATCCCGCGCCATTGCGGTCCTACTCCCGCATTCTGTCGCGCGAAAAGCGCTTTTGGCCGCATTCTGCCGCAGCTGGCCCGGTCAGACAATGACCCCCGCTGGAATACCGGCACACCGGTTGCCGACGTTGCACCAGACAAGGATTTCGCGCAGGTCGCGAGCCCGACTCGGGAACAAGACAGCAAGGGCGTCCAAAAAACCTCAAGCGGCTTCAAGCACAAAAACCGGCAACAGCGTCGAATGGCCTGCACTCGTGAACCGCGGGAAGCCAACAATGATCGCCCAATTGACCCTGATCGAAAGACAACGCGCGATCCTGATCTGCATCGCGGTCGCAGTCCTCGGCGCGCTGATCATGCTGGTCGGCCGGGACGATGTGATGGGCGTGCACGGCGTGCTGATGTTCCTTGCCGGCGTGCTGATGATCTTTCGCATCGGCATGAGCTACTATGCGCCGGAGCCGTCCGAAAATCGGCTTGCCCATTACTACGACGATCCCGGCAAGGCCGGCATCGTCATCTCCATGATGTGGGTCGTGTTTGGCCTGGCCATCGGCGACTGGGTCGCCTGGCAACTGGTCGAACCAAACCTGACTTTTGGCGCCGGCTGGTCGAGCTTCGGACGGCTGCGGCCCGTGCATACCACCTCGGTGATCTTCGGCTTCGGCGGCAACGCGCTGATCGCGACGTCATTCTACGTGATGCAGCGGACCTCGCGCGCCCGCCTGCCGGACCAGGTTACCCCGTGGTTCGTGCTGCTCGGCTACAATCTGTTCTGCCTGCTCGCGGTCACTGGCTACCTGATGGGCGTTACCCAGTCCAAGGAATACGCCGAGCCGGAGTGGTACACCGACCTCTGGCTGGTCGTAGTGTGGGTGACCTATTTCCTGCTCTATCTGCGCACGCTGGCGCGGCGCAAGGAGCCGCACATCTACGTCTCCAACTGGTACTACATGGCGTTCATCCTGGTGGTGGCGATCCTCCACCTCGTCAACAACCTCGCCGTCCCCGTCTCGCTCGGTCATGCCAAGAGTTACTCGGCTTTCTCCGGTGTGCAGGACGCCATGACGCAGTGGTGGTACGGGCACAACGCTGTCGCTTTCTTCCTCACCTCCGGCTTCCTCGGCATGATGTACTACTTCCTGCCGATGCGCGCCGGCCGGCCGATCTTCTCCTACCGGATGTCCATCATTAGCTTCTGGGGCATCGTCTTCTTCTATATGTGGGCCGGGTCGCACCACCTGCACTACACCGCGCTGCCGCAGTGGGTGCAGACGCTCGGCATGACGTTCTCCATCATGCTTCTGATCCCGTCCTGGGCGTCCGCCGCTAACGTGCTGCTGACACTGAACGGCGCCTGGGACAAGGTGCGCGACGACGCCACGCTGCGCTTCATGATGGTGGCCGGCGTGTTCTACGGGCTCACCACCTTCGAGGGATCGTTCATGGCGATCCGGTCGGTGAATTCGCTGTCGCATTACACCGACTGGACGGTCGGCCATGTCCATGCCGGCGCGCTCGGCTGGGTCGCCATGATCACGTTCGGCTCGATCTATGCGTCCGTTCCATGGCTATGGAAGCGCGAGCGCATGTATTCGTCAAAGCTCGTCGAAGCCCACTTCTGGCTCGCGCTCGCCGGAACCGTCATCTACGTCTTTGCGATGTGGAATTCCGGCATCGTCCAGGGGCTGATGTGGCGGACCTACAATGAAGGGGGCACGCTCGCCTACTCCTTCATCGACACGCTGGTCGCGATGCATCCCTACTACATCGCGCGCGCAGTGGGCGGGCTGCTGTTCCTGATCGGCGGCTGCGTCGGCGCCTACAATATCTGGATGACGATCAGAGAGCCCGGCGTGGCGGCGAGCCAGGCGAGCGATATTCCCCAGCCGACGGTCGCCGCCGGCGTGCTGCAGGCTGCGGAGTGAACGCCATGTCGATTTTTGGACTCCACTACCGGCTGGAAAGCAAGGCCATCGGGTTGACGATCGGCATCATCGTCGTCGCCAGCATCGGCGGCCTGGTCGAGATCGCGCCGCTCTTTACGATCCATCAGACCGTGGAAGACGCGCCGGACATGCGGGTCTACACGCCGCTCGAGCTTGCGGGGCGCAACATCTACATTCGAGAAGGCTGCTACGCCTGCCATTCTCAGATGATCCGTACGCTGCGCGACGACGTCGATCGCTACGGCCCCTACTCGCTCGCGGTCGAATCCAAATACGACCATCCGATGCTCTGGGGATCGAAGCGCACCGGACCTGATCTCGCCCGGGTCGGCGAGAAATATTCCGACCAGTGGCATGTCGCGCATCTCAACAATCCGCGTGAGGTGGTGCCGGTTTCGGTGATGCCCGCCTATAGCTGGCTGCTCACGACCGAATTGCGCACCGACGATCTCGGCCTGCACCTGAAGGCGCAGCGCGCGGTCGGCGTCCCCTACACCGACGGCATGATCGCCAACGCCGCGCTGGACGCCTACGCGCAATCCAACCCGGATTCCCCTCTCGGCGACGGCGTGGTCAAACGATACGGCAAGGCGACAACCATGCGCGCGTTCGACAGCCGGCCGAACGTCCTGACCGAGATGGACGCCGTGGTCGCCTATCTGCAAGTACTCGGGCGTCTCACCGAAGCCGCGCACAAGCCGGTCGCACAAGCGGAGGCCGCGAAATGATCGTCGAACACGCGTTCCTCGTCGGCCTCTCGAAATCGTTCGGGCTGTTCTACCTGATTGCACTGTCGATCGCGGTGATGATCTACGCCATGTGGCCGTCGAACAGGAAGCGGTTCGACGATGCCGCCCAATCCATCTTTCGCGATGAGGCCGGACCATGTCTGTAGAGCAACCAGATCGCGACAGCTACACCGGCTACCTCACGACGGGCCATGAATGGGGCGGGCTGAAGGAGCTGAACACGCCGGTGCCGCGCGTGCTCTATTTCTTCCTCACCCTGGCGTTCCTGTTCTCGGTCGGCTACTGGGTGCTGATGCCGGCGTGGCCGCTGGGCGGGACCTACACCAGGGGTCTGCTCGGCGTCGATCAGCGCAACCTCGTCACCGCATCGCTGCAGGAATCTGCGCTCGAGCGCAGCGTATGGACGAATCGGATCGAGACCGAAGAATTTGCCGCGATCCAGGCCGATCCGCGCCTGATGACGATCGTGCGCAATACGGGTGGCGCCCTGTTCGGCAATAATTGTGCCGTATGCCATGGCGTCGACGCCAAAGGCGGCCCGGGCTTTCCGGACCTGACCACGAATTCCTGGCAGTGGGGCGGCAAGCCGGAAGACATCTTCAACACCATCCGCGTCGGCATCAACTCGGCGCATCCCGACACGCACGTCTCGCAAATGCCCGCGTTCGGTCGCGATCAGATGCTGGCGCGCGAGGACGGGCTCAAGGTGGCATCGTTCGTCTACTCGCTGTCGCACCCGAACAGCAAGGACGTCGATCCCGCCAGAGTCGAGGCCGGCAAGACCATCTTCGCCGCCAATTGCGTGGCCTGCCACGGCGCCGATGCCAAAGGCAATCCCGATGTCGGCGCGCCAAATCTCACCGACCGCTTCTGGATCTATGGCGGCTCCTTCGAGACCATCGACACCACAGTGTGGGGCGGCCGGCAAGGCCATATGCCGACCTGGGAAAACCGGCTTTCGAAACTCGATCGCAAGATCCTGACGCTCTATGTCGTCGACAAGAGGACCGCAGGCCAATGAACGAGTTCGTCATTGCACCGCGCCCGAAGGGCAAGGCCTCCGTCTGGCTCTGGCTGCTCGTCGCATGCGGCGTCCTCGTCCTCATCGCCGCCAACGCCCATCTTCTCTACGTCGCATCGGCGTCGCAGCCGGCATGCGTCAATCATCCGCGCGATGTCGGCGATGCGGCGGGCACCTATCGCGCCGCGAAATCATCATGTTCTCCCGCGGTCAACGCTTCAGAAGGAAACCCGCGATGACGATGCTTCCCGCCGTATCGCCGCCGCTCCCGACCGTCAACAGATGGGCCCGGCCGTTGACGGCCGCCGACCCGTTCATGTGGTTGGCTCAGGGCTGGCGGGATTTCCGGACCGAGATGCCGTTGAGCCTCGCCTATGGCGTGATCATTTTCGCCATCTCGATCGGCCTGGTGGCCAGCCTGATTGCGCTCAAGCGCGACTACATCCTGTTTCCGGTTTTCGCCGGCTTCATGGTGATCGGTCCAATCCTTGCGGTGGGACTCTACGAGAAAAGCCGCCGGATCGAGGAAGGCAAGCAGCTGCGCTGGCAAAACCTGTTCTTCGTCAGGCCGCGATCCGGCGGGCAGATCCTGTTCACCGGCGTGTTGCTGTGCCTGCTGATGATCGTGTGGATCCGGGCCGCCGTACTGATCTATGCATTGTTCTTCGGTATGGTGGCATTCCCGGGCCTCGATCGTATCGCGCCGATGCTGTTCACCACACCCACCGGCTGGGCCATGCTCGTGGTCGGCGCGCTGGTCGGCGGCTTGTTCGCCGCGTTCGCCTTTGCGATCAGCGCCTTTTCGATTCCCATGCTGCTCGACGAGCGCATCGATGCATTCACGGCCATGGGCTCAAGCATGGCGCTGGTGTGGAACAATCTGCGCGTCCTGCTGATCTGGGCGGCGATTGTGCTCGGGCTGTTCCTCGCAAGCGTTGCCACCGCCATGGTTGGGCTGGTCGTGATCTATCCCTGGCTCGGCCACGCCACCTGGCACGCCTATCGGGCCGTGCAACCGGAAGCGCAGTGAGAACGCGGGAAGACGGAGCCGAGCCATGAGCTGCTGCGCACCGGGCGCCGAACTCTATCTGGATCAGGTCCGCGCGGCGCAGGATGAAATCGCGCTGGCGAGCCGACCGGTCCATGACGGGTTGCGGCAGACCGACCTGTCCGTGCCCGACATCCGCTGCGGCGCGTGTTTGCACCAAATCGAAGGCACGCTCGGCAAGCTCGACGGCGTGGCAAGCGCGCGAGCGAATCTGTCGGCCAAGCGCGTGACCGTGCTATGGCGTGGCGACACGCCGCCTCCCCTTATGCCGGCGTTGCAAGCGATCGGCTATCGCGCCCACCTTCATGACATTGCCGCGGACAGCAAGGACCCGGTGATGGGCGAGTTGCTCCGGGCGCTGGCGGTTGCAGGCTTTGCGTCCAGCAACATCATGCTGCTTTCCGTCTCGGTATGGGCAGGTGCGGAAGCGGCAACGCGCGACCTCTTCCACTGGATATCTGCGCTGATCGCTCTGCCCACGCTGGTTTATTCCGGCCGCGTCTTCTTTCTCTCGGCCTGGCAAAGCCTCAGACATGGCCGGACCAACATGGACGTCCCGATCTCGATCGGCGTCCTGCTCACCTTCGGCATGAGCCTCTACGAAACCATTCACCACGGCCCCTACGCCTATTTCGACGCGGCGGTATCGCTGCTGTTCTTCCTGCTGATCGGCCGGACGCTGGACCATGTCATGCGCGAGCGGGCACGCCAGGCCGTCGGCGGACTGGCGCGCTTATCGCCGCGCGGTGCACTCGTCCTGCAGCGCGACGGCACCCGGACTTATCTGCCGGTCGACGAGATCGAGCCGGGGATGACCATCCTGCTCGCCGCAGGGGAGAGAGTCCCCGTCGACGCGCGCGTCGCCAAGGGTGACTCCGAGATTGATCATTCCCTGGTGTCGGGTGAAAGTATGCCACGGAGCGCAAGCGAGGGCACCGAGTTGCAGGCCGGCGTTCTCAACCTGACCGGGCCGCTGACAATCTTCGCGACGGCGACGGCAAAGCAATCGTTCCTCGCCGAGATGATGCGGATGATGGAGGCCGCGGAAGGCGGCCGCTCGGCCTACCGCCAGATCGCCGACCGCGCCGCGCGGCTCTATGCGCCGCTGGTTCACTCCCTCGCATTGCTGACCTTCGCGGGCTGGATCATCGCCTCGGACGACGTCCACTTCGCCATCACCACGGCGATTGCTGTCCTGATCGTTACCTGTCCCTGCGCGCTTGGCCTCGCCGTGCCCATGGTTCATGTCGTCGCGGCCCGTCGGCTGTTCGAGAAGGGCATCATGATCAAGGACGGCGGCGCGCTGGAGCGGTTGGCCGACGTCAATACGGTTGTTTTCGACAAGACGGGCACCCTGACCTCCGGGCGGCCGCAGCTCTCCGTCAAGGGTAACGCCGACGCAGATGCATTGGCTCTCGCCACCGCAATGGCGATACACTCGCGCCATCCCTATTCGCAGGCTCTCGCGGGAATCGGACACAACAGGCGGCAAATCATCTTCGACGCTGTGTCCGAACATGCGGGCAACGGCATCGAGGCGCGGCTCGGCAACGACGTGTATCGACTGGGGCGCTCGGACTGGGCAATTGCAGGCCGCCCGCGACCCGAGGCTGAACGCAAGGCGACGGTCGCACTGGCAATCAACGGCCAGGGCCTGGTGCGCTTTGACCTCGACGACCAATTGCGCGTCGGTGCTGCAGCGGCCGTGGCGGAATTGAAGGATCTCGGCGCGTTCGTGGAAATCCTGTCGGGCGACAGCGACGCGCGGGTGGAGAAGATTGCGCGGCAACTGGGCCTGACCTGGGTTGCCGACGCCCGGCCGGCAGACAAGGTCGGCCATGTCGAGGCGTTCAGGCGGGCCGGCAACAAGGTGCTGATGGTCGGCGACGGATTGAACGACGCGCCGGCGCTACGCGCGGCAGACGTGTCCATGGCGCCGGCGTCGGCATCGGATATCGGACGCAACGCGGCAGACCTCGTGTTCCTGCGCGAGAGCCTTGAAGTCATCCCGCAGGCGATCGCGATTTCGCGCGCCGCTGGCGCGCTCGTCCGGCAGAACTTTGCCTTGGCAGTCATCTACAACATCGTAGCGATCCCGCTTGCCGTATTGGGCTCGGTCAATCCGCTTCTGGCCGCGGTAGCGATGTCGCTGTCATCGATAACCGTCGTCGTCAACGCGCTCCGCCTCGACGGCCGGACATCGACGCAGCCCACAAAACCGGCGGCCGCTCGAGATAGAGCGCCAATCCTGCTCGGGGCGCTGAAATGATCGACTTCTTCTTCCTGGTGCCGATCGCCATCGGTCTCGGCCTCGCCGGCCTCGCCTCGTTCATGTGGACGCTGCGGAATGACCAGTATGATGATCTAGAAGGCGCGGCGGAGCGGATCCTCTTCCACGGCAACGATTCACCCGCTTTGTAACGCGGCGGTTGACGCGGCAAGTGCGTTGCCGCGGAACCAAGGATTCTCCTTGGCAGACGTCGCCTTGCGCCGGATTCGACGACGGAAGCTATTTTGGAGGTATGGCCCTCGACCTTCTTCTGAGGTAGGTTGACTAGCTGCAAGCGGTTGCGTCATGGCGATGCTTGTCGTCTGTCCTCCGTCGAGGAAAGCTCGATGAATTCGCAAGGGACTTACGGCGAACGACTTGGAGCCCGGTACCGCCACGGTGGCGCGCAGACCCTGATCACGCGCTCCCTGTGCAAGACCGACATTGCCGTGACGGAAGTGCGCGCTGACGAGCCCATGCCGTTCATGACAGCCGCGCCGCCGTCCGAGGACGCATTCTCGGTTACCTTGACGCTGCGCGACTACCGCAACCGCCAGTTCTGGGAGGACGGACGTGAAGCGCCGCCCAGCGATCTGCATGCGGGGGATACGATCATCTATGATTTCAAGCGCGCTCCGGTTGGACTCATCGATAAGCCCATTCACGCCGTTCATTTCTACCTGTCGCGTGCATCATTGAATGCGATTGCAGATGACGCCAATGCCCCACGTATC
>Ga0081540_1002169_pt1 | contig 16260 bp, 17 predicted proteins | sample TabmetS2T1R1_FD_71024 | JGI IMG/M metagenome (GOLD analysis project Ga0081540, IMG submission 71024) | Tabebuia heterophylla rhizosphere microbial communities from the University of Puerto Rico - S2T1R1 | ecosystem: Host-associated > Plants > Roots > Rhizosphere ... | reverse complement strand
GTGGGGTCGGGGACGGTGCCGAAGTATGACTGCGTCCAGTTGCCGTCCAGTCCGTAGGCGTAGACATAGCCGTCCGGCGAGTTCGCGTAGTCCTTGCCGTAGTCGAGGAACATGATGGTGGTGAAGGCGTATCGCAGCGGATCCGATGTCGACGTACTGCCGAACATGGGTCCCGACGTGTTCCAGGACCAGGTAGCGCCGTGATCGTCTGACTCGGCGATCGTTGCGGCCGGGGCGTCGTCGAACTGGTGCGGGTCCACGTCACGCCGCAGATCCTGGATCGCCAGATAGACCTTCCCACCGACACAGGCCATGCCGGTCGGCTTGCGGTTGTAGGTTGAGGACGGGTTCCAGACCTGCCCGATGGCATCGCCACCAGCGAGGAAAGTTCCGGTCAGCCCGCTGGACGGCGTACCCGTAAGTCGCCCGACCGCGGCGTCGTACCGGGTCGACCCGAAGTTGTCTCCGTCGCCGTTGGCCGTGTAGACGTTGTCGTCGTTGGACCAGCAACTTGGCCACAGGTCGCCGCTTCCGGAGACGTGCACGGTGCTCGTCGGTGCCTCGCTCACCGTGGCCAGGTCGGTGCTCGGAGGTGGTGTGGCCGCGTGGGCCGGGGCCATGAGACCGACGCTACCGGCGCCGAGCGCGATGGCTGCGAGCCAGAGGGAGGTGCGCCGTTGCGTCTGCGGGGCCATCGCTTCCTCCAGAAATCGTTTGCTCAACTGAAGTGAGAAGGTACCCTTCACCGCCCGGCCCTGCCAAGGGTCTAACCGCGAGAGTCCTGCAGAACTACTAGAAATCAAGCGAATCGTGCCGCTCGAACGTTGACACCGGATGGTGTCATGCCTACGATCCCGAGTAATCGTTTCCCCGGCATCCTGCTGTACACCCGACGCCCATCGAAAGGGCGGACATGAGCCTGGCCGACATCACGCCGCCGTACTCGAGCAGCAGCCTCATCCGGGGTGTCCACCTGGATCGATTCCGTTACCACCACGCGGTCGGCGACATGTGGCCCCTCACGTGGGCCAACGACGGTCACCTCTACGGCGGCGCCGGCGACAACCGCGACAGCCCGATGAACATCTGGCGCGTGACGGGGGAGCCTCGCCTGGGTGACAAGACGCACGTCATCGACTGGTACCTGGACCTGGTCGACAACTGCCCGCTCGACCCGACGATCTACTGCAACCACCCGCGGGTGGACAAGGTCCGGGGCCTGAAACCGGCCAGCATGCTGGACATCGACGGAACGTTGCACCTCGCCGTGCAGAGCCACAACTACGGTTCGGATCCGGCGTTCAACCGGCAGACGAACATCGAGGGATGGATCATCACGTCGACCGACTACGGCCGTAGCTGGAAACGCGATGCCACCGACCAGAGGAAATTCTTCTCGGGACGGGTCGCCTCGTGTCACTTCCTTCAGGCCGGTCGGGGCGCCGTCGCAGTGGACGGATGGCTCTACGCGTACTTTCCCGGGGCGTCGGACGACGGCAACTCGTACTGGTGCAACGGCGACTACGTCTTGTTGGGGCGCGTGCGGGCCGCCGACGTGCTGGACCGCTCCGCGTGGTCGTTCTGTGCGAGCGCTGAGCCGGGCGGCGTGCCGACCTGGACCCCCGACGACGGTCGCGCGGTCCCGATCTTCGCTTATCCGCGGATGACGGGGGAGAACCACGTCAGCTACAACCCCGGGCTCGGCCGCTACATCATGGGCAACTACTCCTTCATCGACGACGACCTGCGGCCCGTTCCGTACCACCAGGACTGGCCGGCGACCAGCATGCGTAGTCAGCTGACGCTCTTTGAGGCACCGCAGCCGTGGGGTCCGTGGTCGTTGTTCCATCGCGACGACGACTGGGGGACGTACGGCGACTATCAGCCGTCGTTTCCCGTCAAGTGGATCTACAACGAGGGTCGGACCATGTTCATGGTGTCGTCCGGCAGCTACGACGACTACAACTTCACGGTTCAGCGGATCGATCTCGAGGTTTGACATGCCAGGGACGCGCGGGGGCGAGGCCGCGAAAGCGAGATCTGCACTAGCGGCCGCGCCGAGACACGGTGGGGTCGGCCGGCCGTGACGAATGCCGTGATCGGCGTGGACATCGGGACGTCCAGCAGCAAGGGGGTGCTCGTCGCCACCGACGGCCGTCCCATCGCGACCGCGGCGATCGACCATGCCGTGAGCCGACCGCACTCCGGCCACGTCGAGATCGACGGTGATCTGTGGTGGCGCGAGTTTCTGGACCTCGCGCGGCGGCTGCTGGCCGATGGCCACGAGGTTCGCACGCTCGACCTCGCGCCGCTGGACGACCCCGGCCTCGAGCGCTCGGTCGAGGAGCGGCGCGGTGACGTTCGCGACCCGGCCGCGGCCGCCGGGCTCGTCCCCGGTGCCGACGTGCTCGTCCATGCCGCGGCCGCCCTGCCGATCCAGGCCTCGCGCGAGTCGATCCGCTCGGTCAACGTCGCCGGCACGGCCATCGTGCTGGCCGCCGCGCTCGAGGCGGGCGTCCGGCGTGCCGTCCTGATCTCGTCGACCGCGGTCTACGGGGTGCCGAAGCACCACCCGATCGACGAGACCTCGCCTCTCGTCGGCGTCGGCCACTACGGCGAGTCGAAGATCGAGGCCGAGGAGGTCGCGCGGGACTTCGGCCGGCGCGGGCTCGAGGTCGTGATCCTCCGCCCGAAGACGTTCGTCGGCCCGGAGCGGCTCGGCGTCTTCGAGATCCTGTTCGACTGGATCCGCGAGGGCCGGCGGATCCCGATCCTCGGCGACGGCTCGAACCGCTACCAGCTGCTCGCGGTCGAGGATCTCGTCGAGGCGACGGTCAGCGCGGCCGGCGCGGATGTCGCCGGCGAGACGTTCAACGTCGGCGCGATGGAGTTCGGCACGGTTCGCTCCGACCTCGAGGGCCTGATCGCGCACGCCGGCTCTCGCAGCAGGCTGCGCCCCGTCCCGGTGCGGCCGGCCGAGCTCGCGCTACGGGCGCTCGAGCTGGCCCGGCTCTCGCCGCTGGCCGAATGGCACTACCGCACCGCGCACCGAGATTCCTACGTCGAGACGGCCAAAGCGCAGCGCCTGCTCGGCTTCGGCCCGCGGCTCTCGAACGAACAGGCGCTCTGCGAGACCTACGACTGGTACCTCGCCAACCGGGGCCGGGTCGGCGGCGCCGGCGTCACGCACCGGGTGCCCTGGGACCAGCGCGCGCTGGGGCTGCTGAAACGCCTGAGCTAGCAGGCGGCTCACGGCCCGACGTCTCCGTAGACGTCGTCGGACACGTCGGCCCAGGAGACGTCAGACCAGGAGACATCAGACCAGGAGACGTCCGACCACGAGACGTCCGACCACGAGACGTCGCTCCAGGAGACGTCGGACCAGGAGACCAGCGACCAGGCCGCGTCCGACCAGGAGACGTCGAGCCAGGAGACCGAGTCCCAACTGAGCGAGGCCTTGGCCGCGTCGAGCCAGGAGACGTCGTCGAAGACCAGCCCGTCGCCCTCCGGGTCCTGCACGAGGAAGGCGTCGAGGGCCTTGTTCGGGTTCGGCGGCGACAGCAGCGTGGTCGCGCCCGGCGCGTAGACCTCGCCGACGCCGGCCGCGCGGTTTGTCACCTTGCGCAGCGCGCGCGCCCTCAGCATCAGCGCGCCCTTGACCTGGTCCGGCGAGAGGCTCGGCCTGAGCGTCAGCAGGTCGGCCGCGATGCCCGAGACGATCGGCGCCGACAGCGACGTCCCGGACAGCTGCATGTAGGTGCCCTCGGCGGTGCGGATCACCTGCTTCGGCTTCTCGCCCGCGAGCGTGGAGCCGGCCGGCACGGGCCCGGTGATCGCGCGGCCCGGAGCGCTCAGCTCGGGCTTGGCGAACCCGTCCAGCGTGTAGCCCCAGGCCGACCACGGCGCCACGTCCGCGCGGTCGGGGCTGGTCGAGTTGTGCAGGTCGAGCGCGCCGACCGTGATCACGAACGGGTCGTTCGCCGGCGCGTAGGCCATCGGCGTCGACTGCCCGCCCTTGGCCTGGTTGCCGGACGCGGCCACGACGACGACGCCGGCGAACCAGAGCTTCTCGACCGCCTTGTCGAGCGGGTCCCAGCGGAAGCTCGACGGGGAGGCGGCGTGGAGCGAGAAGTTCGCGACGCGGATGTTGTAGTCGCGGTGGTGCTGGAGGATCCACTGGGCGGCGGCGATCACGTCACTTGTGCGCGCCATGCCCTGGTCGTCCATCACGTCCAGCGAGACGATCCCGGCGGTCGGGTCGGCGCCTGTGTGATTCGGCGCCGAGCCTGCGGCCAGGCCCGCAACCAGCGTGCCGTGACCGTTGCCGTCGCCGGGCGAGTTGTTCTCGAGCGAGGTCAGGTCGAGTTGCGCTCGCACCCGGCCGGCGAAGTCGGAGCGGCTCGCATCGATGCCCGAGTCGACGAAGGCGATCGTGGGCGCCGAGCCCTTCGGGCGCGTCGCCTGGAGTGCCGCGAGCGCCGGCCAGAGCTGGTCGACGCCGACCGCGGCGGGCCAGTCCTCGCCCGAGCTGAACGGCGCCGGGGCGGCGTGAGGGTTCCCTTTCGGGCTCTTGGGCTTCGCGTCGAGCACGACCGGCTGGTCGGGCGTGATCACGAGCCCGGGGTTCGTCGCGAGCTGCGGTAGGTCTCCCGCGACGACCTCGCCGGCCGCCGCGTCGACGATCCCGAGCTTCTCGACTCCGGTTCCGAACTTGTCGAGCGTGTGCTGGGCGCGGCCGGAGCCGTCGAGGCTCTGGACGATCACGGGCACCGGCGCGTTCGGCGTCTGCGTCGCCGCGCGCAGGAGCGAGGGAGCGAGGTAGCTGCCGGGCTGTGCGGCACCGTGACCGCGGTCTCCCGCCGAGGCCGCAAGCGGCGCCGCCAGCGCGAGCACGACGAGCACGAGCAGGCCGCGCTTCACGGCGCGGTTGCGTCCTTCGCTCGAGCCTCGTCCGCCACGCCTCGTTCCCCAGAGGCCGCTGCCGCGGGCCTCGCCTCGCCTGCCGTCGTCGTTCCGCAAGTCCCTCCCCTTCGGCCGCAATTTGTCCCTCGCCGACCGTATTGCGCGCCTTCGCGGCCGGAATCACCCCTAAAGGTGATTTGAACGGCCGATCCCTCGTTCGGGGGACCAGGAAGGGCGTCCCTATACTCGCGCCCGGTGGCCGAGTTGCACGAGTACCGCGAGCGGTTCCCGATCCTCGCGGAGACGACGTACCTGATCAACCACTCGCTGGGCGCGATGCCGGCCGCCGCCGAGGAGCGCGTGCTCGAGTACGCGCGCACCTGGAAGACCCGCGGCGTGCGCGCCTGGGAGGAGGGCTGGTGGGACCTCCCGCTCGTGGTCGGCGACCAGATCGCCCGCCTGGTCGGCGCGCCGCCCGGCTCGGTCTCGATGCACCAGAACGTGACGATCGCCGAGGCCGTGGTCGTCTCGTGCTTCGGCTTCGACGGGCCGCGCCGGCGGGTCGTCTACGAGGAGGGCAACTTCCCCTCGGTGCGCTACCTCTACCAGGCCCAGCGCGGCGCGGACATCCTCGTCGCTGCCGACGCCGAGGGTGTGGTGGAGGCGATCGACGAGCGGACGCTGCTGGTGCCGGTCACGCACGTGCTCTACAAGACCGGCGAGATCCAGGACGTCGAGGCGATCGTCGCCAAGGCGCAGGACTCCGGCGCGCTGGTCGTCCTCGACGCCTATCAGTCGGTCGGCACCGTCCCGCTCGACGTGACCGCGCTCGGCGTCGACTTCGCCGTCGGCGGCTCGGTCAAGTGGCTCTGCGGGGGGCCGGGCGCGGCCTGGCTGTACGTGCGGCCCGACCTGGCCGCGACGCTCGAGCCCACGCTCACCGGCTGGCAGGCGCACGCGCGGCCCTTCGCCTTCGAGCCGGAGCAGGACTACGCCGACGGTCCGGCGCGCTTCCTCACCGGCACGCCGAACGTGCCGGCGCTCTACGCCGCGACCGCCGGCTACGACGTGGTCGAGGAGGTCGGCGTCGAGCGGATCCGCGAGCGCTCGCGGGAGCAGACGGCGCTGCTCGTCGAGCTGCTCGACGAAGCGGGCTTCCCGCCAGGCGGGCCGCGCGATCCCGACCGGCGTGGCGGAACGGTCGTCGTGCAGGTGCCCGGCTCGAAGCGCGTCAACCGGGAGCTCGCCGAGCGCGGGGTGATCTGCGATTGGCGTCCCGACGTCGGCCTGCGGCTGGGGCCGCACTTCTTCAACACCGACGACGAGCTGCGCTTCGCCGTCGAGCAGATCGTCGAGCTCAGCGGTCAGACGGCGAGCTTGCGCGCGTAGAAGCCTTCGGCGAGGCCGCTCGGGGCGCGCGACTCCATCCCGCGCAGCCGCAGTAGGGCCAGGAAGAGGTCCTCGGTGAACCACGCCTTCGAGCGCTGCGAGCCGAAGCACTCGAGCAACGAGCTCACCTTGCGCCGCGCCACGTCCTCGTCGAGGTGGACGAAGAGGTTCGGCGTGCCGAGGTCGCCGTCGTACTTCGGGATCTCGTACTCGAGGATCAGGTGGTCGCGGAAGGTGTTCCACGTCAGCTCGGCGACGAGCCGGTGGTCCTGGTGCAGGTCCGAGCCGTGGTGGGTGAGCACGAGGTCGGGTGAGACGCGCTCCTTGAGGGCCTCGAAGTGGTCCTTCACCTCGCGGCCGTAGTTGAAGAAGGCGTCCTCGAAGTCCTCGAGCTCGACGGTGGTGGCGCCGAACGCCGCCGCGCCCGCGCGTGCCTCGTCGGCCCTGGCGCCACGGGCGCTGAGGACCACCCAGGTCAGCTCGAGCTCGGCCACCTCGGCGGCGAGGCGCAAGAGGGTTCCGCCGCAGCCGATCTCGATGTCGTCGGAATGCGCGCCGATCGCGAGCACGTTGAGCCGCTCCCGGCCCCGGGTGAGATCGACCGTCAGCATCCGCCTAGGCCGGCGCTTGCCCGGCGGCGGCCTCGTCGTTCCAGACCTGCCAGGCGCCGCCGCCCGCACGGACGAGACTCTCGAGGCGCTCGCGGTCCTTGAGCGTGTCCATCGGCGCCCAGAAGCCGTCGTACTCGTAGGCGAGCAGCTCGCGGTCCGCGATCAGACGGTTGAGGGCCTCGGGCAGGTCCTCGCCTTCGCGCAGGTAGTCGAACACCGCGCGGCGGAGGACGAAGAAGCCGCCGTTGATCCACATCCCCGTCTGCGCGACGTCGGCGAAGCTCGTGACGAGGTGCTGGGCGTCCGCATTGATCACGTTGAAGGTGTAGTTGGGCCTCGCCGCCAGCAGGCTCGCGATCTTGCCGCTGGCGGCGTGCGCGGCGATCAGGAGCGGCAACGGAGCGTCCGTCAGCGTGTCCCCGTACGACGCCAGGAACACCTCCCGGTCGCCGACGTGGGAGCGGGTGTGGGCGAGCCGCTCGCCGATCGTCGAGTCGATCCCCGTGTCGACGTAGTCGATCTCCCACCCGGCTTGGGCGAACTCCGAGCGCTCGAAATAGTCCCGGATCGCGCTGCCGCGGTAGCCGAGGCAGAGCACGAACTCGGTGTGCCCGTAGTGGGCGTAGTACTTCATCAGGTGCCAGAGCAGGGGCCGGTCGCCGATCGTGGCCATCGGCTTGGGAAGTCGCTCCGAGAACGTCCCGGTTTCGAGGCGCATCCCCTGCCCGCCACAGAAGATCACGACCTTCACGCTGAAACTCATCGTACGCAGGTCGCGCCGAAAGTCACCCCCCGAGCGTCTCGCGCAAGGCCTGCGCGTACGCGGGTGCGGTGGGCTCGTCCTCGTGCTTGAAGTAGCAGTGGACGCGAACGCCGGCTTCGAGCAGCGGGCGCAGCCGCCGCGCCCAGTCGCGTAGCTCCTCGTCGGTGTACGGCGGCTCGCGTAGGCGCAGGTAGCGGAAGGACGCCTCGCCCTCGAGGGAGCCGACGCGCACGGCGTTCGGCGGCAGCTCGATCCCGTCCCACGACTCGTGCCGGAAGTCGAACGCGAGCTGCAACGCCGGGTCGAACGAGCCGAGCACGAGCGTCAGCAGTCCTTCGTCGCGGGCGGCGGCGACGAGCACGCGGATCGGCCCGAGCCGCTCGCCGAGCAGGGCAACGCGCTCCGCGAACGTCCCGAGGTCGGAGCGCAGGTGCGCGTTCAGCTTCGGGGCGAACAGGAAGCCGTCAGGCGTCTGCGCGGCCCACCGCTCGAACAGCTCCTCCCGCGGCAGGCGGTAGCCCGTCGTGTTCAGCTCGACCGTCGGGAAGCGCTCGGCGTAGTAGCGAAGGAAGTCTTCCGGCTTCGTGCCCGGCGCGTAGAAACCGGGCCTCCAGGTGGGGTAGGACCAGCCGGAGGTGCCGACATACAGCCCCGCTAGACTCGCCGGCGTGGCGGTCACGGCCGAAGTGATACCCGAGAACACGATCCGCGTCCTCGACCACGGCTTCGTCCGGCTCGACGATGCGATGGCCGACGACCTCTCGGTCGCGAACGGCGCGCGCGTCAGCTTCGCCCGCCGCAAGGAGGAGCTGGACGAGTCCGACGAGGGCCTGATCCGCTTCCTGCTGCGCGAGCGGCACGGGACGCCGTTCGAGCACAACGCCTTCCGCTTCCACGTCCGCTGCCCGATCTTCGTCGCGCGCGAGTGGTTCCGGCACCGCGTCGGCTCGTTCAACGAGTTCAGCCTCCGCTACGCGAAGGCGACCGACGACTTCTACGTGCCCGAGCCCGAGGACGTGCGCAGCCAGGTCGGCAAGCCCGGCGCCTACTCGTTCGAGCCGGTCTCCGACGAGCTCGCCGAGGCCACGCGCGACAAGCTGCAGGAGGTCTACGAGGCGGCGTACCTCGCCTACGAGCAGCTGGTCGAGCTCGGTGTCGCCCGCGAGCTGGCCCGCTCGGTGCTGCCGGTCGGCGCCTACACCGAGTTCTACTGGACCGTGAACGCGCGCTCGCTGATGAACTTCCTCTCGCTGCGCAACTCCGAGACCGCGCAGCGCGAGATCCGCCGCTACGCCGAGGCGTGCGAGCGGTTCCTGGAAGAGAAGATGCCGGTCACGTACGCGGCCTTCGTCGCGAACGACCGGACCGCGCCCTAGGTCGAGAGCACCACGGGGTGCTTGCCGCTCCCCGGGTTCTCGCGCGTGACCACCCAGCCGTCGAACGCGCGCAGGCGGTATGGCGCGTTCAGGCGGATGTCTCCGCTGTCGCCCGAGACCCGGAACGTCCCGCACGAGGCCGCCCGCTTGTCGGCGCCGCGGCTGAGGAACATCTCGTAGTACTGGCCCTTCGGCAGCGCCGGCAGGTTCTCGACCGCGAGTTTCAAGGGCCAGTTGCCGGCCGAGTCGACCTTGCCGACGTGGATCACCGCCTTCGCGGGCATGCCGGCGGCCGTGCTGTGCATCGGCACGCTGAAGTCCTCCGGGAAGGGAGCGTGCTTGGTCCCGTAGACGAAGCCGCCCAGGAAGGCGGTCAGCGCAAGCGCCGCGGCGATGCCGAGCAACAGGCCCGTGCGGCGGCGCGGCAGGCCGGTGACGTTGTCGCGGCGGCCGCCCTCGGGGTCGGGCTCCTGCAAGAGGTGGGGCGGGAGCTCGGGCGGCGGGCCGGCCGCGACCAGCAGGTCGTGCACCCGCTCGAGGCGCGCGGCCTCCTCCGGGCTGAGGTCGTCCCCGCCGGCCAGCTCGTCGAACCTCGGCCGGTCGCTCATCCGAGCTCCTCCTCCAGCAGCACGGCGAGGCGGCCGAGCGCCGCGCGGGTGCGCGTCTTGACCGTCCCGAGCGGGATGTTCAGGAACTCCGCGACCTCGGACTGCGAGAGCCCGCTCCAGTAGGCGAGCTCGATCACCTTGCGCTCGTTCTCGTTCAGCTCCTCGAGCGCGCGGTGCACGCGCCAGGCCGTCCAGCTCGACTCGGCGCGCTCAGCCGGCCCCGCGTCGGACGAGGGCGAGTCCGGCATCTCCATGGGCGGCTCGGCGCGCGCGCGGCCGCGGTCGGTGATGGCGTTGCGCGCGACCGCGTAGAGCCATGGCGCGCCGGGCCCGCGCTCTGGCCGGTAGCTGCGGGCGGCGCGCCAGATCGAGGCGAAGGTCTCCTGCACCGCGTCCTCGGCCCGGCCGCGGTCGCCGAGCCGGCGCAGCGCGAGCCCGAACACCGGCCGCGAGTAGCGCCGGTAGAGGACGTCGAACGCCCCCCGGTCGCCGTCGGCGGTTCGGCGGATCAGCTCACCGTCGGTGCAGTCGTTGGCTGCCACCGCGGGGATGGTGGCGGGTTCCGGCCTGCGCGGCAAGCGCATGCTGTCGAGCGCGAGCTCCATCGCATTGCTTTTTACGGCGGGAAGGCCGCGCCGGATTTGAGCGAGCGGCCGCCGTCGACGACCAGCGTCGCGCCGGTCACGAAGCCCGCGCCCGCGAGGTAGGCGACCGCGTCCGCGATGTCGTCGGGCGAGCCGACGCGGCCGAGCAGCGTCTCGGCGGCGCGCCGCTCCTCCTGGCCGGGCTCGACGGCCACCGGGCCCGGAGCGACGCCGCAGACACGCACCTCGGGCGCGAGCGCGCGCGCGAGAACCCGCGTGAGCATCGCCTGCGCCGCCTTGGCCGCCGAGTGAGCCGCGAACGACGGCCAGGGCTGATAGGCGGCGACGTCCTCGATCATCACCACGCACCCGCGCGCCTCGCGGAGCGCCGGGGCGGCGGCCTGGGTGACGAAGAAGCTGCCCTTGGCGGTGGCCCCGAACGCCGCGTCCCAGTCCGGCTCGGCGAGCTCGTCGAACGGCTTGGGCGCAAAGCCCTCGCCGGCGGCGTTGACGAGCAGCTCGAGCCCGCCCAGCTCCCGCACGGCACGCTCGACGAGCGCCTTCGCCTCGCCCGGTCGCGCGACGTCGCCGTCCTTGCGGCCGGCCGCGAAGACCGACCAGCCGTCGTGCTCGAGCCGCCGGACGATCGCCTCGCCGACACGGCCGACACCGCCAGTGACGAGCGCCCGCGAGGAGCGCTCAGCCGTTCGACGACCTCCGCTCCTGCTCCTCCAGGGCCTCCTGGTAGCGCTCCTCGACCGCCTCCCAGTTGACCACGTTCCACCAGGCCTCGAGGTAGTCGGGCCGGCGGTTGCGGTAGGTGAGGTAGTAGGCGTGCTCCCAGACGTCGTTGCCGAGGATCGGGACGTCGTCGTTCAGGAGCGGCGAGTCCTGGTTGGGGGTCGAGTAGAGCGAGAGGCCGGTGCCGTCGTGCACGAGCCAGGTCCAGCCGGAGCCGAACCGCTTGACGCCGTTCTCGTTGAACGCCTGCTTGAACTCGTCCAGGCCGCCCCAGAGGTCGTTGATCGCGGCGCCGAGCGGGCCGGAGGGCGCGCCACCGCCATCCGGGCCCATGATCTCCCAGAAGAGCGAGTGGTTCGCGTGCCCGCCGACGTTGTTGCGGACGGCCGCCTGGACGTCCTCGGGCAGCGTGTCGAGCACGGCGAGCACCTGCTCGACCGAGCTGTCGGCGTGCCCGGTGCCAGCCAGCGCCTTGTTGGCGTTGTCGACGTAGGCCTGATGGTGCTTGTCGTGATGGAGGCGCATCGTCTCCTCGTCGATCGTCGGCGCCAGCGCCCCGTAGTCGTAAGGGAGAGGTGGAACCTCGAAGGCCATGCCGCACTCCTTTCCTCGCTTCCTCTGGCGAGGCTAACGGGTTGAGGCGAGCTATGCTCAGCCACCCTTGGCCTCGCTCGCGTTCAATCGAGAGGAGATCTCGCCCCGCCAGCTGAAGCCGGCGTTGCTCGAGCTGGACGGGATCTCGCGCGAGGCGGTCGAGGCGCACTACAAGCTCTACGAGGGGTACGTCAACAAGCGAAACGAGATCCTGGGGAAGCTGGCCGAGGTCGACGTCTCCGCCGCCAACCAGGTCTACTCGGAGGTGCGCGCGCTGAAGGTCGACCTCAGCTTCGCGGTCGGCGGGATCAAGAACCACGAGACCTACTTCGAGCACCTCGGCGGCAACGGCGGCGAGCCTGACGGCCTCGCCCGCGACCTGATCGCGCGCGACTTCGGCTCCGTGGGTGACTGGCGCGCCGACCTGAAGGCGACGGGGATGGCCGGCCGTGGCTGGGCGTGGACGGCCTACGACTGGGACGAGGGCCGGCTGTTCAACTACGTCGGCGACACGCAGAACACGTTCCCGATCTGGAACGCGACGCCGCTCGTCGCGCTCGACGTCTACGAGCACGCCTACTTCATCGACTACCAGACCGACCGCGCGTCCTACATCGAGGCGTTCTTCGCGAACCTCGACTGGGACGTCGTCAACGACTGGATCCAGCAGTACCAGATCACGCCCTGAGCACCGTCCTCTTCGTTCTCGTCGGCTACCTGGCCGGGAGCATTCCGACGGGCTACTGGCTGGTGCGGCTGCTGAAGCACGAGGACATCCGCAAGGTCGGCAGCGGCAACATCGGCGCGACCAACGTCTGGCGCACCTACGGGGCGCGCTACGGCGTGCCCGTGATGCTGGCCGACACACTGAAGGGGTTCGTGCCTGCGCTCCTGGCGACGCACTACGCCGGCCCGCTCGCGGGCGTGCTCGCCGGCGGCGCGGCGATGCTCGGCCACTGGCGGCCGCTGTTCCTGGGCTTCGCCAAGGGCGGGAAGGCAGTTGCGACCTGCGGCGGCGCGTTCCTCGCGGTCGCCCCGCTCGTCGGCGGCATCGGCGCGATCGTCTGGCTCGTCACGTTCGCGCTCTTCCGTTACGCCTCGGTCGCCTCGATCGTGGCGGCGCTCTCGCTGCCCGTCGCGGCCGTGCTGTTGCACGAGCCCTGGCCGGTGATCGCGTTCGCCGCTCTCGCCGCGCTGGCGGTGCTCGTCCTGCACCGCCCGAACATCAGCCGCCTGCGGGCCGGCACCGAGACGCGGTTCCGCTTCCGCCGTCCTGCGACTCCATAACGGTGTCTGACACCGGCGGACGCGTCAGGAAACCTGCGCGGAGCTGGGCAAGTCACACCTCTGCGCGGAATGCGTGACACATTCGTTTGCGTGTCTGACACCGGGCTTAGGAGCTGAGCCACTCGCGCAGCTCGGTGTGCCGCCCCGCCGTCGTGCCGCCCTCGAGCTCGGCACGCAGCTCGCCGACCGTGCCGTAGCGCTCGGCCAAGACGTCGTGCGTGTGGATCGTCTCCAGGTTCACCTGCCGGGAAAGCAGGAAGTCGTCGTCGCCGAGCTCGGGGTAGGCCGCCAGCGTGTCGCGCAGGGCGATCCGCACCGAGTCCTCGACGAAGCGCGGCTGCAGGTGGGCGTGCTCGACGACGAACAGCTCGTCGGGACGCTTCAGCAGCTCGTAGACCGGCGAGCTCATGGAGCCCTCGACGATCCGCACCAGGGCTTCGGCGTTGATCGGCGCCTCGGTCCCGACGAACAGCGTCCCGCGCCCGCGCTGGTTGTGCGTCGCCAGCGGCACGAGCTCGAGGATCCGCTCGACGTCGAGCTCGTCGAAGCCGGCATCGCCGAGCCGTTCCGCCGCGCGCTCGCGCACGAGCCCCTGGGCGCACGGGCAGGCGTTGATCCCGTTCGCCTCGACGCCGACCAGCCTGCGGGTGCGCTGCTCGGAAGCGGCCGCGAGGCCGATCAGCGAGACCAGCTCCTGCGTCCGCAGCCCGGTCACCGGGGTCTCCCGCTCGAGCGGGTAGCGCGCGACGACCTTGACCTCGGCCCGCAGCGCGCTCTGGCGCTCGACGATGTGCTTCGCGATGTGCTCGGCCAGGCCCTCGACGAGCAGCGCCTCGCCGATCACGACCTCGTCGATCGCCTCCTCGAACAGCTCCGGGAAGCGCGACATGTGCACGCCCTTCTGCGCCGGTTCGAGGTCGACCGTGCACTCGATCTCGGCCGCGATCAGCTTCTCGCCGCCGCCGTGGCTGATCCGGATCGCCTTCTGGACCCCGCGCACGCCCGCGCGCGAGAGGCCGAGCGGCACTTCGGACGGTCCTGCCTGGAGGTCCGGTGTGAGAAGCTGACGGGGCTCGTCCACGCTCCAACGCTACCAACGCCTTCTTGCCCGAAGACCCTCAGTTCGCCACGCTCGTCATGCTCGCGTGCCACGACCTGCGCACGCCGCTCGCGACGGTCCACGGCTTCGCGCACACGATCGGCCGCGGCGAGGAGCTCGACGAGACGACCGCCCGCTACGTCGGGATGATCTACGCCGCCGCGGGCCAGATGGCCGAGCTGATCGACGATCTCTCGGTCTCGGCGCGGCTGGCCGGCGACCGCTACGACCCGCCGCTGCGAACGGTCGACACGATGGAGCTCGCGACCGCCGCTGCCGGGCGCCTCGGCGACGAGCGTGTGCGCGTCTCCGGCGAAGGCGCCGAGGTCGAGCTCGACCCCGACGCCGCCGAGCGAGCGGTCGGCTCCCTGGCCCGCTGCGCGCTCAGGCACGGCGGCCTCGACGAGGTGGAGCTCGACGTGCGCGGGCCGGAGCTCGCGCTCTCGCCCGTGACGCCTGCCTCCGCGCCCGTGCTGCTCGGCGAGGACCTGCGCGACCTCGGCGCGGCCGTGGCGGTGCGGGTCGTCCGGGCGCGTGGCGGGAGCGTCGCCGTGGCCGGAGAGACGCTGACCATCAGGCTCCAATGAGCGAGCCGTTCGTCAACGTCGACGACTATGCGGAGGCCGCTCGCGAGCGGATGGAGCCCGGCGCCCACGGCTACGTGGCCGGGGGCTCCGGCGACGAGCACACGCTACGTCAGAACGCCGCCGCCTACGCGCGCTGGCAGCTCCGGCCGCGCGTGCTCGTCGACATCGGCAGCGTGACCACGGCCATCACCGTGCTCGGGGCCGAGGTGGCCCTGCCGGTGTTGGTCGCCCCGACCGCGTTCCAGCGCCTCTGCGACCCCGAGGGCGAGCTCGCGACCGCACGGGCGGCCGTGCAGGCCGGGACGGTGATGTGCCAGTCGACCCTCTCGAGCGTGACCCCGGCCGAGCTCGCGGCCGGGGCCCCCGGCGGGCAGCGGTGGTTCCAGCTCTACTGGTCGCGAGACCGCGGCTTCACGCAGGAGCTCGTCAGCGCCGCCGCCGAGGCCGGCTTTTCGGCGCTGATGCTGACGGTCGACCTGCCGGTCGCCGGCCGACGCGAGCGAGACGTGCGCGCCGCCTTCGCGCTGCCGGACGATCTGCCGCTGCCGAACCTGCCGCAGACCCTGCGGCGCGAGGACTTCCACACCGCGCTCCACGCCGTGGTCGACGACACGCTCACCTGGCGCGACCTGGAATGGCTGAGCTCGATCTGCCCGCTGCCGCTCGTGATCAAGGGGATCCTGACCCACGAGGACGCGCTGCTGGCGGCCGAGCACGGCGCCGCCGCGATCGTCGTCTCGAACCACGGGGGCCGCCAGCTCGACGGCGTCCCGGCCACGCTGGACGTGCTGCCCGAGGTGGTCGAGGCGGTCGGCGGGCAGCTCGAGGTGCTGGTCGACGGCGGCATCCGCCGCGGGCCCGACGTGCTCAAGGCGCTCGCGCTCGGCGCGCGTGCGACGCTCTCCGGCCGCGCCGTGCTCTACGGGCTCGCGGCCAGGGGCGAGCAGGGCGTCGCCGAGGTGCTCGAGCTGTTGCGCCGCGAGCTCGAGCTCGGCCAGCACCGTGTCGGCAAAGCGCGCGCGGTGGGCCTTAATGAACAGGTAGCGCGACCGCGCCAGCAGCATGCCGAGCCCGCCGGCCCGCTCCTGTGGATGGAGAAACAGCCCGCCGACTTCGCTGGCGCCTTCGAGGTCGTTGGTCAGCGTTAGCGTCTGGTTGCGGAAGGTCTTCCCGAGCTCGGCGCTCTTCTGGGTCAGGGTCGAGATCAAATAGCTGTAGAACGGGTGCTTGGTGCCGACCGCGCCGAAGACCTGGCAGGTCCCGCGGATCTGCTTGGTCGCGACATTCTCGAGCATGAACACATAGAGGTCGTCGGCCGGCGTATCGCCCTCGCGCTCGAACCCCGCGGCGCTCAATTCCAGCTTGGCTTCAAGGGTGGATTTTTCCGCGGGGAGGTTGGTGAAACCGCCGCCGGTCAGCTTGGCGAGGTTGTAGAAGGAGCGCAGGTCGCTGCGCCGGGCCGCCCGGAGCCTGCAGGTCATTCGGCCTCCGCGGCCAGGCGCAGGATGGTCACAGCGGACAAGGCGGCACGTTCCTTCAAACTCGCGGTAATCAGAAATTCCTCCATGCTGTGGATCTTCCCGCCGCGCACGCCCATCGTATCGACGACGGGCACGCCGCAAGCGGCAATGTTGTTGCCGTCGCAGACCCCGCCCGAGGCCTGCCACGCTATGTTCTGGCCGAGATCGGCACCGGCCTGCCGGACCAGTTCGAACAATT
>Ga0081540_1002168_pt1 | contig 16264 bp, 12 predicted proteins | sample TabmetS2T1R1_FD_71024 | JGI IMG/M metagenome (GOLD analysis project Ga0081540, IMG submission 71024) | Tabebuia heterophylla rhizosphere microbial communities from the University of Puerto Rico - S2T1R1 | ecosystem: Host-associated > Plants > Roots > Rhizosphere ... | reverse complement strand
TCGGAAAACACGCCGTTGACGGTGTAGGCCCAGCCGCCGTCATGTTCGACGATCTTGTAGGTCACATGGGTCATCGGGAACTCGCTGTTTGCAGGTGCCGACAGGGGTGAACGCGCCGCGTGATCCATGACAGAATAGGCCACGCCGTCGGATTTTGCACCGGCCGTTCGTCCTTGACCGACGGCTGGTGCAGAGGAGAGAAATCATGTGCCGCAACATCAAGACCCTGTTCAATTTCGAGCCCCCGGCCACGCACGCCGAAATCCATGCTTCCGCGCTGCAATTCGTGCGAAAACTCTCCGGCTTCAATTCGCCGTCGCAGGCCAACGCCGAGGCGTTCAACCGCGCGGTTTCCGAAGTATCCGACAGCGCACGGCGCTTGCTGGCCTCGCTGCAGACCAACGCGGCGCCGCGCGACCGCGAGGTCGAGGCCGAGAAGGCGAGGGAGCGCTCGCGGGCGAGGTTCGGCTAGGGGCGACCTCAAACAGGTCGATTCTCTTATCGTGCGACGATCTCACAAACGCCCCAGGGCCGCTGCGCTCCTGCCTCCCTTCCGTCAAACCAGGATCGCCTCTTCTCTCAAGAATTTGGAAGAACCGTCGGCCGAGGCACCCATGTTATACTCGCAAAGCCCACCACTGACAGCCGAGGAACCTTCGTCCGGCGGGCTTGCGCGCGATCCGGACGTCCGATCCGATCAGCGCATTGGTCGACGGCGCATGAAACCGTCGATCGATCCCCATCACTACCGCTTCGGGGAGGGGCCGGTGGCGAGCGGCCGGCCGTCGATTGGCAGGCGAATATTCCGCACCCTTACCCGGTTCTCGATTACGGTTCTCATCGGTGTCGGCGCCACGCTTGGCTGGCAGTCCTATGGTGATGCAGCAAAGGAGATGCTGGTAGCCCGGGCTCCGGCGCTGGGCTGGGTGTTATCCGTTTCGACGACGAAGTCGCCAGTCGTGGCTGCAACTTCCACTGACCCGATGCAGCAGCTGGCGCCCTTGGCATCCAATCTCGATGTCGTGCGGCGCAGCGTAGAACAACTCGCCGCCAAGCAAGAACAGATGGCCCAGAACATTGCGGCACTACGGGCCGTTGAGGAGGACGTCAGACAGAAGATGTCATCCACGCCTCCGGCCCCGGCCCCGGTCCAGCAGGCGGCCTCCATCCCGCAGCCCAAGCCTCCGCAACCTAAGGCGCAATCATCGGCCGTTCAGTCATCGTCGGTGCCTCGCCCGCCGCCTCCCGCCGGACCACAGCTCTCGCGCTGACAAACCAGATTGCCGGCGGCGAAATTGCCCAACGCTTTGTGCTCGGATGAGCCGCGTTAAGGTAGAGGCAAGAATAGCCGCGCTTGGGACGGCGCAAGCAGACTGAGCCGAAAAGGCGGGTAACCTTTTGTTGCTCCGGGTCGCCAAAAAAAGGGCGCAGTAAGGACAGTAATCAGCGCCGTTGCTGAGTTGGCGTCCAACCCTTTCCGAAGAGTAGCGCAAGGGAGCAAGTTCGACCGCCGCGGGAATATCCCCAGGTCACCGAGCAACTCGATTACACCGCGCGGGTCGCTGGGGCGAAGGCATTGTTCGCAACTCCTGTGACCTCCCTCACATCTGAACGGAATTCCGTGCTATAAGGTACTGTTATTCCCTTCAGCCGATGCAGAATGGCATCGCGGGAGGCTCGCCGTGTTAAACGACCCCCGGTCCGTTCTTGACGATGGCGGCGAGCGGGCGACGCTCGCAATCGGACCGTTCCGATTGGACGTCGATACCGCAACTCTCTATCGTGGCAACGATCCGCTACCCGTCGGCCGCCGCGCCGTCGCATTGCTCAGCGCGCTGGCGAAACGTCAAGGCTTGCTGGTTTCCAAGGACGAATTGATCCAGGCCGCTTGGTCAGGCTTGGCCGTCGAAGACAGCAATCTGTCGGTCCAGATTGCGGCGCTGCGCAAAGCGCTTGCAGCCGAGCCGGGCGGGGAGAGCTGGATCGAAACCCTGCCGCGCCGTGGATACCGGTTCATCGGCCCGACCACGACGAGTTCGCACCGCAGCGCGGTCGATGAAGAGAAGGTGCCGCCTGCCCTGGGAGTCGGGCTCGCTATCCTGCCCTCCGGTGCAACCGGCGGCAGAAGTCAGGAGGGATCGATCGCCCGCAGGTCGCGTTGGCTCGTCGGGCGAAACGGTCCGCTGGCGACGCTGGACAAGGTCACGCAGCGAATGCTCGCCGGCGACAGACAAGTCGTCTTCATCACCGGCGAGGCTGGTATCGGCAAGACCTCGTTCGTCGAGATGGCGATGGACCAGCTTTCCGGACATCGCGTCGAGACCCTGTGCGGATTCTGCACCGAGCGTTTCAGCACCAACGAGGCATTTCTCCCGCTGATCGATGCGCTGACGACGCGTTGTCGCGGCCCGGACGGTTCGGCTGTCCTGGAGGCCGTGCGCACCCATGCGCCGACCTGGCTGGTCCAGATGCCGGGTTTTCTCGATGTGGCGGACCACGCCGCGTTCCGGAATGAGGTATTCGGGGCGACACGAGAACGGATGTTGCGTGAGTTCTGCGATCTGCTCGAAGCGTTGAGTGTGGATCGCCCGTGGGTCCTCGTCATCGAGGATATGCATTGGAGCGACTTCCAGACGGTGGATGTCCTGTCACGCTTCTCACACGGAGACCGCAAGGCTCGAGTACTCGTTCTTGCCACCTATCGTGTTGGCGACAGCATCATGGCCGGACATCCGGTTCGCCGTCTGCATCAGGATTTGGAGATCCACGGGAGGTGTAGCGAACTGCAACTCGATGGACTGTCCAAAACCGAGGTGGAGCATCACCTCGCCTTGCGTTTCCAGGACGAGAAGCTCGCTGCGGCGCTCTCCGGGCCGATGTTCGGGCGCACCCAGGGGCAACCGTTGTTCATCGCCTCGCTTGTGGACTACCTGGTCAATCACCAGTCGATCGTGGAGATCGACGGCGCCTGGCGTCTCGGATCCAGAACCGCCCTGTCCGAGGATGTCGTGCCAAAAGATCTGATCAATATGATCACACATCGGATCGATCGTCTGAGTGAGGGCGAACAGCAGCTGCTCGAAGCGGTCAGCGTAGCGGGGAGCACATGTTCGGCAGCCCTCGTGGCCGCCGGATTGTCGCGTGACACCGTGGAGACCGAGGAAGTCCTGGAGGGTCTTGCACGCAAGGATCACATGCTGGTGTCTTCAGGCGTTTCCGAATGGCCCGACGGGACCTATTCCGGGTCGTACGCTTTCCACCACATTCTCTATCAGAACGTGTTCTATCAACGGCTCAGCCCGGCATGGCGCCTCCAGATCCATCACCGCATGGGCGAGCGCCTCGAGCAGGGATATGCGGGCCGGACCGAAAACATCGCGGCTACGCTCGCGCTGCATTTCGAGCAGAGCCGTGATTTACCGCGCGCGCTGCGCTACCTCAGCCAGGCCGCGGAAAATTCCGCGAAACGCTTCGGTCACGAGGAGGCAACCAATTACCTGTCCCGCGCGCTCGGCATTCTCGATCGTCTGGGAACGACGGCCGATCTTTACGGGCCGCGCACCAGCCTGTTGCGACAGCGGAGCTGGGCGCGGCGCTCGGCGGGGGATCTCGCCGGCTCGGTTCGCGATCTCGAGGAGATGATCGCTTGCGCCGCGGACGCGGGGCAGCTTCGCCATGAGGTCAACGGGCTCCTGGCGGTGAGCCGGTTCTGCCTTCATGCCGACCGCCGCATGTGCCTTCGCGCTTCCAACGAAGCGCTTGCCAAGAGTGAAGCGCTTGAGGACGACGCCTTCAAGGCTCTGGTGCAGGGCAGCAGCGCCAGCATCAATCTCTGGCTGAAAGGCTGGACGGAGCAGGATGCTGCACTTTGCGAGAAAGCGTTGCACGTAACGGCTGACGCGCGCGATCACGGTACGCTGATCCGGCGATACGGGATCGAGGGAATTCTCGAATGCTTACGGTCGCGCTACGAGGAATGCCGTCGTTCGGGAACCGATGGCAAGAAGCTCGCGCAGGAGGTCGGCGACGTCTACATCTTTGTGCTGTTCAACGTGATGGAGTCGACCGCGCTGATCCATCTCGGCCAATGGCGGCGATTGCAGCGAGAGACCATCGCTGCGCTGGCGCTGGCGGAAAGAAACGCTAACCGCCCGGCGATCGCCCTATGCCGCCTCACGTTGGCGTGGCTCCACGTCGAGGCGATGGATTTTCATGGTGCCTGCGAGCTCTGCGAGAGCGTCGACCAAGCGGTGCTTGAAGAAAACCCCTTCGCCTTCTTCTTTCAGCGAGCCGTGCTTGCGAAGGCCTTCGTCGGCCTGAACGAGCCGCAGCGAGCGCACCAGCAGTTCGATGACGTCATGCAACGGCTGAATTCCGACGGCATCATGATGGATTACACGATCTACGCACAGCTCTATCATTGTCTCTGCGAATACAGTCTTCAGGTCGGCGATATCGCACAGGCGCGGACATCGGCGACAAAGCTGTACGACTACGTCGCGCCGGCACCCGATCGCAATCATCTGGCGCAGGCGCACGGGCTGCTCGCCCGGGTTGCGCTCGCTGCGGGGGATTTGGAGGAGGCAAGGGCGGAGCTCTCGCGTGCCCTCTCAACTCTCGAAGGTGCCGACATGCCGCTCGCCGCTTGGCGGGTCTATCGGGCGGGGGTGGAGGTTTGCGAGAGCCACGGCGAGCCGGCCGAGGCGGCCAGGTACAGAGCTCGCTTCGAGGACGTCATACGAATTCTTGCCGGGAATTTCGAGCCTGATGACCGATTGCGGTCGTCATTGCTTGCCGCTCTCGACGCGCCGGGGGCGCGCTGAGTGAGCCGCGCCGCTTCTGGCAGATAATGTTGCAGTAGTTGACTGCGACCCGCCTAAAGACCGAAAAGACGGTCTTCGCTTTGGCCGCCGGCGCTTCGTTCACGCTAGCGTCATGTTATGGTTCTTCAGCGGGAACGACCGAATGCGTTTGCCGGTCGCTGCGAAGATCGCATTGAGCACCGCCGGCGCGGCCACGAAAATCGTCGGCTCGCCGACGCCGCCCCAGAATCCGCCAGACGGCATGATAATGCACTCGACCTTCGGCATCTCGCCGATGTGCATCGACTCGTAGCTGTCGAAATTGGTCTGCTCGATGCGGCCGTTCTTGACCGTGCACTCCTGGTAGAACAAGGCGGACAGCCCGTAAACGAACGAGCCAGCGATCTGCCGCTCGATCTGCGCGGGATTAACCGCGTGGCCCGGATCGGTCGCGGCAACGATGCGGTGGATTTTGACCGCCCCTTTGTCACTCACCGAGACTTCTGCACACGCCGCCACATAGCTGCCGTAACCCATGTGTTGGCAGAGGCCGCGATAGACGCCCTGGGGAGCTGGTTTGCCCCAGCCGGCGCGCTCGGCGACCGCATTGATGACCGCCAAGTGCTTGGGGTGATCCGCCAGCAGCTTGCGGCGGAACTCGAGCGGATCCTGGCCGACTGCGTGGGCAAGCTCATCCATGAAGCATTCGAGGTAGATGGCATTATGATTGTTGTTTACGCCGCGCCAGAAGTGCGGCGGGACGTGCGGGTTTCGCATGGCATGGTCAATCAACAGATTCGGAATCGTGTAACCGAACACGCCTTCTGCCCCACCGGCGTTGAGACCCTGGAACACGAACGGATCCTTGCCGTTCTGCAGGCCCTGCGGATTGACGAAGGCAAGGATTGACTGGCCGGAAATCCGCATGTGCAGCGCGGTGAGGTTGTCGTTGGCATCGAACGCACCGACCATCTTCGCCTGAGTGACCGGATGGTAGCGCCCGTGCGTCATGTCCTCCTCGCGCGACCAGATCAACTTCACCGGTGTGCCGGGTATCTGCTTTGCGATCGCGACTGCCTGATGCACGAAGTCGTGGGCGGTGCGCCGGCCGAAGCCGCCGCCGAGCGGCATCTTGTGGACGTCGCATTTGGGAATCGGCAGGCCGGAAGCCTCGGACAGCGCGGCCAGTGCCGCCTCGGCGACCTGCGTGGGCACCCACGCTTCACAGCGATCCGCCGTATAGAGCACGGTGGTGTTCATCGGCTCCATGGTGGCGTGGTTCTGGTAAGGATAGGCGTAGACCGCCTCGACCTTCTTCGCCGCGCCGGCAATGGCTTGTTTCACGTCGCCGTGCTCGTTGCCGACGAAGGCCTTATCGGCGTCGAGCCCAGTCTTGAGGAACTCCGCGATGCTGGCGCTCGAGACCTTGGCGTTCTCGCCCTCGTCCCAGGTCGCCGGCAGCGCGTCGAGCGCGGTTTTCGCCTGCCACCAGCGCTCGGCAACGACCGCGACAGCGCTGTCGCCAACCCTCACCACATGCTTGACGCCGGGCATCCCCTGCACCTTGGCGGCGTCAAAGCTCGTGAGCTTGCCGCCGAAGACCGGGCAGTCCTTGATCGCGGCGCACAGCATGCCGGGCAGCTTCAGATCGAGACTGTAAATCTGCGCTCCGGTGAGCTTGGGCGCGGTGTCGAGACGCTTGAGCGGTTTGCCGGCGATCTTCCAGTCCTTCGGATCCTTGAGCGGCACATCCTTGGGCTGCTCGATCTTTGCAGCGGCTTCGGCGACCTTGCCGAAGGTCGTGGTTCGCCCAGACGGGTTGTGTTTAATCACGCTGTTTGATGCGCTGCACTCCGATGCCGGCACCTTCCACTCGTTGGCGGCGGCTGCAATCAACATCGTGCGCGCGGTCGCGCCGGCCTTGCGCACATATTCATTCGATTCGCGGATAGCGCGGCTTCCGGCGGTGAACTGACTGCCCCAGACGCGGTTGCGCGCGAGGTTCTCGCCCGGCGTCGGAAATTCAGTCGAGACTTTGGACCAGTCGCATTCCAGCTCCTCGGCCACAAGCTGGGCGAGGCCGGTCATGCTCCCTTGCCCCATCTCAGAGCGGGCAACGCGAATGATCACGCCGTCATCCGGCTTGATAACAACCCAGGCGGTCACCTCGGGAGAGCCGTCCGCGGCGCGAACGACGTTGGCACCGAATGGAAGATCGACCCCAAGCGCGAGCCCGCCGCCAAAAGCAGCCGCACTGACGACGAAGGCACGCCGACTGATCTGCGGTACGTAGTTCATGGTCGCCTCCCTCACGCGCTCGCCGCAGCGTGGATTGCCGCGCGCACCTGCTGGAAGGTGCCGCAGCGACAGATGTTGGTGATGGCGCTGTCGATGTCGGCATCGCTCGGTTTCGGCTTGTCTTTAAGCAAAGCCGCCACGGCCATTATCATTCCGCTCTGGCAATAGCCGCACTGCGGCACGTCCTGCTCGAGCCAGGCCTTCTGAACCGGATGCAGATTGCCGTTCTCAGCAAGGCCCTCGATCGTGGTGATCTGCTTGCCGGCGGCCAAGCTAAGCGGCGTTACGCAAGACCTGGTGACGACGCCGTCAATATGCACAGTGCAAGCGCCGCACTGGGCAATTCCGCAGCCGTACTTCGTGCCCGACATGCCGATCCATTCCCGCAGCACCCACAATAAGGGGGTGTTAGGATCGGCGTCGACATCGTGTGCTTTTCCATTGACTGTGAGATTTGCCATTCGCGTAGCTCCTCAGTCGAAGGCAATCGCGATCAAACGGTAGCCGCAGAGCGGATTGAATTTATGGGAGTGATCCGTGCAGCAGCGGTCTCGTTTCCTAGATTACCTGTTACCCGGGCACGCCGCCAACCACAGTTTTGTGTTGGCAAGTCATTGAAATTGCAGCAAATGCGACCGCCCTCCGAGCGCGGCCAGCAAAGTTGGTTTCTTGGGCTTCTTCCAGCTCAACGAGAGCGTAGATGGATACCGAAGCTCTTGAGCGCATCGGCGCAATTTGTGCCCCAAGGTTTTGCCGGGACTTATCCTGAGTGGGGGGCTGTTTTCCATTTGGAAATCGCCGCCAAGCTATTGAAATTGCTAGAGCTGATTTTCGATGTTTTTTCCAAATGCGCCTTGAAGTCGTTGAATAATCAAGCTGATTTTGATTCCGCCATTCTGAGGTTCGATCAAGAGGACATTGTTCGCAAAAATCAAGATCTTGCGGCGCGCTCGGGTCGGTCATTCGGAACGCAGCCATTGGAAGAAACGTCGCTTGGTCGGCGAACCCGGATTCCGGTCTCGGTCGCGCGCACCTGAAGATTCCAACTCCTCAACGGGTCTCGTTCTCGTTGAGGAAGGCCGCAACGAAATCGCAACGAAATGGGTGAAACGACCGTGAACAAAACGGGACGGGAACGCCAAGCACCACAATAAAAATCAACAACTTAGAGGATGCTCACTGCGTTCGGGACGCAGGGGTCGCAGGTTCGAATCCTGCCACTCCGACCATTTGCGCTTGCCATTCATTTTTCAGGACTTTTTCTGATTGCTGGCGGTTCCCGAGTCAACCGCCGATTCCCACCCCAGAGCTGAACACAGGTCTGCGTTCCCGCGGCGCATGGCGTCCGGGCCCTTGCCAAGTGCCACCCTCGAAATCGGAGGGTGCAGGGAATGCCGGGTGCACGCTGCACCCGCGGTCTCGTGTGCAAGATGCGCTAAGGAAAACGCACACGAGCATACAGGTACAGTCGGAACACTCCGGCATTCCCTGCGCAATGGTTTGACGGCTTATGCCGCGCTCTCCCTGGAGACGAATTCCTTTTGCCTCCATCGCTGGCGGATTAGCGGCTGATCAATCCCGGTCGGGATGACTTCGCCTCCGCGCAACTTGGCACCAGCCACGGGTGTCAGGACCACACGGTTTTGCCGTACGCATCAAGCGCCGTTCATCCTGCGCACCGTTTGTCGCTCATGAGGTTCAACTCACCCTGCGACTACCTTGTGCGCCGACGCTCCTGCGTCCACCGCATCCCGCCTCGCGTTCGTGACGACCGCGATACGCCCCTCTTGTCGAGGCGGGACGGCGTGGAAATAGCCGCTGATTTGGGAGAAGAGGGAAGCGATTTATTTTTGCGGCGACGACTGGATGACCCAAATCAGTTTGAATCTGTTCAGCAAATTAGATTTTTGGCGCGATGAACGATCTATGGTTGTAGTTACGATCTGTGGTTGTGGTGATGGATCGTGCAGCCGAAATCGCGCCGTCAACCGCGTCTGATGCCATTTCACGTCAAACGATGCGGATCGTACTGTCGTGAGTAAAATGAAAATAGGTCATTCGGCCAGTGCGAGTCTTCGATGCCGCTACACCGGCCTCACAACGGAAACGGAGAAGCGGGACCTCTTCGTGCGGTCCCGGGCTGAACTCAGAGCTAGACTAGCGTGGCGTGCGGCTGGTCTCGGAACCACCGCTTGTACCAGCGCCCGAACCGGTCGTCGTCTGGCTGCTGCCCGGATTGGGCTGCCCAGGCGGATGCGCGGAAGTACCCGGCCTTTCCTGTTGCCCCACGAATCCGGATTCTCCGGAGTTGCGGGTCTTGATGCCCTTATCCGCTTCCTCCTGCATCTGTTTGTCGGATTGCATCTGTTGGCCGGGCGCCGTCGATTGCTGAGCCGATGCCGGTGCTGTGATGGCAACGCCAAGAGCGATCGTAACAGCAAGAATTGAGGTTCGCATAAGCTATCCTCCGATTGCTTCCCTCCGCACACAACGCGCGAGGCCGAGATCGTTTCCCGAGAGCTTTGAAGGTGAAGCGCAGGACGCGCAGACGCCGAATGGCGTCGCTGTCGAGTATAGCGTGCCGCAGCGCGGCATCAGCGGCGTCGCGCCTGCTCGGTATCGACCAAAGATGAGCAAGGGCGAACCAAAGTTCGTCAGAAGAGGTAACCGTCAGCAGGATCAGACCTTAAGTTTGCGTAATTTCATTGCAGCCAAGAACGTCTGGACCATCTAAGCGATAGGCGGGAGCGTTAAAACCTGCCCTTCAACTGACACCCAGCAGCCGTGCTCAGAAAGGCGAGCTGGGTTCTTTTGAAATACGTTCGGTCCTGCCTCGTGCTCCGGCGGCGCTGATGTCTACCCCTCAATTTCGAACTGCCCGCTGGGCGAGGAACGACGTCCAAAGGAATCTAGGAACTCCCGAGAATGGCCGGCGTTTGAAGGCCATGAAGAGATACTATTTCGACCTGATCGGGGAAGTTCCGGCCAGGGATTTCCTTGGGTACGAATGCTCATCACGAAAGGCGGCGAGAAGGCATGCCAGCTTTATCGCCCACCGCATCGGGAACGCGCACCCTCACTTCGTGAAGGCTGGAAACCAGATATCGGTGTGAGAGGAAGGCGGAGCAGCCTTCTATCAGGCACCTGTTACTCTCACGAGTCGTCCGGGCTTTCACTGATGTTGCTCAACCAGCGAAGACTTACGTGGAGAGCGTCCAGGCCTATCTAGATCGGAAGCACAGGGAACTCAGGCTGATAAATGACTGCCTGAGACACCCGTTGCCGTTGACCTGTCCGCGATCGGTCAGCGAAGTCGTCAGGCACAAGTTTCAGCTCACCGCTGCTCTCAAGGCAGAGCACGCTTTGCATGATTGGAACGTCACCGAGACGGCCTGGGCACATCCCGGCCAACGGCGCATCGGCCCGTTCGAATTCAGGTACGACTACCAGCGCGCCGATCTCGATGTGAGCGGCCCTTCGTTCTACGAACTCGAGCACGGTGCGATCGATACCATCTATACTGCTTCCGGCATGGCCGCGATCTCGGCTCTGCTGTTGGCGTCTGCCCGCCTGATCGGAGAGGCAGAGATTCTGGTTCTGCCCGGCGCCTACGGTGAGACGCAGGAGTTCATCGAAGGCTATGCCGATCGTTTGCGGATGATTACGCTGAGCCGCCGCCGCTCGGATGAGGCGGCCGGTCCGAAACCACCGTTGTCGCGGATTCTGCTGCTGGATTCCTCCGCATCCGCTTCCGCGTTCGATGCCGGGCTTCGCTGCACGAACACGGCGCCTGATCTCCTGATCTTCGACACCACCTGCTTTTCCAGCGGATCGGGCCGCATCCAGCGGGTCCTGGGACGGGCCCGTGAATTGGCAATCCCGCTTGTCATGGTGCGTAGCCACACGAAGCTGGACTCGCTCGGGGCGGAGTACGGCCGACTTGGCTCCGCGGCTTTCCTCGATTGGGAAAACAACGCTGCCGGCAAATCGAACCTTGGGGAGCTTCCGGCCGAAACGCGAAATGCCGTTCGGCTATTGGGTGGCGCCGCGCTGCCGGCGCATTTTCCTCCCTACATCGGCACACCGCTATATCGCGAGCTGACGAACAAACGGATCGCTGCCATTTTGCGCAACAGCCGACGCGCCGGCCGATATCTTGCGACGGCGCTCTCGGGCTTGACGGCCGAGCTCCATTTCGTTCACGGCCTCTATGTCACGGTCGACCGTCGGCAGCCGCTTGATGAGGCAACAGCGAGACAGGTGGCCGCGGAAATGAGCAGCGACCTGGCCCGAGCGGGTTTGCCAATTCAGCACGCGGGAAGTTTCGGATTTGATTTTGCCGCGACAGAATGGTTCCGCAATCCGACAACTGGTCGCTATAGCGTCCGCATCGCGGTATCAGATCTTCCCACTGCGATCTGGGATGACCTTACTGAAGCGATCGTCAAGTGGTGGTCGACACACCAGCGCAGGAGAGCCGAGAGCCGGTCTCGCGCGGGACTGGCGCAGAGCCAAGGCCCGCAAACCTGGCCATGATGGCCGTTGTAAAATAGAGCTGCAGATCAGCTTCAAGAAGGCCATAACCTCCGAAGAGAGTTCTTTCAGATCCCGGCCGTCATTCCCAATCGGCCGATGCCCGGAAGCTTCAGTGCAGGCCGGCGAATATCGAGTCCCACCACCGCGCCGAGGAAATTGACTTCCAGACCTTCGACCCATCCGATGGTGAGACCTATGTAGCCCGCGAGGGAAGCGTATATGCCGGTACTGGACGGTGTCAGCCCGAACCACTCACCGCGATAGGGATAGTCCTTTCCAATGGCGGTCGGCGGCAAGACAGTCTTGAGTTCGGGAACTGCATCCAGCACAGCCTGGACAAACGTGTTGGAGTTCGGTCCCGGCCACGCGTTGTAGTCGCCTGAGGCACGAAACTTATAGTTTTCGATCACGTGACGGATTTTGGGAATGAGACGGGCGGCTTCAGGACCGTCGACAGCGGCAATGGTTTCGGGGACGGCCCCAAACCACCGCGCATCGGCAGCAAAGCCGTTGGTGCGAACAGGCTCGCCCCAGGCGGTGTAGTCATAGCGCGTGTACGCAGGAGCGTTCTGCTCCTTGACGACGATCCAGGTGTGGATGGCGAATATCGCTTTCCATCGAACAGTGCGCGCGCCGTAAACCCGGATCACTGCTTCAGGATGCTGGGATGGCAGCGGCAAGAGGCCAGCGCTGGAGCGGTCTGCGGTCTGCCAATTTCCCCTGGATTCGCCAAACCAGTAGCGCCCGGCCGACACGCCGATCGGGAAAAAGACCAACGACAGAAAGATCGCAATTGATTTGAGCAAGGGAAAACGCGGGGGCATGAAGTGGAGATGGCAGTGCTGATATAGGTCGCGTCGCCGCTGGCGCCAGAGCTGCCGGTTGACTACCGAAACGCCGGCGAACGCCGGACTCGCAACAGACGCTTCCCGTTGCAGGCTTTGCTGCTCTCGCCGGCCCTTATTCCGCGTCCGTCGTCTTCAGAAGCTGCGCGACTTCCATCAATTTTCGGCGCAGGCGCTCATCGGCAATGCCGAAATAGAGTTCCAGGAGCTGACGCGATTCTCGCTTGGTCACGAGTTCACTCCAATCCTCCGCTTCGGAGGTTTGCTTCGACTCCTTGGAGGGGCGTTGCTTGCCTTCCAATTCGTCGAAGAACCATGTGATCGGGACGGCGAGTTGCACCGCAATGCCGTAAAGTCTCGACGCGCTGATCCGGGTTTCTCCGGCCTCATATTTCTGGATGAGCTGAGACGTCAGGCCAAGCCGCCGTGCCAAGTCGTCCTGACTCAAGCCGAGCAGGTTGCGCCTGAGACGCAATCGCTTTCCCACGTGTTCGTCGACATGGGTCGGTTTCTTCGACGAGACTCTCATTTTGCCGCCACGCCTGTTCGGCGCTCGGGATTTCGATTTCTTCGCGGAAGGGTCAGAAGGCATCGAGCACCGTGGTTGTATTCTTGCAGGGTACAATCAACTGGAACGGTGAATACGGCATATCAACTCCTGGGCGATACTATCAACTAGAATTATGTCATGCGGGTTACAAATGCACGGATTATTAGCCCTCAACCACACGATGTTAGAACAGCGGGACGTTGACCCATGCAAGAGCCTCTTCCGAAATCGGGGCGCCTACCCGTTCATCTCAAGATCAAATACGGTCCGGTGGGCCTGCTCGGCCGGTTCTTCCTCTGGGCCGACACCGCCGCACGGGATCGCGGAGTAACACTGTCTTTTGGCAGCTTGCAGGATCTCGCCGAGGCCAATAGGGCCAACTCCGATAGTTGGCGACCGCTTGTGCCGGTTTTTGACGAGGCTTTGGGCGGGGTTACGCCGGAGACCGCGTTTGTCCTGATCGGGCGGAACAAGGATGGGGAGGTCGTCGCCACCCAATCGGCGCGCATCTACGATTGGCCGGAAACGTCTCTGAAGGACGAAGCCACTTCGTTGCGAATGTTCTATGCCGATCCTGATGCCGCCTTCGCGCGCGAAGATCGCTGCGAGATCACCTCGCCGGTTGCCGAGAAAATCACCGGGCGCGTCGTCTTTTCCGGTGGCATCTGGTATCGGCGCGATTTCAGAGGCAAGGACCTCGGAACCATCCTGCCGCGCATTTCGCGGGCATACGCCTTCACCCGCTGGAATACCGATTTCACGATCGGCATGTTGGCCGATGCCGTCATCGCCGGCGGCCTGGCGGGGCGCGCCGGATACACAAAGATCGAGCACAGCTGCATCGAGCTTGTGGCGTCGCCGCTTGGCAAGTCGCGTTGCGGGCTGGCCTGGATGCAGCCCGACGAACTCCTCGCCGATCTCGCTGCCATCATGGATCGAATCAGTGTCCCTGTTGAGGGGTCCCGCATTGCCGAGGAGGCAAATCACTGATGTCGCAAGGCGAGGCGGGTGTGAATATCCAAACCTATCGTCCCGAGGATCCTGAGGGGCTTGTCAAAGGGCTGTTCGGTTGCATTGACGGGCGCAACTGGGTGGGGCTTTCCGATTTTCTCCATGAGGAAGCGGTCTACGAACGTCCGGGTTATGAGCCGTTCGTCGGAAAGCCGGCTATCCTGGACTTCTACCTGACGAAACGGATCATTTCGCTCGGCCAGCACCGCGTCGAGAGGGTGCTGAGCGACGGCGCAAACATTGCGTGCTGGGGCAGCTTTTCCGGCGTTGCCAAGAATGGACGCAATCTCAGCATGCGTTTTGCAGATGTCTACCGCATCAGGGAAGGGCGGATTGATCTACGCCGGACATTCTTCGACAGCCCGGCGATCTAGGGCGGGTTGTTGCTCCCTGATGTCGAAGACCGATGCGCCGAGGAGGCATGTTCCCCCGTTTTTCTCGCAGGTGAACGGCAAGATGAGACGCTGATAATGGCAGTGAATGCTATCGTTCCTGTCCGGCCGTCTGATCGTGGCGCCCACCTCGTCCAGGCGCGGCAGTCGCGTCTCCAGGACGCGGCGGTAAATGCCTTGCACCCACTGGCCGTAATCGTAATCCGGTTGTTCTTCCATAGGCAGGCCCGGCGCATTCTTCCGCCAGGTCTCGCCGTAAATCTCAAAGCCGGATCCGACATCGGTAATGATCAGGCGGCTATCCACGGGCTCGACAAGCATGAAGCGCGCACGAAGCGACTGAGGCAACACGTCGGCCAGCTTCGCTGAATCGTAAGCCTGATTCGAATCAATCCATTGCGCGAACAGGGATGAAAGTGCCTCGTCCGTGTTCGCAAGCATTTCGAGCGGCAGCTCTCTGCTCGTAAATGCCGGGGAAGGTTGCTGATGGCTCGCAGCAATCTGCTCGGCGATGTAGGTGATCGTCTGCGCGAAGCTTGGGATCAGCTTCTCGACGAACTGGTCCGGGTGGGAAATGATGGTGCGCTCGATCCCCATATCAGCGAGGCAGTATAGAGCTGCGGCGATGCTCGTCTGGGACACCGTTTCGGGCCGAAATCGGACGCGCGCCGCATTGGGAGCGATTTTCGTGACAGCCACAAATCCCAGATTTTCGACGAGGTAGGTCAGAAAATCGAAGTCAGGAAGTGAGCAGTGCAGGAAGCTTCTTAAGGTCGGGGATCGAGGGTCCCACGAGCGACCATGGTCGTCCAGAATGATAGTTTGCATGCGACCCTCACCGTCAACCCGGAGCGAAGTCGTCCATCTAGTGTTCGTTTTTTGACGAAGCACGCGATGTTAGCCTTACTCCCGTCACTAGACATTAAAATTCGTTCAATGATTGTCTTCACGCTTTGGTGACGACGTTTTTTCGATTCCGTTGTGCTCAGTCATCGTCCCAAATTTGGACGCGCGAAGCCCATGAGTGTGATCGCGCATAGGTTGCGGTGAAATTTTGAGCGGGTAACAGGTTGCGTCCTCCAAACGGAGTTTCCTCTTTCCAACTAGAATTAGATTTTTCGCTCACCAACTAGAATTAGATATTGACGCCGCGCGCAAATCCATGACAACTATTAGTGGTCAAGAAACTGCATCATGCAGATGGGACAGGAGTTCGGCATGCAACCGCAAAAACAATCCGTCGCCGCGAACGGCTATCACCACGACGTCATATCGCGAGCGGGAAACAAGCTTCGCAATCAGATCTGCAGCAATCATGAGCTCTCCTTCCTGATGGAGGCCCATGACGGTTTGTCCGGCGCCGTTGCAGAGCGTGCAGGCTTCAAGGGACTGTGGGCGTCCGGCCTGTCAATTTCGTGCTCGCTCGGCTACCGCGACGCCAACGAAGCCTCATGGACCCAGCTCATCGATGTCGTCGAGCGCATGGTCGACTCGACCGACCTTCCGGTGCTTGTCGACGGCGACAGCGGATTTGGCAATTTCAACAATGCGCGCCTTCTGGCCCGCAAGCTGCTGCAGCGTGGTGCTGCCGGCGTCGCGCTGGAGGACAAGGGCTTTCCCAAGATGAATTCGTTCGTCGGCGATCGGCATCCGCTTGCCGATACCGACGAGTTCTCGGGCCGGCTGCGCGCGGTGAGGGATACGGTCGGCGACGATTTGGTCCTCGTCGCGCGGATCGAGGCGCTGATCGCCGGCCACGGAATGGACGAGGCGCTCACGCGCGCCCATGCCTACGCCGACGCCGGAGCTGACGCCATCCTGATTCATTCG
>Ga0081540_1002167_pt1 | contig 16271 bp, 18 predicted proteins | sample TabmetS2T1R1_FD_71024 | JGI IMG/M metagenome (GOLD analysis project Ga0081540, IMG submission 71024) | Tabebuia heterophylla rhizosphere microbial communities from the University of Puerto Rico - S2T1R1 | ecosystem: Host-associated > Plants > Roots > Rhizosphere ... | reverse complement strand
TGCGCCTTCGGCCACGCGCGCAGGCGCAGATGCCGCGTGCCGAGATCGAGATCGAGCGTGTCGGCGACGGTCTTGTCGGGCGCGATGACCTCCTCGCTCCGCGCGTCGCCGTCGAAGTCGCCGGGATAGGTCTGCACGAAGAACGCGCGGCTGCGCGCGATCGCGTCGGCGAGCGCGGCATGGCCGACGAACGACGGCTTGTCGACGGCGAACGCGAAGTTGCCGAGGACGTGATCGACGTGCACGTGCGTGTTGACGACGTAGCAGACGGGCAGCTTCGTGCGCGCCTTCACGGCGGCACGCAGCGCGCGTCCGGTGCGCACCGAGCCGCCGGTGTCGATCACCGCGACGCAGCGCGTGCCGACGACGAAACCGATGTTGGCGATGTCGTCGTGGCCGGGCGCGTCGAGCGCGACGAGCCGGCCCGCGTGCACGAAGACGCCCGCTGCGATTTCATCGACGGCCAGCGGCGCGGGTTCGCCCGACGCGCCGGCGAGCAGCACCAGTAGCGCGGCCGCGGCCGTCATCGCGGTTGCGTCGCTCAGGGCGCGGCGGGCTCGCGGCGTGCCTCGACGCCGTTCCACGTCGCCGTGAACTGCGCGTCCTTCGAGTCCGTCGCGTCGAGGGTCAGCGGCGTGCCGAGCGGCGTCGCGCTGACGATGCGCAAGGTCGGGTTCTCGCTGATCGAGATGCCGCTTTCGACGTCGAGGAGCTTCCTGTCGCCCGCGCGCAGCACGATGTGCGAGACATAGTGCGGCGGAATCGTGTCGCCCGAGCGAGGATCGATCTGGAAGCCCGAATGATTCGGATGGCGGATGCTGAGCTGCAGCGCCTTGCCGTCGGGCGAGGCGCGGAAGCGGATGTCGCCGGTCTTGCCTTCGCCGCCGGCGCTCGGCGGCGCGGAGCAGCCGCCGCTCGCTTCGACCCATGCGCTGCGCATCTCGAGCCGGCCGTCGCTCGTCTCGGCGATCGCCCGCACGGACGTCGAGCGGTCGATGCGCAGGCGAAGATCCATCTCGTCGATCGCGACGCCGGGCTCGATGCCGATGGTGGCGGCGATCGGCGAGGGATTGTGGTCGATGATCACGCGCACCTTGCGGATTGCGCCGGCCGCGTCCTTGCCGAAATGCAGCGTGATCGGCGTCGCCGCGGGATCCGGAGTGCCGCGCGGCGCGTCGACGCGCAGGTACGTCTCGTCGATCTCGCCGATCGGACGGTCGCCGTAGAACTGCTTGCGCAGGAATTCCCAGGCGCCGTTCGAGGGCGGCACGGGCTCGGCGGCGGCGGAGGCGGCGACCGCAAGGGCCGACGCGAGGAGGAAATAACGAAAGGGTAACCCGCACCAAACCATGGCGACCTCACTATGCCGCGACGCCGGCGCCCGCCCGTCGAGTCCGGTCCGGATCATCGCCCCGCGTCGCGCCCGTGTCCAATCCGGCCGCGGCCCGGCTCAAGGAGTGCAATCTGAAAAAGTACAATTGCGTCGCTCGCGACAGGGCGCAGGTTTCACATTTTCTTCAGGCCGATGGACCAACGATTCGCCTGCATGGGATGCCGTCGCGAGACGGCACTCAGGGGATCGCCGCAACGCATGCATCGGGCCGGCGGAGCGCCTTGCGATGAAGCTGCAACCGAAGCCTTCGCGCGTCATCAGCCTTGAAACGGCGCGACGCGCACGCCTGCCGCTCGACGAAGCGGCGCTGCTCTCGCGCATCATCTCCGTGCAGGGCGAAATCGTGCAGGCGGGCCTCGATCCGCACAAGGTCGTCGACGTCGTCACGCGCCGCGCGCAGGAGCTGACGCACTCGACCGGCGCCGTGGTCGAGCTCGTCGACGGCGACAACCTCGTCTACTGGTCGGCGAGCGGCAACGTTTCGCCGCAGCTCGGCATGCGCGTGCCGGTGGCGGGCAGCCTCTCGGGCCTCTGCGTGAAGACCGGGCGCGTCCTGCAGTGCAACGACAGCGAAACGGATTCGCGCGTCAATCTCGAAGCGTGCCGGAACGTCGGCCTTCGCTCGATGCTGGTCGCGCCGCTGCCGTACGGCAACACGATCATCGGCGTGCTGAAGGTCGTCGCGCCGTGGGTAGACGCGTACCACCCGGAGGACGTGCGCACGCTCGAGCTTCTCAACACGCTGATCGGCGCGACGCTGAGTCACGCCGCGCATCACAGCTCGATCGAGGCAGCGTTCAACAGCAAGCTCGAGGCCGACCGCCTCGTCGCCGACGAGCGCGAGGAGCTGCGCCGGCGCGTGCGCAGCATCATCGAGCGCGAGGCGTTCGATGTCGTGTTCCAGCCGGTGCTGTCGCTCGAGCGCGGCAGCGTGGTCGGCTTCGAGGCACTGGCACGTTTCACCGGCGACGACGAGCGCGCACCGGACCGCTGGTTCGATGACGCGCTGCAGACGGGCTTGAGTCTCGATCTCGAGATCGCCGTCGCGCGCAAGGCGCTCCTCTCGCTGACGAGCCTGCCGCGCAATACGTACCTCGCGATCAACGTGTCGCCGGCGACCGCGGCATCGAGCGAGATCGCGCGGCTCTGCACGCGCCACGCGGCCGATCGCATCGTGCTCGAGATCACCGAGCACTCGAGCGTCGACGACTATCTCGTCCTCTCCGAGCGCGCCCGCGCGCTGCGGCGCATGGGCGTGCATCTCGCGATCGACGATGCCGGTGCGGGTTTCGCGAGCCTGCGTCACGTGCTGAGGCTCGAGCCCGATCTCATCAAGCTCGACAAGTCGATCACGCGCGGCATCGACACGCAGGTGCGTCACCAGAGCCTTGCGGCGGCCTTGCTGACATTCGCGAGCGGCACGTCGGCGTCGATCGTCGCCGAAGGCATCGAGACCGCGGCCGAGCTCGCGACGCTGAAGCGTCTCGGTGTTCCGTACGGACAGGGCTACTATCTCGGCAAGCCGGATCGTCTTCCCGACAATCTCGTGCTGCACTGACGCGCGCGGCCGATACGCGGCCGCGGCGCGTCTTCTCCGCTTATCAGTGCTTGAGGTTCTCGGCCGACGTCTTCGCGTCGTCGCGTTCCTTCTCGGCGCGCGCCTTCGCGCTCTTCTGTTCCGCATCGGCGGCGTCCTTGCAGCTTCCCTGCGCCGATGACGGCAGCGCTCCGCATTTCTCGATCGCGACCTTGTGGTCGGCCTCGGCCTTTGCGACGGCGACGTCGTAGCGTGCGTCGGCCTCCTTCGAGAACGACGAGGATTGGACGTCCGCCAGATCCTTGCCGGCTTCGCGCTCGGCCTTGTTCGCCTCGGCGCTCGCGTCATTGATCTTGCCGCTAGCGTCGGCGTTCGCCTTGGCGGTGTCGGCATTTGCTTCGGCACGCGCGGCGTCGAGCTTCTGCTGCGCGGACTGGACCTCGGCCGCAGCCTTCTTGCTGGCTTCGGCGACGTCCTTCGATGCTTCCTGCTGCGCTTTGGACACGTCGCGGTCCGCTTCGGCCGGGGATTTCTGCTGATTGCACGCGGCGAGCGAGAGCGCCAGCAGGCCGCTTGCAAGTACTGCACGGGATATCGTCATGGCTCCTCCGCTGCCGCTCGATGCGGCGCGCAGGCAGCATCGTGATCGCAGGGTTTATCGCGGATGAATGCGTGCGCGAGCGACATCGCGGCGTTTTTCCTATCTCGCGGCTGAAGGCGATGCGGTGCGATTCAGCGCCGAGCCACTTCGTGCTGCCTAGCTTGGTGGGCACCATCCACCGAAAGAGAGGAAGCGCGCATGAAACCGTCGATTCTGGGCCGCACGCTGGCGGCCGCCCTTGCGTTTGCCGCCGTCGCACCGCTCCCCGTGAGCACCGCGTTCGCCGCGAACGAGCCGACCAAGGATTCCGATCAGCCGGTCACCGACACGTGGATCACGACCAAGGTCAAGGCCGAGCTCGCGACGACCGAGGGCGTCAAGAGCAACGACGTCACGGTGAAGACCGTCGACGGCGTCGTCATGCTGACCGGCACGCTGGCGAACGATATCGCCGTCAAGAAGGCGATCGCCGCCGCCGAGAGCGTCAAGGGGGTGAAGAAGGTCGATCACTCCGGTCTGAAATCGCAGTGATTGTTCGGGAGCACCAAGTCCGAGAGGACACATCGAGGAGCACGACATGAACGAAGACAAGATCAAAGGTCAGTGGAAGCAGCTCGCCGGCAAGCTCAAGGCGAAGTGGGGCAAGTTGACCGACGACGATCTCAAGGTAGCCGACGGCAACAGCGAATACCTCGCCGGAAAGATCCAGGAGCGCTACGGCATCGCCCGCGACGAAGCGGAGCGCCAGATCAGGGATTTCGACAATTCGCTGTAATGACTTGCGGGGCGGCGTTCGCGCCGCCCCTTTTTTCCAGTAGGGAGAAAACGCCATGGGCAAGTATTTCATCGCCTGGCTGCTCGGTGTGCCGGCTGGCCTCTTGATTCTGATCTACGTCTTCACGCATCTCTTCTGAGACGACGCGGGCGACGCGGAGCACGCTCGTGCGCTCCGAACCGTTGCCGACGCCGGCGACGCCAGCAAATGGCGAAGCACGCGAGCTCGCCGCGGCGGCCGGCCTCATCTACGTCGCCGACAGCGCGCCGGGCATCCGACGCCGGCGGGCCGGACGCGCATTCGCCTATTTCGATGCGGATCGGCGGCGCGTCACCGATGCGACGACGCTCGATCGCATCAGGCGGCTCGCGATTCCGCCGGCTTATTCGGACGTCTGGATCTGCGCAAGCGCACGCGGTCACCTGCAGGCGACCGGACGCGATGCGCGCGGACGCAAGCAATACCGTTATCATGCGCGCTGGCGCACGACGCGCGACGCCGGCAAGTTCGGCAAGCTGATCGGCTTCGGCGAGCGGCTGCCGCACTTGCGCAGGATCGTGCGTCGCGATCTCGCGTTGCCCGGATTACCCGAAGCGAAAGTGCTCGCGGTGATCGTGAGCCTTCTCGCCGAGACCGGCATTCGTGTCGGCAACGAGGAATACGCGCGCAGCAACGGCTCCTACGGCCTGACCACGTTGCGCGATCGCCACGTGACGTTCCTGCGCGAGGGCAGGGCCGTGCTGCGCTTCCGCGGCAAGAGCGGCCAGGAGCACGAGGCGCGCGTCGGCAACGCGCGGCTCGTGCGCATCCTGCGCCGCTGCCAGCAACTGCCCGGCCAGATGCTGTTCCAGTACATCGACGACGCCGGCGCGCGGCGCCCGGTCGACTCGGGCATGGTCAACGACTATCTGCGCCACGCGATGGGCGAGGAGTTCACGGCGAAGGATTTCCGCACGTGGGGCGGCACGCTCGCGGCGATCGCCGAGCTCGCACGCACGCCGCTGCCCGAGACGGAAGGCGAGCGCCCGCGGGCGTCCGCGATCGCTGCGGTGGTGAAGCAGGTTGCAGCGCGGCTGCGCAACACGCCGGCGGTGTGCCGGAGCTCCTATATCGATCCGTGCGTTTTCGATGCATGGCGGGAAGGGCGGTTGCAGCGCATCGTCGCGGACGGCGCCGAGAAGGCGCCGCGCAAATTCGAGTCGATTGCGTTGCGGTTGCTGCGTCGCGAGTCCGCCGCCCGAACGCGCGAAGCGAAGCGCCGCCGCGGTCGCGGCGGCGCTTGAGGGTCAGATCTTGCCGAGCAGGAGCAGGATGACGAGGATCACCACGACGAGGCCGATGCCGCCGCTCGGGTAGTAGCCCCAGCCGCGGGAGTAGGGCCAGGTCGGGAGGCCGAAAATCAGGAGCAGGATCAGGATCAAGAGAATCAGGGCACCGGTGCTCATCGTTGTTCTCCCAGGTTGTCGATCAGGACAGGATGGCGCTCGAGACGCGTTCGCTGCGCAACACGCGCAGGTCGCTTTCGATATCGCTCGGCAGTGCGCCGATGCCGTAGGTGCCGGCGAGGTATTCGGGCGCGACGTCGGGGCTGCGCTCGGCCTTGTCGAAGAGGATCTCGGCGTTCGCGTTCGCCCATACCGTGATGTCGAAATGCAGCGAGGCGAGGTGGACCGTCTTCGCCGCCTCCGTGAGATCACCGCGCAGCGACCCCGCGAACATCGCCTTGCCGCGACGCTGCGCGGAGGAAGAACGCATTTCGAAATTGCGCATGGATACCTCCCGCGAAAGGATGCTTGTCATGTCGTTCGTTCCATAAAAGCCCCGTCGAATCGCGCTGCCGGCGGTGTTTCCTTGCACGCACCGTCATCGTGAACGCGTGACGAAATTAATGTTACGAAGTCGAATGAAGCATTAATGCGGAGGGTCCCGCATGTTCGAGCTGAATGGGCGTTGGCGGCGATTCATTGATGTCCATGAAACGGTTGGGTCCGCTGGGCGGCGAGCTCAGGCGCACATTTGGCCCGATCAATCGTGCTATTGCATGATGGCGAACGGACTCATCCGCGCCGTGGAGGCTGGACGTTGTTAATCGACGGTTGTGAGGAACGTCCCTATCGTGCGCGGCCGTCCGCGACGATCGCGCCGGACGGAGTTTCGTGCCGCTGACGAGGGATACCTGATTGCCTGACACCGCGCGCAGCCGTCTGCCGTCGTTCCTGCATTGGCAGGAATCGTCGGTACGACTGATCGTTCTGCTGATGACGCTCGTGCTCATCGTCGGTCTTGCGTTCCTGATCCGGTTGCGCGTGACCGACAGCACGATCAACTCGGTCGAGTGGGTTTCGCACACGCACGAGGTGAAGTCGACCGCCTTCGAGCTCGCCGCCGCGCTCAACGAGATGGAAGCGGCCGCGTTAGCGGCGCAGCTCGATCCTTTTTCCGAGGCGCCCGCGCATCGCTACGGCGAGGCGCGGGTGCGCTACCTGCCGCTGCTCGACCGGTTGCGCGGGCTGACGCTCGACAATCCTTCGCAGCAGGAACGCACCGGCGTATTGCGCGCGCAGATCGAAGGCCGCATCAGGCAGTTCGACGAAGCGCTGCAAAGGCGCGCGGAAGGACGCGACTCCGAAGCGGCGCAGGGCCTCGCCACGGCCGTCACGCGCTTTCCGGTCGACGACGCGCTCGATTCGCTCGTCGTGGAAGAGGAAAACCTGGTCCGGCAGCGCACCGCCGTAGCCGTGCGGCGCCAGCGGATCGGCGACTGGACGATCGGCGCGGTGTCGGTCGTGCAGTTCCTGCTGCTCGCCGGCATCATCTGGGGCTCGGAGAACCAGCTTCGCCGGCGCCTCGCCGCGGAGGCCACCGCGCGTCAGGCCGTCGAGCGCGCGCAGCGCATCTTCGCGACCGTGCGCGAGCCGATCGCGCTGTTTGCCCCCGATCTCACGCTTGATCTGTGCAATCGCGCCTTCACCGACTACTACGGGCTCGAGCGCGGTGCGAAGCTCGGCGACAGCGCGGCATGGACCGATCCCGCGCTGCTGCAGCGCCTTCGCGACGTCGTGCTGACGCGGCGCGAAGTCTGGGATTACGAGCTCGCGCAGACGCTCAACGCCGAATCGGCGCGCACGGTGCTCGTCAACGCCCGGCCGATCGTGCTGCCGGATTCGAACGACCCGATGGCGCTGCTTACGATCAGCGACATCACGGCGCGCAAGCAGTCCGAGGCGCAGATCCTCGAGCTCAACCGCCAGCTCGAAGGCAAGATCGCGCAGATATCCGAGACCAATCGCGAGCTCGAGGCGTTTTCGTATTCCGTCTCGCACGACCTTCGCGCTCCGCTGCGCCATATCGCCGGCTTCGCCGAGAAGCTGCGCAGCCATCTCGGCGAAGCCGCCGACGAGCAGACGCGCCATTACAGCGAGACCGTCGTCGCTTCCTCGAGGCGCATGTCCTCGCTGATCGAGGATCTCCTGACCTACTCGCGCCTCGGCCGGCATGCGATGCGGCTGCAGAGCGTGGACATGCAGAGCCTGGTCGAGGAGGTGCGCATTGCGCTGACCTCGAGCGAAGAGGAACGCGGCATCGTCTGGCGCGTCGCGCCGCTGCCGGTCGTCATCGCCGACGAGAACATGATCCGCCTTGTCTGGCAGAATCTCATCGACAACGCGATCAAGTACACGGGCTCGCGCGAGGAGGCCCGCATCGAGATCGGCATGAACGAGCCCACGCCGCTCGAATGGACGTTCTGGGTCCGCGACAACGGCGTCGGCTTCGACATGGCCTATTCCGACAAGCTGTTCGGCGTGTTCCAGCGCCTGCACAAGGCATCGCAGTTCAGCGGGACCGGCATCGGGCTCGCTTCGGTGCGCCGCATCGTCGGCCGCCACCGCGGCAGGACCTGGGCCGAATCCGGGGTCGATCAGGGTTCCACCTTCTATTTCTCTCTGCCGCGCACGCAGAGCCCGAGTTGACGAGGACGCCATCCATGATCCGCGAAATCCGCACCATTCTGCTCGTCGAAGACAGCATGGCCGACGCCGAGATGACGGTCGACGCGCTGCGCGAGGCCAAGCTCGCCAATCCGATCGTGCACGTCGAGGACGGCGTCGAGGCGCTCGACTACCTCTTCATGCGCGGCGCCTTCGCCGACCGTCCGGACGGCACGCCTTCGGTGGTGCTGCTCGACATCAAGATGCCGCGCCTCGACGGCATCGAGGTGCTGCGCGAGATCCGCTCGAGCGAGAAGCTCCGTCACACGCCGGTCGTGATCCTGTCGTCCTCGCGCGAGGAAACCGACCTCGCGCGGAGCTGGGATCTCGGCGTCAACGCCTACGTCGTGAAGCCGGTCGATGCGCAGCAGTTCTTCGACGCTGTGCAGACGCTCGGCCAGTTCTGGGCCATCATGAACCAACCGCCGAGGCGAGAGGCCTGAGCATGGCGGCGGAAGCACCTGCGCGGATCCGCGTCCTTCTCGTCGAGGACAGCGAGCTCGACGCCGAGCTCATCGTCGATGCGATCAAGAACGACGGGTTCATCGTCGAGTCGCTGCGCGTCGACAGCGAGCGCGAGTTTTCGGCGGCGCTGACTGAGCTCGCGCCTGACATCATTCTTTCCGATCTCAGCATGCCCGAGTTCTCGGGTTATCGCGCGCTCGAGCTGGCGCGCGCCCGCTCCCCCGACACGCCTTTCATCTTCGTGTCCGGCACGATGGGCGAGGAAGCCGCTGTCGAAGCGGTGCGCAGCGGCGCGACCGACTACGTTCTCAAGCACGATCTCGCGCGCCTCGCCTCGTCGGCGCGTCGCGCGCTGCGCGAAGCCGAGGAGCGCAGCGCGCGCGGCCAGGCCGAGAAAAGCCTGCTCCGGGCGCAGCGCTACGAGGGCCTCGCCTTGCTCGCTTCCGGCTTGAGCCACGACCTGCGCAACGTTCTGCAGCCGATCACGATGGGCGCCTCGATGCTGCTCGAAACCGGCGACGAGCGCACGCGCAAGATCGGCATGCTGGTCCAGGACTGCGCCGCGCGCGGCCTCGATATCGTCAACTCGATGCTGACGTTCGCGCGCGGCGCGCGCATGACCGTCGAGCGCGTCAAGGTGCGCACGCTGCTCGAAGGCCTTTCGATGCTGCTGCGGGGCAGCGCGCCGCGCAACATCGATCTCGACATCCTGCTGCCGAACGAGGACGTCGAGATCGACGGCAATTACACCGAGCTGCAGCAGTGCCTCCTGAATCTCTGCCTCAACGCGCTGCAGGCGATGCCGGACGGCGGCCGGCTTCGCGTCGGAGCGGTCTCGCACGATGTCGACGCCTCGTTCTTCCGCGGCAGCGAGCCCGTGCAACCCGGCACGTACCTTTGCATCTCGATCCGCGACACCGGCATCGGCATGTCGGAGGAAGTGCAGAAGAACCTGTTCAAGGCATTCTTCACGACCAAGAAGGAGGGCACCGGGCTCGGTCTCCTCTCGTGCCGGCGCATCCTCGACAACCACCACAGTTATCTGCGCCTGGAAAGCGCGCCCGGCAAGGGCACCACGTTCTCGCTGTATTTCCCGCTGTCCGCGACGATCACGCCGCCGGGCGACGAGCAGCGCGAGCCGCCGCAGGGCTCGGGACAGCGCATCCTCGTCGTGATGGAGGAGGCGGGGACGCTGTCGCTCATCACCGACACGCTGCGGTCGAACGGCTACACGGTCTCGCGCGCGCAGAGCGGCTCGGCAGCGTTGCAGGAGATCGAAGCGTACGGCTTGCCCGATCTCGTCCTGATGGAAGCCGACATGAGCCTCATGACCGGCGTGCGCACGCTGTCGGCGCTGCTCGATCGCAACTACAAGGGCCCGGTCATCATGCTCGTGCGCGCCGGCTCCAAGGCCTTAGCCGACGATCTGCCGCCGGTCGAGCGCATCCGCTTCGTCGAGAAGCCGATCGAATCGGCGGCGCTGCTACATGCCGTGTCCGAGGAGATGGCAGCGGGCACGCCGAAGCCGGACTGACGCGCCGGTTCGCGGGCGACGGCCGATCAGTGCGCGCCGCGCGTGGCGGGCGCCTGCCGCGGATTCGTGCGGCGCGTGGTCGCGTATTCGGTCGCCGCGCAGGCCGCGTGGCCGCAACGGCAGCCCGAGCCCGTGCCCTGCTCGGCGGCGCTGCGGCACGCTTCGCTGCAGAACTTCGCGCCATCCTGCGTGTGGCAGGTGCAGTCCGTGTGCGCGCAACGCGTCATCTGGTTTTCCGCCATGGCACTCTCCTTCGGCCGCTACGGCCAAAGAGTGCGTCCGGCGGGCTGAATCGCCGCCTATCTCGCGCCGTTTCGTCGCCGCGATTCATGACCCGGACAGGCAGGACCTCGGCTTTGCCACGCGCATCACGTTTGAAATTCGTTGCGGCGGGACGCAGCGCGCCGCGCTCCGGTAGAATCCGCCGATGCGCTTTTCCGCCCTGATTCCCGCGATGGCTCTCGCGCTCCCCGCGGCCGTCGCCAGCACGAAACCTGCTGCTTCGATACAGCCCGCTGCAATGTCTGCCGCGACCGTTTCGGCCGTCGGTCTCGCTCGCCTCGCGCCCGGGATCGATCCGAAAGTCATCGAGCTCGCGCTCGGCGCGATGCACTGCGCGCAGGCCGAAGGCGTCGGCAAGGACGCGCAACGGCTCGCCGTCATCGACTACAGCCGCAGCTCGCTCGAGCCGCGCCTCTGGATATTCGACCTCGCCGCCGATCGCCTTCTTTACGAGGAAGTCGTCGCGCACGGGCAGGGCTCGGGCGGCGACGTGCCGACGCGTTTCTCGAACGACGACGGCAGCCATGCGTCGAGCCTAGGTCTCTTCGTCACGCGCGACACGTATGTCGGCCGCAACGGCTACTCGCTGCGCATGGACGGCCTCGAGCACGGCATCAACGACGCCGCGATGGCCCGCGCGATCGTCATGCACGGCGCGACCTACGTGAATCCCGACGCCGGCCGTCACATGGGGCGTCTCGGCCGGAGCTGGGGCTGTCCTGCGCTGCGCAGCGCGGTGGCAAAGCCCATCATCGACGTGCTGAAGGACGGGCAGTTCGTGTTCTCGTACTACCCGGACCAGGACTGGCTCGCGCGCTCGGCGCTGCTCAAGTGTCCGGCAGCGCACCTCGCGCGGAGCGACCCGGACGGACGCGACGATTCGGCGTAATCTTTTCGCCGCCTTCGAGGGGTGGTGGCATGCAACGCTTCGCAATTTCCATCTTGTTGTTGCTCGCAAGCGCGTGCGCGACGGCGGCCCCGTTCTGGGGCGCGCGGCAGTCGAGTCCCGCCGACCTGTCGCCCGCGGACCTCAAGCCGGGCGAATGGATCTGGGGCGGCGACAACAAGACGCTCGGCCCGATGGCCGTCATCGTCAGCCTCACCGAGCAGCGCGCGTACGTCTATCGCAACGGTGTCCTGATCGCGGTCTCGACGGTCAGCACTGGCAAGCCCGGCCACGAGACGCCGACCGGCGTCTTCACGATCCTGCAGAAGGACAAGGATCACTTCTCGAAGAAGTACAACAACGCGCCGATGCCGTACCAGCAGCGGCTGACCTGGGACGGCATCGCGCTGCATGCCGGCGGCCTTCCGGGCTATCCCGAATCGCATGGCTGCGTGCATCTGCCCACGCAGTTCGCGACGCTTCTCTTCGACGCGACGAACATGGGCATGACGGTCGTCGTCGCCGCGGCCGGGAGCTCGCCGGTCAGCATCGTGCATCCGCGCCCGATCCTGCCGATCGATCCGCGCACGGGCGCGGCAGTCCCCGACGAGATGCTCACCGGCAGCGAAGCCTTCGCCTGGCATCCGGAGCTCGCGCCGGACGGTCCGATATCGATGGTCATGAGCCGCAGCGACGCGCGCATCGTCGTCTACCGCAACGGCACCGAAATCGGCCGCGCGCGCGTCGCGTTCCGCGATCCGACCGCGCGCGTCGGCACGCACGCGTACATCGTCGCCGACGGCTTCATGAGCGAAGACAACCCGATCCTGCCCGGCACGCGCATGCCGAACTGGATCACGATCGGGATTCCGGGCCACGACGACGAGAAAGGCAAGCCGGTCGACGTCAAGACCGTCGCCAACATCTCGGTGCCGCCGCAGTTCGCGGCGAGCCTGATGCCGCTCCTGAAGCCCGGCGTCGTGCTGGTCGCGACCGACGCGCGTATCCTGCCCGAGACGACCGGAGAAAAGATGCAGGTGCTGAATTCGGATCCGCCGCCGCAGACGTGAGGCTGCGTTGCGGTCGGCGGTGGTCACGATCGGCGCCGACAACAGCGTCAAGGATGCCCACGTGTATCAGTCGAGCGGAACCGAGTCGCTCGACATCGCAGCGCGTCGCGGCGACGAAATCGTCGAGGCGCAGTCGATCGTCACGATCGACTGGGCGATCCTCGCGAACGGCGTCAGCGATACGCGCTCCGCGTCTCGGTAGCGCGCCGAAAGTTCTGCTCGATTTGCCGCCCGCGCGTGGTTTTTTCGTCGCGCGCGGCGCGCTGTTCGGGGACGCATCCGCGCCTCCGACATCCGCGTTTTTTCGAGCGAAAAGCGTTTTCTTCACACATTGACCAGCAACACGACTGTCGACTGAATCACATCGGTCCTACGGTCTCCGTCAGCGTTTTCTGACGTCGCGGAAGTGCATCCTGCTGCTGTCGTTCATCGGGGTTCCAGATACATAAACCCCGTACAACGCGAACGCCTGCCGCTGGGCGGGCATTCATCGGAAAAGTGTGCAATTGCCGCACGGCGCGAGACGCGCATCGAAAGCCGCACTCCCTATCGGGTGCGATCGATCCGCGAATCGCCGGAGTGGCAATGGGGGTCGTGTCATGTTGAAGAACAGGGTATCGGGCAGCGCAATCATCGCGATCGCGTGCAGCGTCATCGCATTCGACGCGTGCGCGGCGGACGGCGATCTCGACGTTTCGTTCGGCGTCGGCGGCATCGCGCGTTTCGGTATCGACGATGCCGATCCCGGCCCGACCGAATGTCGCCCGATGCTCGACGCACAAGGCAGGATTCTGACCTGCGGCTCGCGCCGCATGAACGGCGCGACCGGTTCCGATTTTCTCGTCGCGCGCTTCGGCGCCGATGGCGCGCTAGACCAGAGCTTCGGCCAGAACGGCTTCGCGACGATCGATTTCGACAACGGCGCCGGCGGCGATCAGGCCGCCGGCATGGCGATCGACCGCGACGGCCGCATCGTCGTCGCCGGCTCGACGCACGGCGCCGGCCTGCAAAGCGCCGATTTCGCCGTCGCGCGTCTCAATGCCGACGGCACGCTCGACGCCTCGTTCGGCGACGCCGGCAAGGCGACCATCGCTTTCGACATGTACCAAGGCACCGGCAACGACACCGTGCGCGCCGTCGCGATCGCGCCGGACGGCGCGGTCATCCTCGCGGGCGACGCCGAGACGTCGAAGGGTTGCGTCGTCGCGGTCGCGCGCCTGCTCGGCGACGGCGCGCGCGATCCCGGCTTCAGCGACTCGGGCCGCCAGACGTTCGTCTTCAACCTCATCGGCGTCACCGACGAGACAGACAACGCGAACGCCGTCGCGATCGACGCGCAAGGCCGCATCGTCATCGCCGGCACCGCCGACTCGAGCGTGCCGCAGGACATCGCCGAGTTCGGCGTCGCGCGCCTGCTGCCGGGCGGCGAGCTCGACACCAGCTTCGCCGACGAAGGCCGCACGACCGTCGCGTTCGATCCCGGCACCGGCATGAGCAACGCGCTCGCGCTCGGCGTCCTTGTCCAGCACGACGGACGCATCGTCGTCAACGGCTACGCGAACACCTCGCCGTGGGCGACGCAGAACATGGACATGGCCGCCGCGCGCCTGATGCCGGACGGCACGCCGGACACGACGTTCGGAACCGACGGCCGCATCACGATCGCGGTCGACGCGGAAGTGGACGGCTTCGACGCGGCGGTGGCCTCGGTCGAGCGCGACGACGGACGCCTCGTGTTCGTCGGCACGGCGCTCGGCGCGGGCGCGCAATACGGCGTCGCAACGCGCGTCGGCAGCGACGGCCTCGCCGATCCGACCTTCGGCGACGCGGGCCTCAAGACCTACGATTTCGGCTTCACGGCGCCGGGCACGCAGGCCTTCACCGGCACGGCGTTCGAGAACGGCAAGATCCTGATCGGCGGCGTCGCGTTCATCGCGCCGCTCGGCAATCCGCAGCCGGTCGACTACTTCGTCGCACGCCTCGACGAAGGCGTCGTCGACGACGCGATCTTCGCGGCGGGATTCGAATGAAGACGCGGCCGCTCGACGGCTCCGGCCCCGGCGAAACGGAGCGCCGCCAGTACGGCCCCGACAGTCCCGAGTTCGATCCCGACCGCACCGACATCGAGCAGGACGATCCTAGCCGCACGCCGGCGCGCGAGGACGACGACGCGGACGAGGAAACGCCTGCCTGAGGCATCGCCGGTCTGGCGGCGCGTCCCGCGACGACGCAGAATGACGCACCGGCCGCGTCGCGGCCGGCGGGGGGATTTCCGTGCCGCGTCGTTCGTTGGCGTTGCCGTTGCTCGTCGCTGCCACCGGCGCGCTGGTCGCCTGCGCGCGCGATGACGGCGACTACGGCGACATGCGCAAGGAGCGCGACGTCGTCGATACCGCCGTCTGCCTCAAGAAGAACCTGATCGACGTCGAAGCCGCGCTCGACGAGCTCGACTTCGAATACCAGCTCCACGAAGACCGCCGATCGCTGCTCGCGATCAAGCGTTACGAGCGGGACGGGCTCGTTGCGCCGGCGATCACGGTCGAAGCGCGGCTCGACGAATCGGAGCAGGTGACGAGCTGCAGCGTCGCGCTCGTGTTCACCGGGCCGTAACCTCTCCGTGTCGCCGATCGGCGTTGCCGATTTCGCGGCGACCGAGCGCAGGCTCATCCGTCCGGCGCCTTCCTCCGTATATCTCTGCGGTGGCCGCAAGGCCAGGCCGGCTCGGCCGGTCTCACGATCGGGAGGACGCACGATGTCAATTTCTCACCGTTGCTGGGCCGCCGTCATGGCGGCCGGCATTGCCTGCTCGGCGCTCGCCGGCGAGGCCGCCGGGCCCATCGCCTGGCTTCGCGACGACAACGCTGCGTTCGCCGAGGCGAAGCGAGAGCACCGGTTCGTGCTGCTCTACCTCGAAGCGGTCTGGTGCCACTGGTGCCACGTCATGGACGAGAAAACGTACGGCGACGCCGCGGTCGCCGCCGAAGTGCGCGCGCACTACGTGCCGCTGCGCATCGATCAGGATCTGCGTCCCGATCTTTCGAACCGCTACAAGGACTACGGCTGGCCGGCAACGATCGTCTTCGACGCCGACGGCGGCGAGATCGCCAAGCGCCAGGGCTACGTGCCGGCCGACGAGTTCGCCGAGCTGCTGCGCGCGATCGTCAGCGATCCTTCGCCGGAAGCCGTCGCACAGACGCCGAAGCCGGCGGCGTTCGCCGGAACGCTGAGCGCGTCGATGCGCGCCGAGCTCGTCAAGCGTCATCGCGAGACGTACGACGCGGCACTGGGCGGCCTCACGACGGCGCAGAAGTTCCTCGATCGCGACAGCGTCGAATACGCGCTCGTTGCCGGCGCGCGCGGCGATGCGGACGAGGCCGCAATGGCACGCAAGACGCTCGATGCGGCGCATGCGCTGATCGATCCGGCGTGGGGCGGCGTTTACCAGTATTCGACGCATGCGGACTGGCAGCATCCGCACTACGAGAAGCTCGCGACGGTGCAGGGCCAATACCTTCGCATCTACGCGCTGGCGTACGCGGCGACGAAGTCGGCGCAGGATCGCGACGCCGCGCTCGCGATCCGGCGTTACCTCGATGCGTTTCTGAAAAGTCGCGACGGCGCGTTCTACGTCAGCCAGGACGCCGATCTCACGCCGGGCGAGCACTCGGCCGAGTACTTCGCGCTCGACGACGCGGCCCGCCGCGCACGTGGCGTGCCGCGGGTCGATACGAACGTGTAC